>Ga0209107_10001485_pt1 | contig 13161 bp, 12 predicted proteins | sample LakErihyJuly2011_2_FD_187460 | JGI IMG/M metagenome (GOLD analysis project Ga0209107, IMG submission 187460) | Freshwater microbial communities from dead zone in Lake Erie, Canada - CCB hypolimnion July 2011 (SPAdes) (version 2) | ecosystem: Environmental > Aquatic > Freshwater > Lentic >... | reverse complement strand
TGATCCAGTTTACTTAGATCCTACAAATCCATATGATAGAATTAAATTATATGCTATAGAAGCAGGAGGGTTCTCAATTGTTGCTAAAAGTTATGATGATGCAAGAGCAAGAGCAGTACCACCTAAATTCTATTTAGATAAAGAAGAAGAAACAGTTATGGTTAGAACAGAGTACAAAAAACTCCGTAACAAAGCATTAGCTGAACTTCAAAAATTATTTGACAAAAACAGTACTAAGTTATTCTACATTGCAAAAGTTGTAGATATCAACAGTACACAATATAGAAAATCAACACCATTAGATGTTATCTATGAAAACATGGATAGATATATCAGTGGTGAAGGAGGAGAAACCAATAAGGAAAGAGCTGCTAAATCCTTTGCAGAAACTGCAGCAATGGATATGGAATCATTAAAAATTAAATCAATTGTTAGAGATTCCGTATTTTTTAAGTATATTATTAATAAGGCAGATGGTTATATCTACCACACTAAGACAGGTGCAATGCTTGGAAGAAATGTGTCAGATGTAATAGAGCACTTGAAAAACCCTTTAAATGAGGATGTTTTGAAAGATCTTAATGCTGCTTGTGAAAAGTATTGGAACTCTTAAATATAAAATAAAATGGCAAAGAAAAAAAAAATAACTGGTAATCAACTCAAAATGAGTTTTAACTTACCAGCTAAAACAAAAAACACAGCTAGTGATGCTTTTAAAAAAGCTACTCAACCTGTAAAATCTTATGGTACAAAAGCTGCAGAAAATGTTTCTAAAAAAGCTCCTTCTACAGCAGTAGTTAAATCAGGTACTAATTATCCTGCTGTTAAAAGTAATAAATCTACAGCTGTAGCAAAAAATGCAAGTACTGTAAACAAAGCTAAATTACTAGGTTCTGGTAAAAGTGCTGCTTTAGCTAAAGCTAGTAAGATTGCACAACAAGCACCAAAATATACAGATTTTGTTGAAATAGGTAAAAAAACTTCTAAAGGAAAAGATATAAAAGGTAAAGCAATGCTTGCTGTTTATGGTGCAGCAGCTCTTACAGCTGCCGCTGCATCTGGAGCGTTTGATAAGAAAAAAGAAACAGCAGTAAAAACTGGAGCTAAAAAAGCTACTAGCACAGTTAAAAAACCTGATACTAAAAAAGTTGAAACTAAAAAACCTATTACTAAAACAAGTAATCCGAAATTTGTAAAAGGTTATATTGAAGGTTTAGAAAGACAAGGTACTAAAAAAACAGCTTCTAAAAAACCAGTAACAAGTTCTAAAGTTATTGGTGCTGTTAAAGCTACAGTAACAGGTAAGAATACTAATAAGATAGAAACTAACTTGAAAAAAGATACTCCTAAAGTTAACAATACATCAATTGAACAAAAAGCAAAAGATGTAATGAGTGGTAAATATGGTTCAGGTGCTGCTAGAAAAAAAGCATTAGGTGCAGATTATGATAAAGTACAAGCTATTATCAATAAGCAAATGGCTGGTTCTAAAGCTAAAAGCACTTCAGCTAAAACTGTAACAGCTCCCGCAGCTCCAGAAAAAATGGAAATTAAAAAAGCACAACCTATTGAGTATGCTGGACCAACTGAATTAGCAATACCTAAACCAGTAGTTAAAGAAGAACCTTCTAGAAGGGAACAGAAAAGAGAAGATAGAAAAGAAGCAAAAGAATATAGAAAAGAAGCTAAAGAGGATGCTAAAAAAGAAAAAATGAGAAAAGGTGGTATGGTTAAAAAAATGCAATATGGTGGTGTAATGAAAACTAAAAAGAAATAATATTAAAAAAAGTAATGCCAAAAGATGCTTGTTATACTAAAGTAAAAGCACAGTATGCTGTGTTTCCTTCAGCTAGAGCTTCTCAAGCTATTGCTAAATGCCGTAAAGGTTCAGGTGTAGTAAGAAAGACTAAAGCTGGTAGTGATCTTAAAAGATGGCAATCAGAAAAGTGGCAAGACACAAAATCAGGAAAAGCTTGTGGTGCCGGTGGTAAAAATGAATACTGCCGGCCAACAAGAAAAGTATCTAAGGATACACCTAAGACAAAATATGAACTAACCCCTTCTAAACTAGCTGCTAAGAAAGCTGAAAAGTCAAGAGTAGGTATGGGAAGAAAAGTAACAAAAGCATAGTCATGGCAAAGACACCAGCTTGGACAAGATCTGAAGGTAAAAATAAAACTGGAGGATTAAATGCTAAAGGAGTAGCTTCTTATAGAGCTGCTAATCCTGGAAGTAAACTTCAGACAGCTGTAACTACTAAACCTTCTAAGCTTAAAGCTGGAAGTAAAGATGCTAATAGAAGAAAATCATTCTGTGCTAGAATGTCAGGCATGCCTGGACCTATGAAGGATGAAAAAGGAAAACCTACTAGAAAGGCTCTTTCACTTAAGAAATGGAACTGTTAAAAACTATATATAATGAAAGCTAAATGTATGCAATGTGGAGGTTCCACTAAAATGAAAAAAATGAAAACTGGTGGATCAATGGGTATTGTTGGAATGCCTAAGTATTCTAATGATCCTAGAACTGATGCAGGTAGAACTCTTAAAAAAGGCGGGGCTATTAAAAAATATCAAGATGGTGGCCAAACTATTCCAGGTATAATAAAAAAAGATAGAAGAGAAATTATGCGCACACCAAGTGGTAAAGCTGGTGTAATCATTAGTACTCTTGGTTCTGCTGGTATTGGTGCTAAAATGATTGCTGATAAAATCAAAAGCAAAAAAGCTGAGAAAAAAGAAGCTGAAAAAGTTGTTAAAACTTTAGATAAAGCAAAAGTTATGAAAATGGGTGGTTCTTCTTTTGGTATGTTATCTGTAAAAGCTGGTGTAGATAAAAATCCTAATCCAACTGCTGCAGATAGAATAGCTGGTGCTAAAATGAAAAAAGCTAAATTTGGTGCTTCTGTAAAAGTACAACATTCTCCAGATCCAGGAAGAGTAAGATCTTCTTCTGGTACAGGTACAGTACCTGTAGGTATGCGTAAGAAAACTGGTGGTGAAATGCCAAAAGCTCAATATGGTAAGATTGTAAAAACAGCAGCAAAATATATTTCACCTGCTATGGGTGCTGCTAAAAGTGCTACTAAATCTGCTAAGATAGGTGTTAAACAACTTTCAGATAAATATAAAAAAGCTAAAGTAGATAGTTATAATAAAAAAACAGCTAATTTAAAAAGATCTGAAGATTGGGAAAAATTTGAAGCTGCTGAGTCTGACAAAAAATTACAACGCGCTCTAATTGGTATAGCTGGTGGATCAACTGCTTTAGCATTATATCCAAATAAAAAGAAATCTAAAAAGAAATAAATGCCTGAAAAAAAGGATAAAAACTGGATTCAAAAAGCTACAGCTTCTATTAAAAGAAGAGGTACTGCAGGTAAGTGTACTCCTATAACTAAACCAGGTTGTACAGGTAAAGCTAAAACATTAGCTCTTACTTTTAAGAAAATGGCAAAAGCAAAAAAGAAATAAAATTTAAATATTATGGCTAATAAAAAAATGCAAATTGGTGGACCAACTTCACCAAGTAAAGGAGACCTATATAATCATGCAAAGCAAATAGCAAAATCTAAATATTATACTCCTGATAATATTAGAAAAGAAAAAAATTCTAAAACAGGACCAATAGGTATGTCTTTTGATATTGCTAAAACTACAGCAAAGCTTGCAAAAGAGTTTATGAAAAAAAATAATATGGGTAAAGATGGTCTTCCTATAAAAGCTAAGTCAAATAAAAAAGCGCAAATAGGTGGTCAATTACCAAAAGCTCAATTAGGTAAAATTGTAAACACCGTTGCAAAATATATTTCACCTGCTGTAAAAGCTACTAAACCTGCTGCAAAAGCAAAAAACATTTCAAAAGAATTGTCTATATATCAAAAACAAAGAGCCCTTGCAGGTAAACCTGTTTATAGAGGTAGTAGTCCAAAAGGTAATATGACAATGAAAGAAATACAAGCAAAAAAAGATTTGCAAAAAGCTGTTACAAAAAAACCTAAAAAACTTACCAAAGAGCAACAATATCAAAAAGATATTGAAGACTCTTATAGAAAGACAGGTGGTATTATTAAAAAACAAAATGGAGGTAATTCTGGATTTGATAAATTTACATCAGGAAAAGGAATAAAAAATACAGGTTGGCAAAATGCTAAAACTCAAAAAGGTCAGTTTTCTGTTGTACCACCAACATTTGAAGTATCTGAAAAAAAACCAAAAGTAAATTGGGTTTCTCCTCCAAGTACATCATCAGAACCAGGTAGATATCCTATAATGTCAGAAAAGAAAAAAGGTGGAGTTGTAAAGTCCAAAAAGAAATAAAACATGCTAAATAGCACCATTACATATAAAATAAAAGAAAGGCTTAACAAGCTTGACAGCAATGACTATGATAACATAGAATGCTGGCAGATTGTAGAAGCTTTTAATAAAGCACAAGTTGAATGGGCTAGAAGACAATTACATGGTATCAATCAAGTAAGGGAAGGTGATGAGCAATCTACTAGAAGAAAAGATGACTTACAAGTTTTACTTACTACTGAAACATTGTCTGCAGTTAATAAAGAATATTACTTCACAGGAGTTCTTCCAGAAGATTATCTTCAGTGGAAAAGAGTAGATGTATTTGCTCAAAAAGATTGTTGTGAAAAAAGAAGAATGACAGTATACTTAGCAGAAGAAGGAAATCTTAATTTACTTCTAAGAGATAAAGCTAAACAACCTAACTTTGAATGGGCAGAAACATTTGCTACACTTAAAGGTAATAAGGTTAATGTATACACAGACGGTGTATTTAATGTTCAAATACTAGACTTGATATATTACAGACAACCTGTTAAGATACAAGTTCAAGGATGTGTTGACCCTTATACTAATACAGCATCTGCAGTAAATGTACAATGTGAATTTAAAGATGATATAATTGAATTATTAATTGATGAAGCTGCTAGTATTATAGCTGGAGATATTGAGTCTGGAAACCAATTCTCTAGAGGATCTGAAGGAGCTGAAAGAAACAACTAACCATGGAAGATAAGGCAAGACTTTTAAAAAGAAATCCGGAACCTACTAAAACACTTAGTAGACCAACAGTAACTGTAACACAACCTAAGAGTGAACCAGCTAAACCACAACCTAGTCCTAATACAGGTGTGGGAGGTAGTTCTTTAGATACTATGGTAGCATCATGTGCTTCAGAAATTATGAATGCAAGAACAAGCTTTCATAAACTACATCTTAAAGTAACAGGAGATGGATCATTTGCAGCTCATAAAGCTCTTAATGAAATATATGATGCATTACCAGATTTTGCTGATACTCTTGTAGAAGGTTATCAAGGTGCTGCAGAAAAAATACTAACTTATCAGGAAACTAATCCTAGAACTCTTGATACAGTAGCAGACGGAGTAGCTTATCTAAGAGATATCTATGCAATGATAAATAAACTACAAGGTATGTTACCTTACTCAGAAATAGTAAATAATCTAGATCTAGTAAAGGATTCTATTAATTCTACAAAATATAAATTACTTTTCTTAAAATAAATTTTGTTATTTCAAAAACTTTCATTATATTGTATTATATATTTATTAACTAAAACAAAAACAAAATGAGTTATTTTAATCATGCCTTTAGAAAAACCTTTGTGGGAACAGAAGGTTTTGTAGATACCCTTAGTGGTCATTTAGGTACACCAGGTAATATTCTTACTGGTGGTCAATTTGCATTTGTAAATGCTAAAACTTGGGCTTTACAAACTACTGCTCCTGCAAACTGTTGTAACCTTGTACTTGCTGGAGGTTCAATTTATCAAAATGATAAAATTGGTCCTTTCCACGGAGGATACAAAGAGACTAACAAGTCTAAGGAAATTAATCCTAGATATGTAAGTAGATTCTACCGTGTAGATCCATGTTTACCACAAAGTAATGTTATCCATATTGGTAATACAGCTTACACAGATGATGTAGCTTTAGGTTTATCAACAGCTGGTGCTGGAGATCCGGGAGCTGACCTTACTGATGGTATTTATTTAAATGTTGAATTAGAATGTCTTGTGTGTACGGGTACTAATGATGCTCCAATTTTTGCTAATGTAACTGTAGAAGGTGGTGTTGTAACTTATGTAGAAATTGTAAATGGTGGTTCAGGTTATGTAACAGGTGATACAGTTGTTCTTGTAGATAATTTACCAGGTGATGAACCTACTCAACCTATTTTTGAAGTAACAGCTGGTGTAGGTGCTAACTGTTGTAAAGAATTTTATTGTGGTGAAACTTATACATTACGTGTTGATGTTAAAGGTTCTCCTGCATTAAGATTATTAAATCACAACTCTTACATCATTGCTTCTGCATATGGTGGATGTTGTCCTGATGGTGCAATTGCTCCTACAGTAATTGACTCTACATTAATTTTCAAACAATGGGCTGAGGCTATCACAAGATATCCAGTTATCTCTCCATTCATGCAAATCATCTTAGTTGATGAAACAGGTACACCTTGGTATGCACCAGGAACAGATGCTGCTTTCTTAGCTGCAGAAGGAGCTGATACTTGGGATCATTATGTATCTCCAGGTCACACTCCTGATGGTTGTGCTGGATTAGTTCTTAACGGAGCTTATGTAGATACTAAATTTGGTAACTGTACATTCCAAATCTCTGACTTCTATGAAGTTGAGCCAGTTAGATTGTATGCTTCTGAAGTAGACTTAAATGGTGATCCTTGTGCTTTCAATGGTGTTTGTGTTATCACAGAATGTCAAGGAAGACAAGCAATGGGTCTTGGTGAGTCAGTTGCACGTGATGTAATTTTATCTGAACAATACAGACAAAACTTCTTTGCAAGTGATTTCCGTATCCGTGAGATTACTCAAGGTTACAGTGTGTTTGATTATATTAACCGTAATACTTTGTATACAAGATACTTCTTACAACACAATGTACCACGTTTCAATAACCCAACTAGTACATTTGATAATGATCAATACTTGTTAGAAGTTATTACTTGTGGTGTAATTCTTGATTTTGAAACATTTGTTGAAGATTGGTTAACTACATGTGGTAATTGTGATCCTGCAGTACAAGTTGAAGGTTGTGTAACAGATTGTGAACCTATTTACACTTTCCCTACACTTACAATTGACTTTACTCCAAGTACACCACAAATTTGTGATTAATATTTAGGATTAAATTAAAAATAATAAGGGGAGCTGAGTTTCAAACTCCTCCCCTTTTTTAATATATAATTATGGCTAATCATATACTAAGTTTAGAAGTACCTACAGTAATGAATCCTTGTATCTTAAAGATATTTGATACAAGTGTGTATTCTACTCTAATTCCGGTAACATGTCCTACATTAAATATTACAGTACCAGGATTTGGATATTCTGTACAACTAGATGTTACAGAAAATTTTGCAGAAACAATTACAGCATGTGACTTACAGTTACAAACTGTAGACTGTGGAACTGTTAATGTAGACATACCAGATGGAGTATATATTATTAAGTATAGTGTATCTCCTAATGAAACAGTATTTGTAGAATATAACCATATGAGAATTACACAAGCATTAAACAAATACTATAATGTATTATGTGATGTAGATGCTGCTGCATGTGATCCTCCATTTAAAATTAAACAAAGACTTGAAGAACTAAGATTAATTTTTATGTATCTTCAAGCATCAAAAGGAAAAGTAGAATTTTGTCATGAGCCTCAGAAAGGTATGAGTTTATATAACTATGCTATGAAGCTTCTTAACAAGATGACTTGTACAAATTGTTAACTAATTAAAAACCAATAGATTATGTCAACATGTGGAAACTGTGGTGCTAAACTTTCTTGTGGCTGTCAGAAAAGAACAACAGCAGATGGAAAAAGTGCTTGCACAAATTGTGTTAACAAAACACAAACAACAGTAAAAAAAACAACAACAACTACAACTCCTACAGCTAATGTATGGGGACCAAATAGATACAAAAATTTACACAAGTTTTTAAAAAAATAAGTAATGGCATTTGGAACGATAGGAACTGGAGTAAATATACAAACATATTTAAAATTTGTTGAATGTTGTTCAGGTACTGAAATTTTATTTTCTGGTAGTTTAGCTGTTACTAATGGCTCAGTATATTTATTTGGTGGTACTGTTTCTTTTTCTGGAACTGGTGGTTCATTACAACCTGGAAGATGTTATACTATTACAACACTTACAGCATCAGGAGTAATTACTTATCCTGTTACACCTCCTATAGCATTAATATCCTTAACATCTGGCTGTGGAGCTGAAGCTTGTTTTAATTGTAATCCAGCTAATCCATGTGATTGTCCAGAAGGTTATGAAATAATTGATGGCTTTTGTGTAGGTATAGAAACAGTTGATCCTATTCCTCCTAAAACAATTGTATTTACAGGAAATAGTGTTGATCCTGGTGGAGGTTTTGGTCTAGTAACATTTCAGAGTTTAAATAACTTTGTATGGCCTTTGTTTACCACACCTCAATTGATAGGTGATATTGCAGCAATGACTATTATTCCTGACACAGGAAACAATCCTGTAACAGGAGATTCATGGACTGCTTTAAACCCCCTACCACAAACAGGTGTTAATGCAGGTAAACATCAACCTATTCTTACAGCAACCCCTGGAGGTTTTCCTGCTTTGCCAAGTCCACCAAATCCTCCAGCTAGTCTTCCTTTAAGACCATTAAGAGAAAGTACTATTACAGGAACTACTTTAAATTATGGAGGAGGTAATCCAATTGGATATGATAATTATGAACCAAGTACATCACCATGGAATACATGGTATACTGATGTAGCTGTTTGGTCTTTGCCAGGATTATCTGTTGTAAATCAATATGCAGGATTTTTGGTATGTTTAGAACCTGCAGTTGAAACAACATACCAAGTTATAATGACTGGTAATAATGGTGTAAGACTTTTTGTAGATGATTATTTAGCTGTAGAAATGCTAAATGGAAACGGTAATTTCCAAGCTCTTGCTTATAATAATCATTTTCAAATAACATTATCTCCGGGATTACATATCCTAAGATTAGAATGTTATAATTATACAGGTGGAGGCGGTTTAGCATCAGAAGTATTAGAGTGTAGTGCAGCTACAGTATATGGATTTACAAGTTTAGCTGATTTTATTCCTTATAGAAAATTTTCAACTTTATGGAAAAAAAGTAGAAATTTACAAATAACTGCTACAGGAAGTAATGTAATTACTCTTACATCAGGAACAACACTATCTACTGATGTTTCAGGTTTTATTGTTCAAACAAGTGGAACTGGATTTCCTGCAAATACTTTTGTAACATCTGTTATAAACTCAACTACATTTACAGTAAATAATAATGTTCCAAATGGAGTATATAACTCATGTAGAATTCAATTTGCATATGATGTAAGTAGTATAGCAAATAATAGTTTTAGTTGTCCTGAAGGATTTACATTAACTACTTGTGATGGTATTGCATGTGTTAGAACAGTTGAACTACCATGTTCTTCTAATTGCTATTTAGTAATACCATGTGATAATGAAGATAGTTTTGTAAGTAATAGTTTTGATCTTGAAGAGTTTGTAAATTCATTTGTTACTGTTGAAACTGACAACTTTTATGGTTGTGCATACATAGTTAAACTAGATGAAAATGATTGTAGAGATGCTGTTGAAGTTACCTTATATCCAGATGAAATATGTGATTGTGATTTAAGATGTTTCTATGTATCAAATTCTAATGGCTTTTTATATGTAGATGAAAATGATGTGCTTCAAGAAGTATCATCTGTAGAAGCCAATCCATATATTAAAGTATGTTCAAAAGTATATCCTGTAGTACAAAATGATTCTCAAAATTATGAAATAATAAATTTTGGAAATTGTATAAATAACACTTGTCCAGAACAATGTTTTAAATTAACAAAGTGTGCTACTAATCCAGAAACTATAATATATAGTAATACAGCAAGTCTTTTAGACCATGCTGTTAATAATGATATTATAACTATAAATGGCAAAGACGGTTGTTGGGAAGTTACAGAAAGTATAGCTAATTGTGATTGTATAACTGTAACTATAGAAGCTAATGAAGGATCTGGTCTTATATCAATAACAGAATATACAGCAACAAGTATAGGAACTTATAATGGATGGGGTGTTTGGAAATTTACAATTGAGGGAGATGACTTCTTTATTTGGAATAGCTCATCTAATCCTTTTACTAATTGGACAATTTCAAGTACTAACTGTTGTGCAGCTCCAGGTGTTATTTATGCTAAAAGTAAATTTAATGGAAATTGTCCAGAAACAATTACTGATGGTACATTAACTGGTTGGGTACTTGAAGAGGGAAAGAATTGGATAAATATTCAAACAGAAATTTGTCCAGCAGAATGTGATTGTCCAATACCAGTAACTGTATTAGAATCTTATCCTACATGTGAAGAGTGTTTACCAATTGTAAATTATAAGTTTACTAATTGTAATAATCAAGCTATTATAAGATATAGTATTGAAGACTACTCAGCTTATGTAGGACAAACAGTAGAACTAGAATGTGGTGAATGTTGGTTTGTATCTGAAATAGATTACATACCACCAAGCACACAATCTATTGTTATACTTTATACATTTGATAATTGTACAGCATGTAATAGAACTTATTATAAACTTACAGACTGTTTAGATCCAACTAATGTAACATATACATATACTGATTTGTCAGCACTTTTTGTTTCAATAGGACAACAAGATTGCACAGAATGTATTAATGTTAGTTTTACTTATTCAACTCCTGAGTTTAGTCAAAATTATTCTTTTGAGATTCCCGCAACAGGAATTGATGAGGGGAAACAAAAATATGGTATTACTGGTATAACAGTTGGACCATACACAAATGCTAATATAGATATTGATTGGAATAATTCTCCAAATCCACAATGGAATTTTGATTTTTTAGGATCAAACATTTCTTACATATCAAATGATACTCCATGTCCTTTAGGTAATTTTCCAGATTCTACTACTCCAGAAGCTCCTTTTACAAATATTTTAGTTGCTCCATGTAGTGTTCCTCCAGTAATAAAAATTAAAGGATGTGATAATTGCTTTACAGTAGAAGAAACTAGAGAACCCATTAATGCTGGTATAGTTACAGTAACAGATTCATATCTTGATTGTCCTGAATGTTTAGAAACATTTCCATGTGTATGTAACAGAATTACAAATCAAGATACTATAGCTAAAGATTTTACATACTTAGATTGTTTATTTGATGAAGTAACTATTAACTTACAACCAAATGAAACAAGTGAGAAAGTATGTTTAATTAATTGGGTACTTACTCCGGAAGAAGAAGCATTAGTATACATTGAACATTTTGGAGATTGTATTAATGGACAGTGTCCAGTAGTACCTTTACCAAAAAGAAAAGTAAAACCAGGATATTCTACACCTTCATGTGATATAGAGAAGTATGAAAAGATAACTTGTAAATCTTCTGAAATTTTATACAAACAAGTAATAAGATTAAGATATGGTATTAGTAATTGCTGTCCAGAAGATGATGAGAAATGGTTAATTAAAAAAGAATTAATTGACTTAGATGCATTAAGAGATCCTGACTATATCTGTAGACCTGTTACATCTTGTTGTAATCAACCTATAAATGATTGTGGATGCAATACACTTAAAACTTGCAATTCTTAATAATAATTAGTATATTATAATATGAAGCCATTAAATTTAGATAATAGACCATGTAGTCCAATATCAAGTAACTGTGTTATTTGGCAAGGACCAGATATTCCATGTATTAAAATATGTACTGGAGATACAGTATCTGATATTGTATATAAATTAGGTACAGAGTTATGTACTATTATGGATCAGTTAAATGTTTCTAACTATGACTTATCTTGTTTTAATTTAACAGCATGTCCTCCTGAAGATTTTCAAGCTTTAATACAATTACTAATTAATAAGATTTGTGAAGCTAATGGTGTTGTTGAAGATTCAACAAAATCTACAGGTGGATGTCCTGATTGTGTAGTTAGTGTTGCTGATTGTTTTGTTCAAGGTAGAGCTACTACTATGCAATTGACAGATTATGTTCAAATGATTGCTGCTAGAGTATGTAGTATAATTTCAGAAATAGACTCAATTAATAATCAAATAGGTGTAATCAATAATACTTTAAATGATCTTCAGTTTCAAATAGATAATATTGCTTCATATACCTTACCTTCATTTAACGTAGATTGTATATTAACAGGTAGTCAACCGTTGGATGCAATAGTTGAAGCTCTTATGAATGATAATACATTGGGTTATTGTGCATTGTTAGGTTCTACAGGAACGCCTGCAGAAATAAATGCTGCAGTATTATCTCAATGCATTGCAGATATTGATCAACCATTAGCAGCTTTACCTGCTGTAAATAGTTTCAGTGCATACTATTCTGGAAGCTGGGTTAATGCAGTTTCACTTGGAGCTTCTCCATCAGTATCAAATGCAATCAATAATATTTGGATTGCTATATGTGATATTAGAGAATATGTGATAAACAATATATTAACGGTTCAAGATACAAATTCTATTAATTTAGATTACACATCTGGTATTTTAACAGCTAAAGTAAATGATACTGGTTGGAAAGATTTAGAAGGATTTAATTTTTATACAGGTACTGTTGCTAAACCACAATGTAGAAGAATCGGAAATGTAATACATTTTAGAGGTACTGCTTATATACCTTTAGATAATGGTTCTGGTGCAATAGTAGATTTAACAGGTGAGAATTCATATAGAACAGTCAATCAAGTAGGTCCTTTTACTGGTATTGGTGGTGTTACATATGATGCCGGAGATAGAATTGTATTTAATAATGATACTAGTGTTATTCCAACTTCAGTATTAGACACCCTTACAAACTTAGATGGTGTTTATAGATCAACAAGTAATTTAGCTGTAAGAGAAATTCAAGTTGTAGATGGTGCTAATACAAGTACTGGTTATTTATCAGCATCACTTATATTTTTTATAGATACTAATAAAAAATTAAAACTAGTTACATTAGATACACTTGAATTAAATCCTACAGATACAAGTACTGAACTTGGTATGTCAGCTTTAAGATATATAA
>Ga0209107_10001482_pt1 | contig 13178 bp, 3 predicted proteins | sample LakErihyJuly2011_2_FD_187460 | JGI IMG/M metagenome (GOLD analysis project Ga0209107, IMG submission 187460) | Freshwater microbial communities from dead zone in Lake Erie, Canada - CCB hypolimnion July 2011 (SPAdes) (version 2) | ecosystem: Environmental > Aquatic > Freshwater > Lentic >... | reverse complement strand
AATAAAAATAATAAATAATTATTTGAATTTTTTTTTTATAAAATTATAATTAAAATATAAGAATAATAATATTATATTATTTTGACACTTTTTATATATATTTAATTAAATAAATAAACTCATAAAATTATTTTTGTTTCTGGAAATTGGTAAAATTCCATCAATATCTCTTAACATATTTTATGCATTTTAAATGGTTATAATTATTCTTTAAATCTTTCTAAAATTTTATAGAAACTAAAGCATTCTAGATGTTACATAACGATATTGATTTTTCCATCAACTGTGACAAATTCAGTACTCTTAAGTATGACTTTAAATAATTCTAATATTAACTCTTTAATCCTTTATTCACTTTTTTCAAAATGTTGCCATACATTTTCCAGGAACTTTTATTAAATCAACCTCATGATGTTTTAAACTTTATAAAATTATAATGTTCTGATTAAAATTTTTAAAATATATTTTAGTTCTTCTTTTTTGATGTATTAATTTCTAAGATTTTAAAAGATAAATTCATCAAAATATATTTCCGTTTCTGGTATAAAAGGAATATTTTCATTTTTATTTTATGTGGTCATAAATTCTTCTATAAATTAACTCACTCCTCTAGGATTCAAACTGAAAACTTTAATAATCTTTTCGAATATATTCATTTTTATTATTTTTTATTTTATTCTGACAAATTTAATAAAAATTTTTAACATTCGACTAGAGTAAAATATTAAATTCACCTGCTCAGTTTATTGTAGACACATATCAATTCTTTCAATAATATTATATTTTAATAATTCTTTTTCAGTAAACCTCACCTGATTAGGTACTTCAGCTATATAATGTAAGCATGAGAAAAAATTGCATAAAATTTTATAATCGGTATTATAGTAAATCTATTTCAAAATGAAAGTTTTTGCCTTTGGCAATAATTTGAAATATTGCAATTACTTTTTTCTTTTAACTATAAAAATCAGCATAAGTGACATTATTTTAGAAACTTCACTCATTCTTTTAGGGTCTTTCATGTCTTCTATTTCATAATCCAAGATTTTTTAAATAAATTATTTTTGCATTATACTTTCTCTTATTTCTTAAATTTCTTCTATTTCACTTCTGTTCGTCTAATGCAGTAATTGGGCTAGCAGAGCTAATAAACTGTGCTCATTCATATAATCCTGTTCTGTTTTTTCTGTTCTATCACATTGTTGTAAGAAAAATTTCGATAATTGATTTAAAAGACAGGGATTTGACATAAGAAAATGTTCAGAGTAGGATCTATCCAAATAAAGGCACATATTTGATATAAATATTAGACCTTTATAAAATTCAAAGTTATTTTCATTGTTTGTGAAAAATTTATTTAGACACTCAATTAATTTAATAACTAAATCATGATAAGGACCACGTGGATTAAAAAATTCTATTCTACTTTTTATAGCTGCATGAATTGCAACAAATGCACTTCTTATAGTATCCTTGTCAGTAGTTGTCATTATTATTTCAAGTTATTTGTTTAAAATTTCATCCGGCTATTTTTCGATTTCCATATTTAATCAAATTTTATATATTTGAGTTTTATATTTAATATTTTTAAAATTTAGTATATTAGCGAATTTTAAATTATTAATATAAACTGATTAGATAAATTCTAAAGTTTGAAAAATATAAAAAAATATATATTAATGCATAAAAACGAACTCAATATTACATTAAAATATTCAATCAATAATTTATTATATTTTAAAAATATTTCATATTATAAAAGTATTATTTTAAAAAATAAAATAATATATTTTTTTAATTATAAATTCGTTTAAATTACTATCCAAAATAAGATTCTAAAAGCATTTTTTATAATTAAGTAAAATTAAATTCTTAGCAAAATATACGAATCAAAATATAATTTAAATTTACGTTAATAAATAAAAATTTTCAAAAAATAAAACGTTATTTAAAATTTGAATTAATTGAAAATATTTTTATAAATTCAAATTATTTATATTAAAACTAATAAAGATATTAATAATATTTAAAAAATATTTATTTATAAAAATAATATTATGGGAACGTGTTAACAAACATGTAATTCTTAAGCTGATGGTGGTTACAAATTAGCAGATATAACACCAGTAGAACGTACAATATTTAATTGATCATATATAGAATTAGTTTAAGAAGTATATGTGAAGAAAAAAAATTATATTGATACTTAAATCGTTGGTAAATATTTTGTATAAATATTAGGAGGATAATTCTCTAGCGAATCAGTTAAATTGGAAATTATTAATAGGAAATTTAGCGCTTTTTTCAAATTAGATGATTTGTAAGAATGTTCAATACCAACTGATGTTGTTGTTAGAGATAATGAATCTCTATAAATAAATGGATTTTCAGAATAAATTATTGTCTATTCAAAGGACAATAATGAATTAAAGGAATAATTTGATTTTGAATTATTGCAAACAAACTTAATAAAAGTTTTTAAAGAAACAAAGTAATTTTTTAATTTATGATAGGTGCAGGTAAACACATTTGCCTAAGGCAAATGTGTGCGTGAGCACCTTCCTAAATAGTCTATTAATTAATTATTTATAGAGATTATGAATTAGAAAAAAGGTTTTATTATTTACTATAATATAAAATTAAAAATATCTAGAATTATATCCTCTTACTTGAGAAATATGATGACTAAAAGTAAGAACTCTGGTTTTAAAATGGATAATATAATTTGCTAGAATATTGTTAATAGATTAAAACAAATGGACAGAAGATAAGCCCAGAATTTATTAAATATATTATAAAGTTTTTGATAAACTTCGTGATAGAATTAAGAAGTAATGGTTTAGTTCACAGTAGCATCAATCCTCACAATATTTTTGTTTGTTTGAAAAATAAAAAATTAACTTTGAAAATGACAGGACTAAATACAATTTCTGACAGTATTAAATACAACGCTATCTCTGAATTTTATTTTTATAACCCTTTAAGATAAAAAAAAGATGACACAAATATTTTATTTTAAAACGATGATGAAAGATATAAAAATGAAATATATTCAATTATAAGATCAGTACAAGCTCTTATAATTATAACTTCGACGGATGAAACATTATCAAGCTTTATATAAATTGATAATCCTTCATACAATTAATTGATTGATATATAATTTAAAATATATGAATATTATGAGGAGGAATTAAAATCTGATAAAGAATTTTAAGAAATTTTTGATTTTATCAATAAAAGCCTTTTAACTGAAAATTACTCGTTCGATGATTTAGAAATATTTTTTAACTAAATTAATCAGACTTATTGTACTTTAAATGAATTTAAGGACGTTAACAATGATTCAACAAAGATAATACAAAGGAAAAGATAAGAAATGCAAAATAAAGCGAATCTCCAAGATTAATTATTTACACTTTAAAATAATTATATCGATCTTAAAGTTGCTGACAGATTAAATAGTGAAGAGAAATAAGACCTTATGGAATTTGCACTTAAATTTATTTTTGCTTATCAGTAAATTTAATAAAAAATACTAATATTAATTGGAGAAGCGGAATGTGGTAAATCAGTATTTTTGTTGAGACTTTTATCAGGATTAAAAAAATAAATAAACTCTTTTATTTAAAAATAAAATAATTTATTCCATGTTATAAGAATAAAGTTCAGTGATTATAAAGATAATAAGGATAAGTTATAAATTGATGTATAAAAATATTATAAAACAATTGAAAGTATGAGAGAAAATTAAGGTATATTGTTTTTACTAGATGGATTCGATGAATTTTGTAATTATAAGGAATAATATAAATTAAGAGAAATTTTTGAATTAAATTTCAGAAATACAGTTAAAATAATAATTACATCTAGGAATAATCTTATCTAAAATGAATAATTATTTAAAGAATTAAATTCTGAAAGTAATTAACAAGATTTTATAGTAAAATATATTCAACCATTTGATAACGATAGTGTTAACACCTAGATTTAAAATTATATAACACATACCAGTTAATAAACTTATGAAAAAAATGATCATTTTAATGATTCAAATTAATATCAGCACGTATTCACATAACATACCAATTTACAAGAAATTATATGTTTTCCAGGAAATTTAAATTTATTATTATAATTTTTACCAAAATTAAAAAACTCTGGAAACTTTACATAATATCAAATATACAAAGAATTAATATATTTATCTCTAAAAAATGATCTAAGAAGGTTAAATAAATAAGATCTAGAATAAATTTTCGCGTAATATCTGATTGATGGAAATGATTAGGAATAGTTATGCATGTAATTATTAAAGACCTACGCAACACTATCTTTCTAAATACTAAAAGGATAAGAAGAATAAATATCTATATAGCCTAATTCATTTAATGATGCTTCATATTTAATTAATCGATTTATTTTTCAAAGTGAAATTGACAAGGATTCAAATAAAATTGTTTAATTTAAATATAAATTTGTTAAATAGTTTTTTTTGGCACATGGTATATTGCTAGATCTTTAATCTAAAGAAAATGATGAATTTTTAAGATGCGGTTTATTAAATGATGAACCAGAAACAATAAAAATTATATCAGAAGAAATAAAAAAAAAAATGTCTGAGGAGGATAAATAACTTTTATTGTAAAAATATGTTTTGGATAATAAAAATAAGAAAAGATAAGAAAATAATTTTTCAATAGATGATGATAGATAACTGACTAATAGAAGAATTATTTCTAGTAATACTTTAACATTTTTGAATTAATCAAATATGAACTTTTTAAATATAAATTTTGATTGTTGTGAAATACCTTATTGTCTTTTACAAGAATCTTTTCTATCTGGATGCAAATTCAATCATGCGAATTTGTATGGTGCATGTCTATAATAATCTCACCTTAGTTATTGTCAATTAAATAAGACTAATTTAACTAATATTTAATTAAATATATAGCCATATATAGTTGGACATTCCAGTAAAATTAATTCATTGAGCTATAAAAATGGATATTTAATAAGTGGGTCAAGTGATAAAACAATTCGTTTATGGGATTAAAAAACTGGTAAAAGTACAATATTCACAGAATTAGAAAATGAAGTTAAATCAGTATGTTTAAACTCCATTTAATCTATGATTGTATGCGGTTCAAAAGATAAAACAATTCGTGTATTTGATGTGGAATAAAAATGTCAAATATTTGAATTAAATGGACACACAGACGAAGTAAATTCTGTGTAGTTTAATAATGATAATACTATGATAGTAAGTGGTTCCAGTGATTGTTCAGGTATATATATAATTATTTATATTATAGTGGTTGTCTGGGATGTATCATTACAAAACATGCTAATTAAATTAGGAGATCATTAGTCTAAAGTTAATTCGGTCTGTATTAATAATGATAGTTCTATGGTAGTCAGCGGTTCAGATGACAAAACAGGTACTTTTTAATGATTAATTTTTTTGTATGCATATGGGATTTAGGATAGAATAAATTGATTAAAGCTCAAAAATGTCTTTAAGGTCACAGTGATGCAGTTCATTAAGTTTAATTTTCAAACAAAAATACGATATTGAGCTGTTCACAAGATACTACTGGTAAAATAAAAATAAAATTTTATAGTTATAATCTGGGAAGCATTATCAGGTGATCAAATTAGATTAATTAAATGTGCGGGGCCAGTTTTTTCCACTTAATTTAGCGTATTGGACAGTAACATAATAGTTATAGCATGCAAAGAATAAATTTTAACATATGATGTAGATAAAGGATAATAATTAAATACATTTAATGGAGAACATTCTGATATTACAAGTGTCATACTTTCGTCAGATAGTGAATACATTATAAGTGCTTCAGATGAATTTACAAGTATATTTTTTTTTATAAATAATAAGTTCAATTTTGGGCTAATAATCTAAAACCTCAAAAAAAATTCAGGCATGGGCATAATAAAGCAATAAATTCAGCTCAATTTAGTCTTGATTAAAAATTTATAGTATCAAGTTCTAAGGATTCAATAATTCACATATATGATGTTGAATCATAATAATAGATTAAAGAGTTAGTAGGACATACTTAAAGTGTTAACTCAGTAAATTTTTCAACTGACGGTACAAAGATAGTAAGTGGATCGGATGATAATTCAGGTAGTTTACTTTAAAAATAATTTAAAGTGCGAATTTGGGATTTTGAATCTTAAAAAATGGAAAAAATTTTTGAAAATCATAAATAAAAAGTTAACTCGGTACAATTTAGCCACGATAATAAACTGGTTCTTAGTTGTTCAGATGATAAAATAGTTTCTCTTTGGGATGTAGAATCAGGAAATTAAATTAAGTTTGAAGGTCATTAATCACCTATAACTTTCGCATAAATTAGTAGTGATAATTTATATATAGTTTGTTGTTCTTCAGATAACATTATTTCTCTATGGGATAAAAATTCTTAATAGTTAAAATACTAATTAGAGGGTCATACATAAGCTGTGAATTAAGTTAAATTTAACTAAAAAAATACTTTAATTGTTAGTTGTTCAAATGATAAAACTAGTCGTATTTGGGATATAAAAAGAGGAAAAAATGTAAAAATATTGAATGGTCATCAATAATAAGTTAGATCGGCATCTTTTAATTTTGATAGTAAATTAGTAGTAAGTGGATCAGATGATTTGACAGGTATTTTTAAATAATAATTATCTAAAGTTCGTATATGGGATGTGAATAGTGGGAAAGAACTTAGAATATTATAATGCCATGTTAAACCTGTAACATTAGTGGAATTTAGCTAAAATAATTTATTTATTCTGAGTGGATCGAAAGATAAGAACCGTAAAATTAATTTCATAATTAAATAGTAATACTTTGGATCAATAAAAATTTTAATAAATAAAATGAAAATTATAATTTACATGCTATAATTGGTTAAGAGATGAAGTTTTAATGCAAAGGTGCACCAATTGATACAGCCCATACAAATGACGAAAGTTTAGTTAAAGCCTGGAAATAACTTTAATGAACAAATACAACATATTTATATAATAAACGAATAAAACATAATTTAAATTAATAAACCATTTAATTTAAAAAATTATATTTCATAATAATTAAATTTTGATATAATAATATTCATATTTAAAAAAAATTAAATTAAATTATTACTAAAAAATATACGTTATTTATTAATTACTTTAAATTTAAATTAAATATATTGTTAATGAATTATCAAGAAAATTCGAATAAAGGAGGACTAACTACTAATTTTGAATTATTTGATAGCTTGCAAACTCATCTATAGTAATTAAAAAAATAAATATCTGAAAATGATAATTCTCTACAATTTCCAGAAAAACAAAATGCATCACTCCATAAAGTGGAAATTATTTAGGATATAGTTGAATAAACGTAAAATAATTTTAATAATTATTTTAGGTTTAGATAAATTTCATAATAAATTAATAATGAAAATACAATTAGCAAATAAGAATAAAACTAGGATATTCATTTAGATTATTAAGAATAATTAGCATAAATGAGAGCTTAGATATAACTTATATAAGCAAAATATAAATTAAAAAAAACTTCATTATAAAAAGAAAATGAAAAATTAAATTAGGAAATCAAAATATATAGAGAAAATTCTGAGTAGTATAAAAATGAAATGACATCAAATTTCAAAGAATAAAAAAAACATTAAGGTAAAATGGAAACATGGTTTATTAGAAGACTTGAAAAATTAGAATTAATAGTATTAGATCATCACAATCCTGATCTTAATAATATTATTCTAAAAATTAGAAAATTTAAAAAGAAAAGACCTTGGAAAAACATATAAAAATAAACTGAAACTTTATGCAATAATTCTAAAAATTATATTAATAATAAAAGAACAATTAACACTTTATAAAGTGATGGAACAACCACACCTTTTTCTAATTATTCCGAATTTTCTTCTGAAGATGCAGAGAGTCATGATAAAACAATAAATAAAGCCTTTATAATTTCATAGGATACGTCTCATAGAAGCACAATTTAATAGTTACAATTGTATTCTAACGAAAGTTTATAAAATTTATAACAAAAAGATGAAGTGATAAAAATTCCGTAAAAAGATTTAAATCTTTCAGTCAGTTAGTTAGAATAATTGATGATTAATTAATTATACCATACAGATAGCGCGGATAGATGCCAGAATGTAAGTAGGTTAAATCTCAAAGATGTCCAATTAGAGGATTTACTGAATATTACATAATAGAATAATTCAGTAAGCATGGACTTAGATTTTCACAAAGATTAGAAACCAAATATTTAAAATACAAGCTTTGAAAAGTTAATTAACTCTTTTGCTTCCAAATAATTTAGTAAGTAATTTAACAAATAAAGTAATAAGGAAATAAGTTAAGATAATTTTCCTTAAGAACTTTCATCTATAGATTTATCTCAAATGAAATCTTAGAATAATAGTTTTTAAAATATTAACAATATTAGTTGCATTGAAAAAGATTTTAGGAAAAAATCAAATACCTACGATTTTAGAGATAAAACTGGTAAAAGTGCAATTTTATTTTTAAATGAAATTTAAGAAGAATGTAAAGATCTAGAATCCCCAGTGACTAAAAGAAACTTGAATAAATAATTTTAAGATGAAGAAGATTAATAAAAATAGTAAAATATAGAATTTAATTCTGGAAGTAATAATCAATTCTTAGATTGCAGTCCTTTTAATGAAAGTTTTTAAAATGCTAATTTAGAATTAAAAAATATGAATGAAACAGTGAATTACGAAGATAAATAATAATTTGAATCTCCAAAAAAAATTAAAACAAATTAGGAAAATTTGGAATAAAAAAAAATACAAAAAGATTACGAATAAAATAATAAAAATATTGAAGAAAATAATACAAAAACATAATAATAGTCCAATAAAATAAATTTACTTAAAAACAAAAAATAAGATGATCAAAATAAAGATTAAAATAATTAATTTTTAATTTTAATAAATAAGTATAATTCTGTTAATAATAATACTAATCACGAGAGTGCATCCTCACCTGTTGATTAATCATTATTTGCAGAAAAAAATTAAGAAATGGCTAAAAAATTGAATAATCTAAATTTCAGATAAATTACTGTGAGTGATATAAGTCCTAAAACAAATAAAAATTAAATAGATTTATCAAAACCTATGGAGGAAGTGAAAATTCGTCTGAGACCTAAATAGCTCAAAATTTAGCATAAATCATGTGATGGGAGATAGTAACTTATGGAATCTTCCCCAATAATAAAAAAAAAATAATCCCCTGTGAAATAAAATTTTAACAATAATAATGATGAGTAAAAATAAAACACGAATTAAACAATAATATAAAATTGTTTAAGAAAACCTCTAAATTAAATTTAAAATAATTTATTTAAACCATATATTAAATCTGAAGATAATACCAAGCCTATTGAAAAACCTATATAATATAATTCTAACAATGTCAATATTAGTCTGAATTTAAAAGATTAATAAATTAGTATTAGAAATTAATTTTTGAAAAAGGAAATAGTCAAACCTCTGCGAGCAAAAATGTTGAGCTAACATTAAAATAAAGTCAATAATAGTAACTTAAATATTTCAGTAAATTCTAATGATTCATATTTATACGATAACTGTTCGACTCCCTATAATTAAAACTTACCTATTCCATTATAAAACAAAAATGTTGATAGATCCCTAAATTCAGGAGGAAATAGTAAAGGAATGTTTTTTGAAATGAATGGCATACAGCAATAATTATAATTATTTGATTAGCATCATTCAATAAATTTATAGTAATAAAAATCCTTTAATTCTGGTTTATTATAATTATACTCCCCAGTAAATAATATAAATTTATTTATAAATAATAATTAAGACTAAGTTATTACAAAGAACGAACAAAATAATATGGTCAACTCAATTTCAACAAAAAATGATAGTGAAATAAAAAAAAATATAACGAAAAATGCAATTTAATAAGCAAATTAAAAGAAAAAATTAGAATTTATGAAAGTTTCATCAAATTAATCTCATATTAATCATATAAGACCCACTGCTAAATCGAACGTACTAAGCAACTCTTTTGTGTGTAAAGGAAAAGAAAATTCAGATAAAAATTAACAATAAAAAGATGTTATACTAAAAAGTATGTAAGGAAATGTTTAAATTAAAATTAATAATTAAGAAAAATTGAAAAGTATAAATAGAGTAAGTTCTACATCAACTCACTGTTCCTCAAAATAATGAATCCAAAAATTATTTAATTAAAATTTTTATGTACAAATATTATTTTTTAAGTCGAATAATTCATAAAAATTTATTAATTATAAATAAAATATGATTAATTTCACCTGAAAAGAAAAAATCTTTTCTATCATTATTTAGGAAATCTAAAAATTTATTTTAACTAAATTCTTCAAAAGATATCTTTTATTTTTTATTTTATATATTTTGTAGAAAACTCAGAATTTAGAAAAATACATTCGCAAATCTTTGCTAAATGGTATTTACACTATAATTCTAAAAATTAATTTTAATTTTAATTACATTGTTTTCAATTTATTATTATATTTTTTAAGGACCAAAATAGTATAAATGTGTATTGAATAAATCACAAAATTCTTTAAAACCAATAAGTTATTTTGTATTATAATTAAATCGTTACCTTATTAAATCCAATTACTAATCATTAATATTTATTCCTATATTTAAAAGGCCATTCTTGAACTATTTATCATTTAAATTTTCACGATTTTCATCATCAATTTCTTTAAAAATGTAAGCGAATGTAAAATGTTTATCAAGTAACAATTAATTTAGTTCAAATGATATTTTTCTTTAAAAAATTAAAAGTTCTCGAATTGTCTCCATAATTTATATTTATTTTGATGAATATTATTTAAAAACATTTAATATATTTTATTTTTTTGTATTTAAATTATTTTAAGGTTATAAATTTATATTTTCGGTTTAATTTTTATGAAATTTATCAATATTTTTAATTCTATTTTCTTAGAATTCCTAATTCTATATTTACAAATTTTATTAAAAGAATTCTTATTATTTTTGAAAATAATTATCGAATTATTACTAATAATATAATTATTATTCTTCTATCTTTTTTCTCATTTCAATAGCTTAATTATTGTGGGATTTATGAATTTCCTACTACAAATCATTTTAAATTTTAATATTAATATTTTTCTATTACTAACTTTATTTATTTAATTTTGAATCAATATCTTCAATGATTTTATTAGTAAACTGCTCAATATTTTATTTAAAATCTTTTATTTTAAAATCTTTTAGCAATTTTTTATCACCTTACGGTGATAATATATCTTCTTTAGTGATGTCGGATATATTTTCTACATCTATTTTTGAAAAATTTCCACTTTAAAACAAAGCATTAATTTATTAAATACTTTGATTACCATTCATATGTTAATTTGGTATTTTTTTTTAAACTTAAAAATCATTTTTGGTTCTAACTTTATAATTATTATCTTTAGAATTAAAATATAAGCCAAATTATTTAGAGGCTTTAATATCTTTAAAATTATCCGTAGTATTTTTTTTTTCTAAAAATTAAGATCTAGCTTTTGTACTTAAATATGATTATTATAAAAAAATCAAATTAGAATTTTTATCAATAAAGAATTCTTTTTTATCATCTATTTTTTATGTTTAATTTACCTAAATATTGTTATTTTTATAAATTTTTGGTTAAACATTAAGATTTTTTGTAGAATTACTCTATAATATCTTTTATTTTAACAATTATCTACTATCTAACTTACCTTAATACGCATTATCAAAAATTTCATTTAATTTTTTTTTAAAGTTAGATGTGAGAGAATTAATTTATGTATTAGTTTTTATATTTTATGATGTATTTTTAGATAAATTTTTAGTAATACTAATATTTTAATATTCATTTATTTTATAAAAATCGATTATTGTTTTTTATCTTTACAATATTTTATTTTGAATTTTACCTTTAGTATTTTATACACAAACACTATGATTTTTCTGGTGATTTTTATTCTATATTTAAAAACTAAGACTTTTCTAATGATTTATTTTTTGTTACTAATTATCTTCCGAAAAATCCTTTCTACAATATTTACCAACACTATTATAACTCTATGTAGTAGAAATAAAAGTTTTTAAATCAGCATTTAAGCTTTTATATTTTTTCATTGAAGATTTAGTAGGTTATTTGTGTCTTATAGATGCTAGAGGCATCATAATCTCTACAAATTCAGCATAACATATTCTTAAATCTTAATCTTTATCAAATTTAGATAGAAATATATGAATTAAGTGAGGTTAAACAACATAATATTGTTGAAAAAAAAAATCTTTTAATTGTTATTATCCTATAAAAGAATAATTTTAGCTTATAATTTAAAATAAATTTTGCATATCATCCATATTCATGTATTTTTCCTTGATATGATCAAACTCAAATATTAAATTGATTTCTTTGATGAATATCTATGCTACCATACTTTCAATGACAAATGGAAGATTTTCATCACAATTAACTTCGAAAGTTATTCTGTTCAAAATAATATTTCTCATGTTTTTATCAATTGGTAATATAAATTATTCAAAACTTTCTTTTTAATTTTAAATAATACTTTTAATAATCCCATTTACTATCTTTTTGATTAGAAAACTTACGGATCACTAATGATAAATCTTAATCTACAATAATTTAACCTGTTATTGATCTAATAAACTTTATTTTATTTTTTACTATATGAATTCACTAATTTCTTTTACACTGATGTAAGAGGAATTATTTCGATCAATACGCTAAAACATTGCATGAGGCTCAAAAAATTCTTCTTATGCCAATTATAATTTTATCTTTTCAATCTAATAAATATTAATAATTATATTTCAAATTAATACTTAATCTAATTAAATAGATAAATTGTATAATAATTCGGCTGTAATTTTTAGTAATTCACTATTCATATTTATTAAATTTTTTTTATATTAATTTAAATATTTTTTTATAAATTTTTAAATTGAATTTCAATTGTTTTCACTTAAACAATTATAAATTAACTACTAATTAGAATAAAATAAATATTTATATTAAACGGCAAGAATTATATATTTATATAATACTATGCT
>Ga0209107_10001481_pt1 | contig 13181 bp, 19 predicted proteins | sample LakErihyJuly2011_2_FD_187460 | JGI IMG/M metagenome (GOLD analysis project Ga0209107, IMG submission 187460) | Freshwater microbial communities from dead zone in Lake Erie, Canada - CCB hypolimnion July 2011 (SPAdes) (version 2) | ecosystem: Environmental > Aquatic > Freshwater > Lentic >... | reverse complement strand
GAGTCATGCCCTTATTAAAGGCCTCAACAACTTGCCAGCATTCTATGTTATCATAGTCATTACTAGCAAGCTTATTAAGCCTTTGTTTTATCTTAAGAAAGATAGTGGCATTTTCCATTTAGTATCCGCTTTTTTTAGCTCCGCCTTTTTTGTAAGCTGGTGCTGGTGTGCCTGGTACATAACCTGTTCCTCCGGCTTTACCTTTAGGAAACTTTTGACTGTAATCATTAATTACACCTGTAGTAGTTGTACCACCAGTTGCAAAACCTTTTTCTCTAATTGCGTTTGCTTCTCTGAAGAAGGTTAACGGATTTACTTTTTCTTTTGCCATGACTCTTGTTGTTTAGATTAACACTTCCATTTTCTTAAAGACTTATTGATTCTTGATTCAGGATCATTAGCTGTCTTTGAACTTGTAAGTTTTTTCTTCATGCCAGACATCCTAGCACAAAATGATTTTTTTCTAGATCCTCCTTCAGGTTGTGGAGCTTTAAGGTTTGATCCTGGATTAGCTTTATTATATGAAGCTCTACCTTTAGCATTAAGACCCCCACTAGGAGCCTTACCTTCTTTTCTTTGCCATGCTGGACTTTTTGCCATTACTTTTTAGTTTTAGCTTTAATCTTTTTTTCTTGTTTAAGCATTTCCTTGGTAGCTTTTTTACCAGAACCTTTGTTAGCTCTGATATTATCCCAAAGTCCTCTTTGAGATACACTGCCATCTTTACGCTTTATCATTTCCTTTGCCACATCTACCAAATGTTATGTTCTTTTTTACTCTAATATCTTTGTGTGTAAACTGCCACATCTCACCAGTATCATTAAGAATTACTGTATAGATTGTATCAGTCTCATGCCCATAATCAGTAACTAACCATATGATTCCGTCTCCTTTAGGTGTAGATACGTCTACTCTATTGGAAGGTTCGTATATCATCATTACTTATTCTTAGCCATTTTTTTAAAAGTTCTGGCAAGAGCTTTACGTTTCGGTGTACATGTAGCTTTAGACATTGGAGTGCAGTAACCCTTATGTGCTGGGTTTACTGCATCTTTGATCCAATCTTTTTTAGCTTTTGCCATGTTACTTCTTTTTAGAAGGTTTACTTGATGTTGCTTTAGCAACGCCTCCTAGAGCTTTAGTCAAAAGATTATGATGATTAATAATATCTTTCATCATTCCTCCATCTTTTCTTATACTTTCTGCTCTTTGTAAAGTTCTATGAGCATCTTCAATATCCCATTGAGATCTCTTTGCTTGTACTTTCGGCATATTACTTTTTTTTAGTTGATCCACCTTTAGCCATTTTTTTCATAGCTCCACCTTTTTTCTTTTCATATCCAAGCTTATCTCGCAATCTCATCATTTCATTAGAATCCATAATTGAATCAGTTCTTCTTGATTCTTTTGCATCTCCAGGTACACCAAATGGCATTTTTTCTGTAAGAGCATATTGCATTTTCTGCATTGCACTAGGTTTATATACACGTTTTTTTTCTGCAGGTTTTGTTGTTTTTTTTGGGTCTTGTTTTGCCATGATTGTTTTTTTTTGGACTATGCTATTAGCATTTTCCTTTTTTCATTGAACCACCCATTTTCTTGGCAGGGATTGCGCCTTTAGGTACAGGATTTGTACCTTTTGTCGAGTTAGATTTAGCGGTAGCTTTCTTAGCTACTTGAGCTATTTTGTTCTGCTTCATCTTATTTAACGTTTACTGATTTATTACGACCACCTGTATAAGGAGTCGGATTAGTAACTACAACTGGGTAGTTATTCAATCCACCATTATAACGTGTTGGATTCAATACTACTGTTGGGTAGGAATTCATTCCTCCTTTATAAGGAGTAGGTGTCATAGACACAACCGGGTATTCATTTTTATCTTTTGCCATGGTTATATAGATTATTGTTATTTTTTCCAGTATACTTCTACTTGTCCCATTAACTCGGCAAGTACTTTATCGTTTAAAGGGTTCTTCAAGAACTCTAAACACTCAGATGAATTACGTCCCATCATGCTTGCTGAATTAGTGTGGTAAATCATACCGTCACCTTTTGTAGCAATCATTTTGTAGAAAGTTGCATCTTTTATCAAGCTCTTCAACTTTAATGTTTCCATGTCAAGTTCGCACGCTGTAATAAAGCTTTCCGCAGCTCTGCGTAGATTCTTTTCAAGACCCTCGCCTGTGATGTACTTATCCATGTTATCATAGATAATATCATTAGGTGTGGACTTTTTATATTGAACACTATTTCCATCAACAACCTTAGCTACATAGAATAGCTTGTTTGTATTTTTCTTAAACATTGACTCAAGCTCAGATAAAGCTTTGTTCTTAAGTTTCTTGCCTTCAGTTTTTGTAGAAATAGTATCGATTGATTTATCAAGGTAAAACTTTGGTGCTACTGCTGCAGATTTTGCATCGTCATAACTCTTAGCTATGATTGAAAATCCACCAGCTTCAATTGCGCAAAGCTTTAACATATCGAACGCATTCTTTTCAGGATCCATAAATACTGTTTCATTACCACAACGGATTGTGATTTTTCCCCAGAAATCATGGTTGTTTGGTGCAAGAAGTTTTACTTTGTTCCAAAGTTCCGGATCTTCTGGATCCAAAATGTTTGAAGCTAGTTCTGCTTCTAATAATGCAACAATCTTGTTAATCTCTTTGATTCTAGCTTCTCTTACTTTTGGATCAGCTAACATTTTTACTTCGGGAGCAAAGGGGTTTAGTCCTGTTATGTAACGAATCGTTCCATTTCTCTCGATGCATGATAATTGTTCTTCATGGAAGATCCCGTCGAAAAGGGTTAGTCCATAATTTTGCAAACCCAGGTTATCTGAGTTCGAGTTAAAGAACGGTTTAATAGATACTTTACCGTGGTCCATGACCGTAGGTAATTCTACAAGTGTGATTTTGCTCATTGTTGGTTGGTTTTTGTTGTTGGTTTATACTGCAAATATAAAAAAAAGAAGGAGAGGAAACCCTCTCCTCCTGATTTTTTTTTAGAATGATCCACCAGTGATCGGGTTTCTCATAACAATTTTCAATACTTTGGTTGGATCTTTAACCCAAATCGCAGGCATTGTTTGTGTCATGAATACTCGGTAACCGTTGAATTGACCGGAAGAAGTGAATCCTTGAGTTTTACCCATGTAATCCATTGTTCCGTTTTGATACCACCATTTCAATTGGTTATCCCAAGATAACTTCAATAAGAAGATGTTATCATTTCCAGTATCAGTGATATCGAAGATGATAAAGCTATATGAAGATAATGGGTTACCATCGATGATTGGATTCTCGATGTCATTTGTATGCAAGTTGTCGAAAGCAGGATTCAAGACAAATTTAACATTTGCCAAGAAAGGAATCACATAACTAGTGTAAGCGAATCCAAATCCTAAATCCATTCCTTGTCCGCTGATTGCACCAATACCATTGTTGCTTGCAGCTTGAATAACTAGACCTGAGTTAGCAGCTTCACGAGCGATTGCTTCGTTAACCATTCTCATTCCACCCATACCAGTCTGAACGATCAATTGACGTTTAGGATCTGGACCTTGGAATTCCACACGACCTGCGTAGAAGTTGTACAATTCAGAACGGAACAACTCTAAGCTAAAGCTTGATTTGTTGTATACACGTTTGAAAGAGTTATCCAATTGTTTCCATAAACCTACTGACATACGGATATCATCTGGACCGTCTTGACGAACGCGACCACCATGACCCCACATTAAGTAAGTCTCGATATCTGTAGCTACTTTTGTTAAGTGAGCTGCTTCCATCGTAGTAAGGAATGTACGAGTCAAAGTACCATTACCCATAGCACGTTTAACATAATCTTTACCCATTTTAGAAACCATGTCCTCAATCTTAGTGATTGCCGGATCCATAGATTTATCAAAGTTTCTCCAGATTTCAGTTACTGGAATAGTACCATCTGCATTAAGACCACCACGAGCCATCAAGTCAGCACGAGAAGAAACTGAATAGTGAACGTGAGCTTCTGCTCCTCCTACGAAGTTGTAGAATTCACGGAAACCAGCTTGTGTACGGATATCAGAGAAACGTTCTCCATATTCTCCACGAGCAGAACCTTTACGGAAGATTTTAGTTCCGTTAGCAAGGTATTTGTTATCAAGATAGCGGTAGTTATCATTGTTAACTAATTGAACAGTATAGATGAAACCATCTTGTACCGGAAGAATGTCATCTACAGTGATGTACATCTCACAACCGTTGTATTTATCATAAGTGACGATATCACCATGACCAAATTCACGACGGCTAATTTTGATTTTGAAGGTTGTTCCGTCAATACCTTTTGTGATATTATCTGGTTCAATGTCTTCAAGAATGTAAGGCAAGTTTTGGGAAACTGGTGTTTGCCATTTGTACTCACCACGTACATTATCTACCATGATAATGTTTTTACCACCGAAAGATGACAATTGGTAAAGAGGCATTTCAACCTTTTGAGCCATAGCCCAAATATCTACAGGACCCATGTCCATCGGTTCAGCGTTCTTTAACATGTTCACCAAGTGGTATGAATCAACGTGCGAACTAGCTTGGTAGTTCGTATCACGTAAAAAGAGACCATTGTTTAATACTGGAGTGCTCATTGTTTGATTTTAGATTTGATTGTTTATAATTGTTGTTTGTGTTATCGTTTAAAAAATCCTTGTGACGGTCTTGAGAGTTTTTGTGATGGTTTAGTTGTAAACTCGTCATTATCATCATAGCTCTGTGAAGAGCCTATTTTATTCTTTTCTTCTGTTTTAAGCATGCGTGCTGTTTTTTCAATAGCAGCTTTTGCACCGCCTTCTTTTACTTTAGCACGATATCCTTCTGGATCTGATAACAACCATAGAGCTTCAGCGATTAGATCGTGACGTGGCTCTACCCATTGATATTTTTCCAAAAGGTGTCCTAATTGATTAGTAGGCTTACCTGAAATAGAAGGGTAATTTGTCTGAATCAGACCAGCGTATAAAGCACTTTGAGTTTTTTTGTCAAGCTTCATCCCATTTAACTCACCTGGATCGAGTACACTATATACACTATTCATGTAAAGTTTGGATTGCTCGTGTTGCTGATTGCGAAGTACTTCTTGTTGTTGTAGTTGACGAGCTACATATTGTTGTTGCATCGCATCTAGTTTAGGCTTAAACTTTAATGCTTTCGCATCAAGTTGATCATGGTCTTTCCAGCTGATAATTTCTTCTTCGATTTCTTCAGAATTACCGAACTGAGTAGCATGTAGGTAGGCTCTTACGATATCCTCTTGATCATTTGGATCTCTAGGGTCTAATTGCTTTATTTCTTCTACCTGAGCCAATGAACGGAAAAGTCCCTTAAGGTCATTTCCACCATCTGCATAGTACTTCGCAGCAATTTTTAACTCTGTTGGAAGATTATCAAAAAACTCTCTAGGCACTTCTTCACGAACTTTACGATCGTTTTCTTGCATGTTAGCTTCTAATAACTCTTCAAAGTCTTGAACAGTATACTTCTCAATTGGCTTCTCATCATCAAAAGGAATAAGTTTCTTTTGCTCGATTAACTTTTTGGTTAACTCGATCATAGCATCCTTACTTACTTTTGGTCGGCCAGTTTTGTCAGTTTCATCTAAAAGATTCTGTAACTCATCTGTGCCTTCGCTATTAGTAAATGTTTGTGATTCATTACTAGCAGCTATAGGAGCTTTAGAAGTACCTGTACTTGCTGTATCTTCTTCATCATCATTTTCAATGAACGACATGTCTACAGGTTTGCTTGTAAACAAGTTTGGTTTTTCTTCTTTATTCCCTGCAGGAGTCATTACACTCTCTGCTCCCGGCATACCTAGAATATCATTGATATCTAAGTCTGTTTCGGTTACTGTTGTTGAACTATTATCACTCATGTTATTTGGTTTTTGGTTTGACTGACATTTATAATATAAACAAAAATAATGGTTTAAACCTTATAAAGTTATATATCCTCGAAAAAAAAAGAAGAAAAGCGGCACTATATCACTACGACTACTTTTTCTTCTTTGCGTTTTCTTTTGGTTTATCAAAACGGTTCTTATTTGTCTGCGCAATTTGCAGATCTTTATCCTTCATCGCCATCTGATTATCCATCTTTTGTTTCTCTATATCTTGCTTCTGGTTGAACTGTTGACTTCTTGTGTTTTCTTTATTTTGCGATAAGCTCATGGTTTGTTGAAACTCGTCTGTTTGCTGCATCTTGTCAAGGAAATCGATATAATCAGATTGATTATTCTTATCCATATCTTGCATAGCACCGTAACCGGCAGATTTGATTTCAGCCACAAGTATATCTTTGCGTCTATCTTTCTCTTTCTCAAGAACGTCATGATCAAGCTGCATTTTCTTCTCTTGGATTGCTTGTTCCATTTCCATTTGTTTCATTTTCTCATCATGTTCCATTTGACCTTTACGTTGAGCATCTGTTTTCTGTTCAGTTTGTTTCAACACGCCGGTAAGTTCTGATAAAGAATCTGCTTGCATGATATTTCCTAAATCGTAAATAGATGCGCCAGCTGTATTGTTAGTCATGGCCAGTTGTTTCATTTGCTCTATCACAGCTCTGTGGTTTGCTTTAGTAACAGCATAGACATTTATATCACGTAGTAAAAGATCAGTACCGTTAATCTGGAAGTTTACAGATTCGTCCTTTGTCGTCATGTATTGTAAACGTACTGAAGGCTTTTTACAATGATAATACTGCGCAAGATCTGTACGCATCTGATGCACGCGAGGCATTAGATAATCTGAGTGCTGTATGAAGTATGTTTCTGTTTGTGCATATGAACCAGCTATTGCTTGCTCAACTCCTGTAGCCGTATTCGTTTGTCCTAATTGTTGACCCATCCTTTGTGGTGTAATACCTATAACTTCAAAACATTGTTGTTTAAAGTAGTTAGCCATTTGGATCCTAGATAACATACGTTGTGTTTGTTCTAGGTTCATTACCTGAAAATGCTGAAAGTTTAAAGCATTCTCTGTATTAGTAATGCTTGTATCTAAAGGTAGCATCTGGAAGTTCTTCATAGCTACATAAGCTTTAGCCAGATTGTTCTTTCCCCAATCCTCGTTCATCGAATGTCGAGGTAAAGCATTCTGATCTAACATGATTACTGTACCTAATTCATCCACCAAAATATCTGCTATCTGGTTGTTCACCATGTTGTATCCAATTTGGTAAGGCTTCATCAAATCAATCAAAGCAGTTGAGCGCGTGTTACGGTCAGAAAATACAGCTCCTTCTACAGGGAATTTACATCCGTAAAGCGAACTGTCTCCTTTGAACTGAAAGCGTAATGGGCCCATTTTGTTTTGATCTATTCCTAGATACATTGGATTAACTCCTCCGGGATTGTTCATACCCCAGAATGATGGATGGTTAGGTCCTATCTTTACACCACCCCAGGTTTGATTAATCCAGATCCAATCAATGTGCTCTCCAAATACTAAAGTATCTTTTGTTTTGTTTTTGATAAGCGTGTTATTGTAAACCGGTTTGTCTGTTACAAGGTAACTTTCATCTACGATGTCTGTTATAACTTCACCATCGATATTTACTTTTGTTAAGTGTCCTACCTTACGTTGTGATTTCCAATATGCTGTAGTTGTACGTAATAAAAAGGCTGAACCCATATCAGTATAGTCTTCACCATTACTCATGATCCAGTTTATTACATCGCCTCCGTTAAGATTATTATCCCACATTGAAGTGTACTGTCTGTACGCTAATGATGGATTATTTGTATTCCAATCGTGAGACTTGGTAGCATCGTAGTAAGAACCATCATTTTGGTAACCCTGTATAGGATAACCTGCAGATCTTACTGGATAGATAGCTTCAATAGAATTAAGCTGCTCTTCCGTCATCAGGTAACCGTATTTATCTATTACGTCAGCTACGGTTAACATCTCGATCTTACCTACCCAATTGCCTTGGGAGATGTATCGGGCTTCAGGTGATTTGTGATAGAAGGTCAATACCGGATTCCAAAGCTCTACTTCGTAATCATCCTCATTCATTCTGAAATGCCAAAACTCACGATCTGTAATAAGCATGTCCCGGAAACCTCTTTCTTCTAGCTCATCCATTTTGAATCGATCCTCATCGACTTTCATTTGATGCATTGCCCACTCTTCACTAAGTGAACGATAGGTCTTATCAAAGAAGTTTTGTATCTCAGGTAAGGTTTTTAAGTTTTCCGGAGACATCTGCTGTTGCATTTGTTGTTGAATCTCAGGATCTTCTGGATCAGCACCTTGTTCAATCATTTTATTGATCAACTTAGCTTGAGCATCTTGCATTAGAACATCTTCTATTGCTTGACGTTTTTGCTCCATCTTTTCGTTATAGCTGTATTCATCTACACCTCTAAAAGTTACTTTGCTATTTCTCTTAGCAAACTCCGATGTAAGGACATTTATAACATTGGGTATAATCGGATAGAACTTTAGTTCTAACGCTGTTGTATCTTCTTGAGTTAAGGTCTCGATCAGATCACGCATCTCATTGTCTTCTTCAACAATGTAATCAGATTTGTCTATGATTCCTTTAGCTAGTTTATAGTTCTTCATCAAACGACGCGCATTTCTACGAATCTGTTTTAATCCGTTCCACTCTAACCAATCTAAGTTCCAAGCAGTCCATTCAGGATTTTTGTCTTTGCGAGGTATAAACTGAATAGGTTGTGTTATCGAACCCATGCGATTATACTTCGCTTTAGCTCCAGCCTTAAGCTGCATTGCATTTAGTATTTCCATAACTTTATCTTATGTTTGTAAATGGGCTACGAGGTGGTCTTTTACCATCTCGCGGTCCACCCCGTCCCATGTGTCTGAACGGAGTATAGTCTAATTTAAACAAATTTGATGACTTTTCCAAATGATTTTTGTCCGTATTCTCTACTCTCTTCTTATGTCCTCTGTTAGCTTGTTGCACTTTTGCGAAGGCTACTAAAGCCGCCAGAGCAACTAATCTATCGACGTTGACTCCATCACCATAGGCACCCATCTCAACCATAGCCATAGGATCAGGTATTCTCTCAATGCCGTATTTGATTTTAACAATGGTTCCATCTTCCTTAGTTTGTACATCGATTTCCTCTTGTAAGAACTGAATAAGATAACTCAATAAGTGCGCTTTAAAAAGGGTCCCAGTATTTTTCCAACCGTATTCCTGATACACATTGTTATTTGAACCAAGGTCTTTCAAGAATAATATCTGGTTTTTTGGAACCAGGTACTGCTGTTTTTTCTTGGCAATCATATACTGAATAAACAAAGATACGTTGTTTTCAATTATTGTCCAAGCCTTATACCATTCAATGATGAGTTCTAATCGTTCGTGTGTCTTTACAAGATCGTCAAAACGACCTGTCCATGAACAAACAATCTTATCACCCTCTATAAAGTTTTCAGTATTCTGACTGTCTATTCTTGTTACCTCGATAGGATTTTTATAAACAAAGATAGAGCAGAGTGAGTCGGAGGTAGTTGTCTTTCCTTCTGATACAGGGTCAATAGATGCATAGTAAGTTCCCCATTCAAAGTTCTTATCCGGTTTCTCCCAGACAACGATTGCTCCTGTTTTATCTTCTGTTTTTTTCGTAATAGGAAATTCTGAGATCGGCATCTTGTTAGTTGGCTTGGCCTCTATAAGACCGTTGGCATCTCTGAATAATTCTATAAACTCGTATGAATATTCTTTCTCAGTTATCCTTCTTGTTTGAGCAGCAATAAGATGCTGTGGAAATAAAGACACTGTTCTATTGGCAAATGCTTCAGCAATATTACGAGGTCTTTGTGAGATCCTCAACTGGTAAAGCTCTGGTGTAAGATCCTTCTTCATTTGAATACGCGACTCATTAAGAGATGCTAAAGCTTCTTCTACTAATGAGTTACCAAACTTGTCAATATGAGGAGGCATAGACCATTGCTCAGGAATAAATAATCCGGCCATTCCTATAGTTCCTTTTTCATCGATCAAGTTTGTTTCTACTGCATAGATATCATTCACCTGGGGATACTTAATCATGTTCTCCAAAGGTTTACACTGATCGAGCGCACCTACAGAACCGGCTCCGATAAACATACCAGTTACTACTTCACCCATAGATAAAGCGGCAAGCATGTATTCTTTTGTTTCCTGCATGGTAGGAGCAATTCCAGCCTCCTCATAAAAGAAGAGTCTACAGTCACCACCGACACCGTTCGTAGGATCTTGTTCTAGAGTAACTCCCTGTATAGTACCTTTCAGACCTATCTGTTCCGGACGACCGTTAACATCTTCTTCGATCTGTTGTTGCCACATCATTACTTTACCTGGATTCATCGGACGATACCAAGCTGTCTTGCTGTCAAGGAAAGATTTGTATTCACTCAGGAATTTCCAAGAGCCCTTCTCATTGATCTTATCTTTTAAAGAAGAACCCATTTTACAAACAGGACCCTCTTCAAACCATACCAAGTTTATCATCTTAGCGCAGTGATAATAGGAAGAAGCAATCTGACGTTTCTTTAGGATGGCCACGTGCTTGTAATGCAATTCTGCAAGAAGCTCGTATAGGGCCATGTGATATTGTGTATCCCAGATTAATGGGAAAGTAAACTTCTTCTTCATCTTATGATAGATTGGAAGAAAGTTTAGCCACATGTAGTATTCTCTTGGAAGATACCAAGTATTCTTTTCACCGTGATAAATAGCACCGTTTCTACATTTGCTTTTTTGATCATCCCAATAGTTTCTGTGATCTCGGGATCCTTCTTTGAATGCGCAGAAGTATCCTTTTTCATCATACTTTTGAGCTTGTATTTTAAAGGCATGCGTGGTTTCATCAAACTCATACTTACCAGGTTCTTTAAACAGCGGTAGTACAAAGGCAATGAAATCTTCACGTGTTTGAAACTTAGTTGTTGTCCATTCGTCTGCTTTCCAGGTTGGAACAATTATAAACGGTTCGTCCATTATTGGTCATATGCTTTACGTTTATCTCCTCTAACTCTTGTCTTGTTCTCATCTAATTCTTCACGGACCATCTTTTCTAGTTGTTTAAACTCTTGAGCAGTTTTACCTACACTCTTGATTTGGGATTGCATCCCTGCAAAGTTACCATCTCTTCCTGCAGTTACTGGTTGCTCTCTTGCGAATTTACCAAGCTTTTCTAATAGGAACTTGTTATCGAGGTAATAACGATAAGTCGGAGACATTGTAAAGCTAGCTAATTTTTCCATAGCCGTGAGCATTTCTGTATCTTCAAGAGTATACTCGCCTGGATAATCCTGAAGCAGGATCTCTTCTTTATCTTCTTCCGGAACATTACAATACGGTCCTTTAGGACAATATAGATAATGTAAAAAGCTTAATGCTGGTATGGGATCCTTATACTTATCTACTATAGCTTTTAGCTCGGGGATCAATAAGCAATTGGGTGTTATCACTACATGATTATCTTCTACATCAAATATTTCTGGTATCATTTTTCTTATCTATGTTAGGGTACATCATTTGTTCTGTATCTTTTTGTAATTGTTTTAAAAACTTGTCTTGTACTTCTTCACAGAAAGTTTTCTTTTTTTTAAGGTTTTGCCAGAACTGTAATTGTTGGTATTCATCACTACTTGCCATATTCTTCCATTATTAATTCTGCCATTGTTACATTCTCGTGGTCAGGAGACTTTATCATTTCCTGAATACTTGTTAATTCTTCTTGATTTACTTTATTGTCCTCTACCAATCTGCCAAGAGTATGCATTAAACCCTCCACTCTTATAGCATGGAAAAACATAAGCATTCCTTTTTCTCCTGTCTGTGCATTCCAAACACGCTTATTGCTTTCTGAGATTTGCTCAAACAAGCCTTTACCTAATGGTATCTCTCCTACAAATAATGTATCCATTATTTTTTTGCGGGTATTGTGCTACGGTTATCGTGTAGCCAGTTAATCATTGATATTACTTCGTTCTTCATATACGGAAGCATGTATGTTACTACTTCTTGTACGATTGGTTCACCGTCTTGGTTTCTTTTAGCTATAGGATATCCAAACTTATCCTTTCCGTCTTCTTCGAATATTACATGTTGCAAAGATAGTTCTCCTGGTTTAAATGTTGGATTGTGTCTAAGAATGATGTAAAGATAGATACTTAATTGTAAAGCGTAGTGGTTATAGTTGCAATCATCTAAATGAACAAGAGGGCCTAGCATTTTCTGCGATAGTCCCTCAAAGTTTTTATAGCTTTCTTTCTTGATCTCTTTGTTTGTTTTGTAGTCAATGATGTCTACATGTTGTCTTACTACTTCCACTCTATCTGATTGTCCGCATATTCCTGCCGATTTAAGAAATACAAAATGTTCAGGATATACACCGTCAACCAATTTCTGATCCGGTGCAAGTTTTATTAAGCCATCATATAGGGGTTTGATAATTGGAACTTCGATACCTGATCTTTCGATTGTAATATGATCTGTAAGATCTCTTTCACGTTGGTCGTGATACCAGGTTCCTAAATCAGTTGCGCGTTTACCTTCAGAGCTCCATGCTTCTAAGATATCTTCAACCGTCATTCCATACCATTTGGATCTTTTGTTCTTTGCTGATTTAACAGCTTGAGGATGGGCATCAAACTTTTGTTTGAACAGTCCCACAAAACTTGTTACACTGGTCCATTCGATTTGATCATTAGGATCTATGCTAGTATATTTATGATTTTCTGCTTGAAAGGTTAACATTTGAGTTGAGGTTTGAAAGCGTTAGTACTCTTAAGATTCTTTTTCTATAGCATGCCATCTTGGAGCCTCTAAGTTACCGCATCCGCTAGTCAGATCTCTTGTTTTGTATTCTAGACAGCAACCGCACTTTCCACAACAAGGTGCCGTACCAGGCATCATGCATTTTTTTCCTTCCAGATCTAAATCCGGACAATGCATGCAGATCTCCATTCTATCGGCAGCTATCTTCTCTATGTATTTTGTTTTAAAGATGTTATTCCAAACACCTTTTACAATATGCCACTTATTTTTCCAAATCTTGGTTATCCACTTTACCATTGCGTTTATTTTTTACTTGTTGTTTTCTTTCTGCATCGTCAAGCACTATTACTTTTAAAGCGTCTATTTCATTCACTCGCTGTGCTATATCA
>Ga0209107_10001480_pt1 | contig 13188 bp, 5 predicted proteins | sample LakErihyJuly2011_2_FD_187460 | JGI IMG/M metagenome (GOLD analysis project Ga0209107, IMG submission 187460) | Freshwater microbial communities from dead zone in Lake Erie, Canada - CCB hypolimnion July 2011 (SPAdes) (version 2) | ecosystem: Environmental > Aquatic > Freshwater > Lentic >... | reverse complement strand
TTCCTCAGCCAGTAAAACCAGCAATAATAGAACCCGTTTTGTCTATTAAAGAAGCTTTTGCCTACGCTTTAAAGATTAAGAAAAAATCGCTAAACGATACCTCTTATATGAATTTTGAAGGAAGAATTAATCGATTCAAAAAAGCATTGGATGAAAATGCTCCAATTACCTCTCTGAATCGCAAACAAACTAACGAATATCTTAATAACATTTTAGAAACCACTAGTGCCCGTAATCGAAATAATACCCGATTAGACTTCTAAAAAATGTGTTTACTTCAAAAAAAAATAATTCACTGGCGTCATAATTAAAGTGTTTTGGAGGCCTACGCTTGAGCATTTTTAAAATTACCCAATTATTAATATGGGTTTGCTGCAGTAGTTTTTTGTCCGGTAATTTTAAGATTAGTTATTAACCCCGTCTTATTGTACTATTATTTTTAATTTAGCTTCATCGAGTTCTTTGAATGTATTTGATGATTCTAATAGTAGTTTTAATTCTTCCAAAGTACCAACAAAAGCTTTTTGATGAACAATTATGTTAATTATTTCTACAATTTACTGATTGTTTTTTGGTGCAGGAAATTGACTTTCCATTTTCCATTTGAAAGTATTGATTCTATTTTTTAATTTTGTTAGCTCATCGATTATTTCTTCAAAAGATGGTGAATCAATGTAAATCATTTGTTCTTGCATCGTTTTATAATCCGTTTTCCAGTCTTCCATTATTTCTGGAATAGGTAATGGATTTAAAGTTTGTGGCTGATGTAAATTATAGTTTACGCCTCCAACTCGAGTAAATCGATACCTGTGTTTTACAATGGTTTCGTAAAGTTCGTTGTCATTCAAAGCAATTTCTCCAAATTTTGTTTTAGATAATTGGTAGATGTCATATAAATGCCTGCTTAATCTATCTACCCTTATTTTAGTTTTTGGTTTCTGAAATTCTTCGTGTAGCAAGAATATCTTTTCTAAAAAAGTACGTTCTGGATTTACCGAAGGAACATTTAAAGGTAGTTGCGAAAAATCTGATTCAGGATATTCTGTATCTATTAATGATGTGAAGGATTGTAAAGTGTAGGGTTCCCGCAAGGAACGACAACCAATTTCGATTTGTATTCTCGGTTGAATGTATCCTGGAACTTCTACTACATTATTGTAATTTAAAATAATAATTATCGGATCTTGATCACTGTTTACTGTAGCAACAATTTCCCACCTTATATCGTTAAATCCTTTTTCTCTAAATGTATTTATCAACTGAGGATAGAAAATTTCAGTCAGGTATTTATTCGCTTTTTTGCGGAGTGAACTAATTTCTTGTTTTGATACTTCTCCTTCATAACCAAAAAACTCTCTGTCGATAGCCAAATCAATGTCTTCAGAGAATCTGTCTATTAAATTCCAAGCTTTGCTTAATGATGTTCCCCCTTTGAAAACTAGATATTTTCCAATTTCCATTTCAAATATGATGCTTAATGTTTGCATTACCCACCAATCTTTTTCAACTGCGAAAGCTAACAATCCAATTGTGTCTCCTGTTTTTTGTAAGATGTTAATTTTTTCGTTTTTTGGTAACGTATAAAAATTTATTTTTTCCATTTATAGTGCTTTTTGCATTATTTTTTTTATCCAAACTGGAGCGAATTGAATGTCGTGTTCTAAATTACTTGGGTTTTCTTTTTTAAGGAGTTCGATTATTTTTTTTTCTTCGGCTTCGGTTGTTTTGTCTAACCCTATTTCTCTTAATGCTTGTAATACCAAACTACTGATTTCTCCTTTTGCCAACAAGTTTTTCGGGGTTGTTTTTTTGAATTTTATAGACCGTTTTCCTATTTTTATTTCTCGAGGTGCCCCGTCCGTAAGAAATACTAATTTCATTGGTATTTGCGTACTTAATCCTAAAGCGTTTAAGGCATAAACTCCTGTTGGAACTATTCTAATTCTATCTCTTTTGGCAATTCCTTTTGCCACTATTTCTGCTGAAGGCATAACTTCTCCCACGTATTTACTGATTATTGGTCTTGCATAAATACCTTGTGCCACTCTTTTGATAACCTCTTGTTTTTCTAACCGATGCAACGCCAAACGTACTGCTTCCGAAGAACCATATTTATTGAAATCTTCGGGAAACAATAATGTCCCTCGCTTTGTTTTTAATATAATGTCTTTTATTTGTTTTTCAGTGCTTTGCATCTTTATTGGATTGCTTAATTTGTAACAAAAATAGTAAAAATTTGTTACAAAATAAGTTGGGTTAGATTATTTTTTAGTCGCAGCATGTATTTCAACTTTCATTTTTTTATCTCAATTTCTTTTCTTTGTGGGTAAGTATTGCAAATCCAAACTAGAACGAGGTTGGTTTTCGTAATAGTTTTCTATTTAAAAAGCTAACAGATTTGGATGACGTTGGTAATTGAATTAATCGTTTGGATTTTTAACCAATAGCAAAATAAGCAAACTTAACAGTAAAAAATTATTAGAAATACTTGAAAAAGTTACGTTTAAATCATTCCAAATTTTGCTAGCAAGAAACGGTTTAATTCATATGAACTTAATTTAAAGTTCCAATCGATATTTAATGAAAAAACAGTATTTGAAATAAAAAAATCAGTATATTGCACTCGAAATTTAATTCAAAAACAGTACACTAAACAGTACACCAAACCGTACACCATTTTTAAAGAAATCATCTTTTTTGGCATATAAAAGGGGGTAAAAATCGAGTAAAAACTCAATTCATAACCCTGAGGTCGAGAGTTCAAATCTCTCTCTCGCTACAAATTAACCCCTTAATACATTGGTATTTAGGGGTTTTTTAATGGATTTAATTAAAAATATTTTTTTTGGAGTAAGGAAACGGAGTAAGGAATTTTATTGTTTAATGTCTATTTTTAAATAAAAGGGACATAAAAAAATAAATCAAAAAAGTACCTGTTTAATCAAGTAAAACAGAAACTCTTCTAGCAAGTTGAAGTGCTGTTTTGGAATTTGAATTTATTGAATTATCCTCCCCATGACCAATTATCTTAATCCTATTTTCTGAAATTCCGCCTAAAAGTAATAAATTATATAAATTTTTAACTCGACGTTCAGAAAGATTAAGATTGGCTTTTTCACTTCCACTATTGTCTGAAAATCCTTCCAATCGAATATTTACGTTTTTATTTCTCTTTAATAATGAAATTAATCCATAAATACTATTGGCAGAATTTCGGTTGGGCTCGGCCTCATTTACATCATAAAATACATTTATCAATCTGTTTTCCAACATTGATTTAAGTGTATTATATTCCAGTTGCTGAATAGCTTCCTCCATTTTTTGAATTTTATTATTCTCAATTAATTTAGGTTCGAATTCGTCTGGTGTTCCATTTTTATTGGTGTCTAAAAATCGACCTTTACCATCTACTATAACTCCATTAGGAGTATTATTTTGAGCATCTAAATAATCAAGAACGCCATCTTTATCAGTGTCATTCATTAGTGTTTCGATTTCATCTAGACGTCTATTTACCTCAGGATCAATCTGAGCAACAACTTTTGGAACATCCCAATCCGAATGTTTAGCTTCCTTGCCTATATAAAAAACCAATCCTATTGATGTACTATATAACAAACCTGTCAAATTATTTTCTTGGGCTGAATTACTTCCGTCCCAATTAAGGTGTTGTCTTACATTGGAGATTGCAGTAAAATCTAAAGTTAAGATTGTTTTATCAGAAAGCTTTATTAGCGGAGTTAATCCAATTAAAAAGCCACCATTATTTTCAATTAACGCTTCTTGATTTGTTACTTCTGACTTTGATTTAAATTGAGAAAATTGAATTCCACCATGGGCTAAAAGCCCAATTGAATTTGAAAAGGTGTTAAATTCAAAAACCTTCCCTAAATCAAAAACCCCTTGAATTCCAAATCTACTTTGCATTGATTGGAAGGGTAAAGAACCATTTCCATCTTTATTTGAAACAACATCAAACGCAAAATCCGATTTTATTCCGAATTTAGAATTTATCATATAACGAAAACCAAAATCAAAATGATTTATACTTGGTAAACTAAAAAAATCATTCTCACTAGAGCTATATCCAGTTCCAAAAGGGCGAACTGCGGTATTTGAACCTATTGAAAATTCAATTGACCATTTATTAACTACTGTATTCGAATCAAATTTAGTAGAATCTATCACTGAATTAGTAATAATAGAATCCAATGCAATTTTAGGCACTATTTCTTGAGCAAATAGAGTATTTGATCCAAAACAAAAAAGGAAAATTATTTTGCTAATTCTTGATTTGATTATTTGTTTCATTTTTTGTATTTAAAATAATTATTATTTATTACTGTCATTTTCAGTCAAAATTTTATGGTGTTGTAAAACTCACTTCATTTCCATAAGTAGTTCCGGAATTATTGGTTGTATAGGCTCTAATATAATACGTTGTTCCAGAACTCAATCCTGTAATAGCACTCGAAAGATTTCCTAGTGTTCCTGTCTCTGTAGATTTACTATTTTCAATAGTTGGATTTGTAGCGGTGTTCCAACAAAATCCTCGAGTAGTAATGCTAGATCCACCATCAGAAATAATTGTTCCTGAGACTGTTGCTGATGAAGTAGTTAAATTTGAAACACTTAGTGTATTAATTTCAGATGAAGTGGAAGCCGTAACAATTTCCCCTTTACGGTTCAATCCTTTTTTTCTTGATAAGGCACCGGATCTATTAACATATTTTATGTTTGTGGTAGAAATACTTCCACTTTTAGTTACAACATTGACTGGAGTAATTGTTAAAGTTGCACTTATAGAATCACTTTGATACACACCATCTGTTGCTTGTGTTGCAGTTATTGTTGTAGTTCCAGGACTTACAAAAGTAATTGTCCTTCCACTTATTGTGGCTACAGCTGTATTACTACTGGTGTAAGAAAAAATTCCTGTGCTACTAGTTGTTGGTTGGATAAGGGTATAAGAGCCATCATAAAAGTATTTTGTTAACGAATTGAAATTACCCAAATTTGGACTATTAAGTATGTTGATACTTCCCGAAGCACTTTCAACTCCACAACCGCCTGTTAAATTTACAGTGTAATTAAAAACACCTGATACGGTAGGAGTTTCTGAAATAGTAACCAAATTAGAATTAAAACTTCCAGATACACCTGTTGGCAACCCCGTAAATGATGCTCCTGTTGCGCTTACTGTTGAATAAGTTATTGTTGAAATACTATTGGTAATATTAAGCGTTTGAGAATTAGTTCCTGTTGCAGATGAAAGTGTTGCTGAATTATTTGGCGTAAGCGTCACAAGAAACCCATTAGTAATTACCTGAGAACATGGCCCACTAGCTACAACTACTCTAAAATAAGTAGTGGAAGGCATCGAAGAAATTATTAAACTAGTTGTTGTATTTGATAAATCGGTAACTGCCGAAGAAAAATCACTTGTAGTGGACGATTGCCATTTTGAAACTATTCCAGTATTTCCTGATAAAGTTAAAGTAGTTGTTCCCCCAATACAAACAGATGAATCTCCAGAAATAGTTCCGGCTACTGAAGTTGGGCTTACAGTTGTGGTAGTTGATGAAGTAACTGATGGCGAATTACAACCATTCGAATTGGTATAATTGATTGTTACCGTTTTAGTTCCTGTAGTTAACCACTTCAAGACAATAGAATCATTTGAGCTTGCTCCACCAGATGTGATAGTATAATCAACTCCCAGAACCCCTGGAATAGTCCAAACATAATTAGATTGACTTGATTGGGTAGAATAAGTAACATCAATATTTCTACACGCTGTTGCACCTGGTTGAACGGTAAATGTTGGTGTTGGTGATTGTTTTACCGTTATCGTACCAATGGTAGAGGGTGCGCCAGTACAGCTTCCATTAGTAATAAAAGCACGATAATAGGTGGTACTTGTTAAATTTACAGGTGTATAAATAGCGCTTGTAGCACCATTTATATCGGAATAAGTTGTGTTGTCTGAAGAAGATTGCCATTGAACACTTCCTAAATAATCGTTTACAGTTAGTGAATTGTTATTATTTCCCGAACAAACGGTAGCAGAACCACTAATAAATCCAGATGCAAACTCTTGGTTTATAGTAACAGTCCCAATACTGCTATATACAAAACCACAACTTCCATTGGTAACTTTTACTCTGTATTTAGTAGTTCGTGAAATTCCTGAATACGAATAAGAAGTAGTTGTACTAGCCACATCACTCCAAACCAAACCGTATCCGTCAGTGGATACTTGCCATTGGTAACTTGTTCCTGTTGAACCTGTTAAAGTCAATGTTCCTGAATTACTTCCACCACAATGAGTAGCATTATTTATAGAACCACCAACTGGTGCAGTACCTGAAATTACAGTTACAGGATAGCTCCCTGAATAAACTGTACTTCCTGCTGGGCAATTGCTATTTAAAACCACTGCTCTAAAATAATACGTTCCCGTTACACTTCCAACGGGCTGAACAATAGTGTTATCCGTAACATTTATGTCATTTACATTGGAAGTAAAATCACTAACTGTAGAAAGTTGCCATTTTAAAATGTTACCACTATTTCCATTTAATGTTAGTGTTGCATTTCCACCAGTACAAATAGAACTATTTGCAGCGGTAATAGTTCCTGAATTGGTTGAAGCTACATTAATTAATGCGGTTGAACTACTAATATTGGAACAACCACTAGTTGTTATTACCGCCCGATAATATCTAGAAATGGTTAGATTATCGACTGAAATAGTATTTGATGAAGAATTGGTATCTACAATTCCACGCGTTGAAAAATTGTCAACAGAGTATTCCCATCTTTGTAAAGTTCCGCTTCCATTATAAGTAAGCATGGTACTATTAGTTCCTGAACAAACTGTAGTTGCTCCGGTTACAGAACCTATTGGAGAACCAAGAATAATAATATCTCTAGTAAACGAAATATTTGAGGTAACATTATCATCAGCCATACCTCCATATTCTACTATACTTGTTTGGGATCTGTTTGGAAAGTCATTCCATTTTCCAGAACCGGTGTACATGTGTCCATAATCTTCTTCCCCAGGTGATGATCCCCAAACATCATTGGGTTCATTGTTAGAAAAATTGTTGGTTGCATTCCAGTTTTGATAAACTCCTGCAATTGGCGAACCCGATTGTGAAGCAGTACTTGCGTTTCCTGTCCTAATTTGAATTCCTTTTTCAGGACCAGTAACCCAATGCCATTTTCCCTCCCCTGCTGAAGCTGAACCGTATTTATTATAACCGACTGCAGCATTTATTTGAGTATAATTATCTGATGCACCAATCCAAGAATTGGCGGCAATTAGGGTATTAATGTAACTGTTTTCTGCTTCTGATGAAATGGTAACCAAATAACCCTGCAAACCATAATAATTTTTGGCTTCAGCAGCTGCTTTAGCCGCAGTCCATGTCATTCCCGAACTTACATACTCGTAATAATGTCCATTGAAATAATTGAAGAATTTAGCACTCGGTAAAAAACTAACTTTTCTATTGGTTGGAAAACAAGTTGACGTTGATTTTAATGTAACCGTTCTTAATAAAGTTTGCCAAATTGATGCCGAGGTCGTTCCGGTAAAAGTTAAACTTCTAGAAGTGGTATTAAAAGGAGCAACTGTAATTCCGCTTGGTAAAGCTCCAGTGAAACCAAGAATGTCCCCATCGGTATAGTCACTAGTAATTGTTATTGTAAAACCGGTAATCATTCCATTCGAAGTTACTAGCAAAGAATCATCGACAACAGTTGCTGTATTATTATTGATTGTGTTAGGATTAATATTTCCGGTCACTCCAAAAGCAGTTGAATCAGATAATACAGAGATTGACGCACCAGAGGAAGTTACAGGCGCACAACCACCACTAGTTACCTCAACTTTATAGAATGTGGTACTCGTTAAATTTACTGCCGTATAAGTAGCTGAAGTGGCACTTGGAATATTGGTATAGGTGGAATTATTATTGGAAGACTTCCATTGTATTGATCCAGAATATCCATTGAGTGTTAATACCGTAGAATTCGTTCCAGAGGTAACTGTAGTGGAACCGCTTATAGTTCCAGAAATAGAACCCACAGCAACTGTAATTGGTTGTGTGGCACTTCCAACTCCATTAGTTACCGTCATGACACCCGAATAAGTACCGATTGGAAGATTGGCAGGAATTATTATCCCTGTTGCAGTTCCGCCAGTAGTTACAAAAGTGTAACTGGTAGCAGCTTGATCCAACAAACCAGCCGTATTAGCTGTAGCATCCCAATCTATAGTGTAAGAATTGGGAGGTCCCGAAGCCGCAGTATACGCTAATGTAGTTGTTTGAGCACTTGCACTAAAACAAACTGGAGCTACAATTCCGGTAGAAGTTATTGGAGTTGAAGTAATCGTAATTTTTATTACATTACTAGTTACAGCAGTACAATTTCCACTCGTAACTAAGGCACGATAAAAAGTGGTAGTTGTTATTGACTTGGAATAATTAGCCGTATTGGAACCTGTTCCACCAATTACTGAAGCCCATCCCGTTGTACCATCTGTGGATTGTTGCCATTGGATGCTTCCCGTACTTCCCGATAAAGTTAAATTGGCAGTACCCCCACTTCCTAAAAATAAAGTCGAAGAACTAGCGCTTCCTGAAACAGAATCTGGGGAAACAGTAATTGCACCAGTAACAGTACTTTTGGATGAACAACCATTGGAATTTATTACTTCACAATAATAGTATTTTGTTCCCAATTCATAAGTTGATGGAGAATAAATATTAGGTACTATATTATTCACGATTGTGGAAACAACAGTACCACCAGTAGTACTACTAGTAGGATTACTGTACCATTTAAATTTCACAATATCGCCCGATCCAGCATTGGCATAAAGCGATAAATCATTAAAACTTCCGCCAGTTACACAAATTGATTGTGCTGATGATCCAGGTCCGCTCAAAATAGATGGTAAATCAAAAACGGTAATCGCACCAGAGACTTGACTCGTTGCATAAGCTCCGCTATTCGTAGTAACCTTAACATAATAATAGTAGGTTCCCGCAGATAAAGTACTCAATACATTTGTAGTAGCTGTTGTTGTATTTATTCTAACCGATGTCCCATCAGTGTTTACAGGAGTAGCGCTTCTAAACCATTGGTATTGCTTAACTATATCTCCACCAGCATCAACTTCAACACTTAAAGCTGCTGTTCCATTACATAATGATTGCGCCTCGGTAGAAGGATTTAAAATAAATGAAGGAGGTAAATATACCTTTATAGCACCCGGTAAAATTGTTTTTTCACAACCGCCTGTTAATGTGATAGAATAATTGTAAATCACACTCCCCGTTTCTAATGCAGACCCACTAATAGTAATAGCATTGTTAGACCAACTTCCAGAAACACCATTTGGCAAACCACTGAAGGTCGCGCCCGTTGCATAAGCTGTAGAATAGGTTATTGGAGAAATATAATTTGCTGGAGTATTAATATAATTAGTTTGATTGACTGTTCCTTCAGCAGATGTTAATATCGCTGCATTGGTATTACCTACAGTAACCGTTGCGGTGATGGTACAATTATTTGAATTCTTATAGGTAATTGTTGTAGTTCCAGTAGTTATTCCAGTAACTAAACCAGAGCTGCTAACTGTTGCTACAGCTGGAGCACTAGAAACCCAAGGAGAAACTCCAGCAGCTGTTGCAGAACCTGTAAGCTGCGTTGTTGCTCCTATACAAGTAGTTAATGTACCTGTAATTGTTGGTAATGGATTCACTGTTACTGTAGCCACGTCAGAATTTGCATCAGTACAAGCTCCATTCGTTAATACAGCTCTATAATAAGTTGTGGCTGTTAAATTTGTCGCGGTATAAGTCGCGGCAGTTGCTCCACCTATATCTGAAAATCCAGAGGTAGTGCTAGTTGTTGAAGATTGCCATTGGATAGTTCCGGTATAACCTGATAAAGTTAATAGCGGACTATTGGTTCCTGAACAAACGGATGTACTTCCAGAAATAGTTCCACCTACTGATGTTTGATATACGTTTACGGTTCCAACACCACTATTAATTGATCCACAACCACTGTTAGTAACTACAGCACGGAATTTAGTAGTACTTGAAATACCCGAAAAACCATAAGTAGAGGCGGTTGAACTAGGAATATCAGTCCATTGTACTCCACCATCAACTGATTTTTGCCATTTAGTTATAGTTCCTGTATATCCTGAAAGTGTAAGTGTACCAGAGTTAGTCCCTGAACAAAAATTTGCATCTGCTATTGTTCCTCCAACCGGTGGTGTACCTGCTGTACAAGTTATAGTTCCCGTACTGGAATATATTGTAGAACCACAATTGGAAATAACTGCTCTAAAATAATACGTTCCTGTAGCTGTTAATTGATACGAAAGCGTAGTAGTTGTATTGGCAATATCGGTAGCTGAACTAAAACCAGTATTGTTGGCCATTTGCCACTTGGTAACGGTTCCCGTATTTCCATTCAAGGTATAATTGGCATAACCATTTACACAAATAGTAGGATTACTTGCAACGATGTTACCACCTCTAGAAGCATTAACATATATCCTAGTGGAGGAAGTCGTTAATCCTGTACAACCTAAATTATTTACTACCACTCTATAATAGGTGTCTTGAGTTGGAGACACTATATAATTTGCATTTGTATGAGTAGTAGTTGTTGCTGGATTCAAAAAATCATCAAAAGAAGTTTCCCATCTTACAATAGACCCAGGGGATGTTAAACCGGTATGGGTTAAAGTAGTAGAAGTTCCTGAACAAACCGTAACGTTTCCTCCTGTTATAGTTCCAGACGGTGCACCCGATATTAATAAATTTCTGGTAAAAAACACTTTGTTAGTTTCATTATCTGTTGATGTACCACCATACTCTACAATCGTTTTATAAAGCCTAGAGGTTGAATTTGGTAAATCATTCCATCTTCCTGAAGCAACATATATTTCAGCATAGTGTTCGCTACCAGAATTATTAGGTTCATTATTATTAAAATAACTGTAAGTATTTGCTATTTTTGTACCATTAGGATTTGATCCCGTATAATTTGTAGAAAGGATTTGAGTACCTTTTTCTGGCCCTGTTACCCAATACCATTTTCCTTCTGAAGTGGTTTGATTGGAAAATGTATTTATACCTGTAGCACTATTAATATAAGAAAAATCATCTGACGCTCCAATCCAACTATCAGCAGCTAATATTTTAGATACAAAGCTATTCTCCGCTTGTGAAGTTAAGGTTGTCATATATCCTAATCGCCCAAAATAAGATTGAACTTTTGCATTATCAAACCCTGTCGACCACATAGTAGTCGTTGGAGATAATTCATAAAAATGCCCATTCAAATTGTTATAATATTTACTTCCTACCACAAAACTCACTTGTCGTTGCTCTTGATAACAAGTTGCTGAAACCGTTTGGATGGTTACTGTTCTTAATAGCGTTTGCCAATCAGCTGCTGAAGCGGTTCCTGTGAACTGCAAACTTCTATTAGTAGGGTTAAATGCAACAGGTGTAATCCCTGAAGGTACAGTTCCATTGTAAGAAAGTAAATCACCTGTAACGTAACTTCCAGTGATTGATATCGTAAAATCGGTAATGTTGCCATTTGCAGTAACCACTAACGCATTGTCAACCTCTGTAACTGCGTTATTGGTAATGGTTAAGGTATTTGTATTTCCAGACACATTAACTTCAGTTGCCTGTGAAAGTGCTTTTATAGAAAAACAAAATAACAATAAAGCTAAAAAATATAATTTTTTATTCATTTTAATTTGATTTAAACCTTATTAAATTCAGAATAAGATTAATTAATAACATCGTTCTATTCCTATTAATTAATATTAATAAGCATATTCAAATTGAACCCTGTCACTTACAGAAATAGTATAATTTTCGTTGTATGCAGGAGCATACGTTAAGGTCGTTCCGCTAATAGAATAGGCAGTTTTACTAATTCTAATTCCATTGATGTACATTTTTACTTTGGTTAAAGTACTAGGAGTTTGAGATAACGTAAAACTCGTTTGTCCCGCTGAAGCTGTAATTTCGTCATCGGCATCGGTTAATAATGGTGTGCCTGCTGAAACGGTTCCGTTTGCCATTAAAAATTGACTAGCCGTACCTCCAGTTTTTACAAATGAATTGGCAGTTAGTGCAGCACTAAATGTTTTAGCACCATCCACAGTTTGAATTGATGTTATATCTACAAAATTTTGAGTTGAAGATCCCGTTCCTCCATTTGCAATTGGCAAAACTCCTATAACTCCAGTTGTTAATGGCAATCCTGTTATGTTGGTGGCAATACCAGCTGAAGGTGTTCCAAGATCGGGAGTTACCAATGTTGGAGAAGTCGCTAAAACGATACTTCCCAATCCAGAAGTAGTACTCTCTTCGGCTACGCCAGAGCTATTTCCTAGAAGTAATTTCCCATTGGCTAATTTATAACCTAAAAGTCCAGCCCATCCGGTACCATCATTTATCATTAATTTAGAACCCGATGTAGAGGAACAATCGGTACACCATGCAATCATACCTTCAACATTTCCCATTGCGCTCAATTGGGCATTGGTCATTCTAGGAGGTAAAAATCCTTTGGTAGTACTTTCAATTTCCAAAACAGCTTTGGTTTCAATACTGTTTAAGTTGGTTCCCACTTTTAATACGGCTTGCGCCGATACTTTATTAGAAGCTAAACAAAGCATTAGAAAACCAATTGTAGCTAGTGATAATGAGGTGTTTTTCATGATTTTAAATTTATTTTTTTACTTTATTCTGTTTTATTTTTATTTGTTATTTATTTTTTGATTTAATATCCAAATCTTGTTTTTTGTGCATTGAAGTTATTATTAACATCTGTTCCAGACAATACGCTATCATATACCAATGTATTTCCTATATATCCCGACCAATAATTACTATCAAATCTGGTTCTTCCAATATTTAAAACATCAGCATGGGTTGTACTTCCAGATAGTGTATTTATTAAACTGCCATTTAAATATATTTTTATTGACCCCGATCCACTTGTTACAGTAATATTGTACCAAGTGTTAATAGCTAAAACTGAAGATATGGAATTAAGAGCCGTATTTCCATTGTACCATAAATTCAAGGACGGTCTATAAGTTCCAATGTCTGAAGTACCCATATA
>Ga0209107_10001478_pt1 | contig 13194 bp, 11 predicted proteins | sample LakErihyJuly2011_2_FD_187460 | JGI IMG/M metagenome (GOLD analysis project Ga0209107, IMG submission 187460) | Freshwater microbial communities from dead zone in Lake Erie, Canada - CCB hypolimnion July 2011 (SPAdes) (version 2) | ecosystem: Environmental > Aquatic > Freshwater > Lentic >... | reverse complement strand
GTGTTTAGTTCAAAGTCAACCCCATTGTAGGACACAAAAACCGAATTGCCCTCAAAGCTTTTTAGCAAAACTGAGTGCATCTCGCCATTTGCAAGCACGGTGTAGATTGTATTTTGCATTATAACTTGCCTATCGTGCAATATGCTGCGTGCAAAAAACAAGTAAAACCCACCCAATATAAATTTGCTTAAATAGCCCTCCTTTATAATTTTTGGGTTATGCCCCTCAGGATATTTTTGCTTGATAAACGCGGTAGAAAAATCGCCAGAGGCAAAGTTTTCGTCCAGCAAAATGCTTTCAACCATTTGCATATTAGTTGCAATGCCCTCAATTGCAAAATTGCCAAGAGCATTGATAAGATTTTTACGAGCCTCATCCCTGTTTTTGCCGTGAGTAATAAGTTTTGCAACCATGGAATCGTAAAACTGGGTAATTGTGCAACCCTGACGCACCCCGCTATCAACACGCACGGGGCTTGCAATATCAAAATGCGTAGCACCAGATGGCTCCTGATAGGTTTGTATCCATCCTGTAGATGGTATAAAGTTTTTGGATGGGTCCTCACTGCAAATGCGGGCCTCAAAGCTCCAGCCGTTAAAAACAATATCGCTTTGTTTGAAGGCAAGGGGTTGGTTGTCGGCAACTCTAATCATTTGCTCAATCATGTCCACCCCTGTAATAAATTCGGTAACGGGGTGCTCTACTTGTAGGCGGGTGTTCATTTCCAAAAAGTAAAAGTTGCGGTCTTTGTCAACAATGTATTCAACCGTTCCGGCGGAATCATACCCCACTTTTTTTGCAAGCATAACAGATTGTGCATACATTTTTGCACGAACCTCAGGGGTAATAAACGAACTAGGTGCCTCCTCAATAACTTTTTGGTTATTTCGCTGAATGGAGCATTCTCGCTCGCTCATACAAACAACATTGCCGTGTTTATCCGCCAAGACCTGAATTTCAATGTGGCGGGGCTGTTCAACAAATTTTTCGATGAAAATTCGCCCATCCCCAAAGCTTTTTGTTGCCTCGTTTGTCACTGAAACAAACATTTCTTCGGTTTCGCTGTCGCTGTGAGATATTCGTATTCCCTTGCCCCCTCCACCAGCTGAGGCCTTTAACATAACGGGGTAGCCAATTGTTTTTGCAACTTCAAATGCGTGCTTGCCATCCTTAATTACTCCGTTAAACCCCGGAACCACGCTAACCCCCGCCTCAATTGCGGTTTTTTTTGACTCAATTTTATCGCCCATTGCCTGAATAGACTTGGAATTTGGCCCGATAAATTTTATGCCGTTTTTTTCAAGCAAAGCGGCAAACTCAGTATTTTCCGACAAAAACCCATAACCCGGATAAACCGCCTCCGAGCCCGTTGCCTTTGCGATTTCCAAAATTTTGTGCATATCAAGATAGGTATCCTTGGAAAGAGAACCCTTCAGCAAAAATGCCTCATCGGCAACAACCGCAGGCAAAAAGTTTGCATCTGGCTCCGAATATAGGGCGACGGTTTTTATACCCAATCTTTTACAGGTGGTAATTGCCCTAACGGCAATTTCGCCCCTATTTGCAATTAAAATTTTTTTAATACCAATTGATTTTGCATTTTTTGCAATAATTTCAGCCAATAACATAAAAGCAAAACAAACACTAATACAAACACTTTTGCACCAAAAAAATAATTTTCAAGAAAAATCTATTTTTATATAAAAAAATACTTTACATTTTATTTCAATAAATGTATAATAAATACATATATTTTGAAGTGTTATGAATATTCAACAAGCGGCACCAATTGATAAGGAGGAGGAAGACGAGAAAAAAAAATTAATAAAAATAAATCTAAGCGAAGACCCCCTAAAACCAAGCGATGGAGATAGCTGGTTGGACGACCTTAGCACGTTTATAGCCAAAAAAACTGCCGAATTGTTAAGTAGTAACGATGTCAGTTTTAACGATAGCGGCAAAGTTATACGTTCTGGCATAACAAGGAATGAGATGATTCGCTTGCTAAAGCTGGCAAAGGCTTACAAGGAGCAGCGACTAAGGAACCTTGAGTATCTAACTAATTTGAACTATACTGAGGAATTTTTATCGGAGTTTTATAAGCAAAGCAACATTGCGGCCAAGGGTATAAATGCCGCCGTTACAGGGGGGGATAGTGGTGAGGGAGCAATTGTTGCTCTTGCAAAATTGCCATTAAACTTGTTGAGCTCTTTTATAGATAAAGCCGAATTTGCAAGCACAAGCAAAGATAAAAAACTAAAAAACGAAGACAATATTTTCAAAGCCGATTATTGGCAAGGAAAGATTGTTGGTATTGCTCAGGTTTTATCTCTTGTTATTCCACAGCCTATTGGAATGATGGTTTCAACAATGATTCAATTTTTTGTGGATTTTTCGCAAGTTGAGAAAAGTGATTACGAAAGCATTTTAAGTGAGCCTGAGTTTCAAGACGAACTTGATAGAGCGGTTGATAACTTAAAAATAACAAAACAATATGAAACAAATCAAAAATACGAAGAGCTAAAAAAACAAGACCCAGAAGCGGCAATGCAAACTTTACTTGAAGAGGTAAATAAAAAAACATTAGTTAGCAATCACTCCCTTTTTATTGCCGAAAAGGAACGCGAGCGATTGCTTACAAGCTTTATGGCCGATATAATAAGCGATGAGGAAAAAGCTGAAATAATATCTAAATCTCAGGAGGCAAGCAAGGAGATTCTTCGCTCCGATTTGTTAAATTACAAACACATTAGCGTAAAAGACAAAGAAATGGATAAATACCACGAGATGCAGGGGCAGGAAAAATGTTTTGTAACAAAAAATAGGGCGGCATTTGTTTTATCGCATTTAAAGTTGGACCAGCTTTTAAAGGCAATTGAAAAAACATTGGCAGATGAAACTTTTAAAAAATTAAATTCTCAAGCTCAAAAAAAAGTAATGGCTTTTAAAGTAAGTATTGAAAAACTTTATATTGATAATAAAAACGATTCTACCAAATTTAACAATTTATACGCTTCACAAGTGGAGGCAAATGCCGAAGCGGCAAGGCTTGTTTTGGCATTTGGTGATTATACCAAAATTAATTCAAATTATAACAAAAACAACAATGAGGAATCAATTAAAAAACCCGGGGGATACGATATGTTTGCAAAAGGACTTGGGGCTGATGCGGTTATTGTTGGTGGAATGTTTATCTCGCTTGATAAAGACGGAAATGCAACATCTGGTTACCAAAGAGGCAAATATATTGTTACTAGCGATGCAAAAACCACGCTGCACGAAATGCTTCATTTAATAAATCACGAAATTGGTAGCCCCCTATCACTTTTAAACCCTAGACTTAGAGGTGTTACGAACAAGCGGGCTCAAGAAATTATTGGTTTTGGTGAGATGTATAAATCTAGCCTTGATACACATTTAACTAATTTAAAGTTAAAATCCTACGAAAAACTTACAGCAGAATTAAGGGGAATTGATAATGATACATTACTTAATTTAGACCCCGCCAAATTTAATACGGCAGTTTATGAAAATAACAAAAAACAAGAGGAGATTAGATACAACAAGGAAAATTTTGCCGATATTTTGATGTATTCTGGGTTTTTGTCGGGTGATGATATTACACAATATCAAGAATATTTAAATAAGGCAACAACAATTAACAATAAACAAAAAAGAGAGGCTTATATAAAAGAAATTATAAAAGCTGAAAATGCAATATCTGCCGCAACAAAACCAATAAAACCAAAGCAGGAGGAGATAAAAAAAACACAGGATAATATGCAAAAATTAAAGGATCAAATAACCGCTGCCGAAACCGCCTTGCAAAAAGAGAAGGACAAAGACAAAAAAGCAGAAATGACAAAAGAAATTGATGAGGCAAAAAAAGAGCTTAAAGAACAGCAAGAAACCCTTACAAAACTTGAGGACGAAGTTAATCAACTTGAAAAAGTTTTGGATGAAACAAAAAAAGCAAACGACAAAAGCTTAGACGAAAACAAGCAATTGCTTGATAACTTAAATAAGGCAGACCCTGAATGTGCAAAAGATGAGGATTTTGACATGTTTATTGAGGGTCTTCAGGAGCTTATGTTTAAGGATGTAAAAATTTACAACAAAGAGACAAAAGCTTTTGATACAAAATCGCCATATCACAACATTAGCGATGAATTTTTAAAGCTAGATTTTATACTAAAAAATAGTGAAATACTTGAAAAACATGTTGAAAAACTTATTGAAAAAAAATATCGCCGTAAAAATATGGCAAGCGGAAATCTTTTGAAGGGTAATGAAAAAATTAAAAAATTTATAGAACAACATAATCTTTTGCATAAAAATAAAAAAGCAAATGGCGTGTTATCGCTTTTGCATAATGTTTTTTCAATGTCTGAAGGGTTTTACGATAAAAGCAAAACTCTTGAGGAAAAGGAGGTAAGGCTTGCCGAAAATATAGACGAAGTTGGCGAAATGATTGGCTTAAAGGCAGTAACAAAATTATTTGAAACAAGAAACACCTGCCAAAATGAATTAATTAAATGTTTAAAATTTGGCGATGTTCGTCGCGGGGATATTGCAGATGAGGGGCATCATGATTCCATAACTAAAAGCTCGTTTAGTAATCAATTTTTTGCTGGGGAAGAAAGGCAGTTCCCCTCGCTTAATTTGAAAGACGAAATTGCCGCCCCGCAGAACTTGCCGCAGGGTGTTGAGACTGGTATTTTGCCTTCCAAGCACAAAGGTGAGGAGCGGGGCGAAGTAGTGGGTGAGTCGCAACACAGGGCACAAAACAAACGGCCATTACTTGTAAAAAAACAGGCGGCAGCCCAAAGCAACGACCCTAAAGAGCCTGAAGTTGGTATTGCTATGGGGTAGAGGTAGGCTTTAGCCTGCAGGTGGGGTGGCAAAGTCCCCTCTCCCTGCGGGAGAGGGGCAAAGATAATTAGGGTGCGAGGGCTTTATAAAAAATTGTATTTGTATTACTAGATTCCAGCCTTCTCCGGGGAATGACGCCCCTCCTTCGTTGTCATTCCGTGGCTTGACGCGGTATCTTATAAAATTGCATTATTTTACAAGATGCTGACTTTCGTCAGGATGATATGGTTTTTGAAACTCCTCCCGAATATCACTCCCACGAAAGTGAACTTAGTTAAATTTAAAATTACTGCCGCGCCCCATCGCAAAATCACCCCTCAAAAAAGTTGTCAACAAAGGATTGGGGGGAGAAGGGGGTGAGGCCAGAGAGGGACTCGCCATTGCCAAGGAAGAAGATTTTTTTGTGGTATTTTTTTACAATTGTAAATATTGCTCCCGCTTTGCTGCTAGAATCAAGCTTTGTTGCAATAATACCATCAATATGGGCAAATTTTGAAAAATCCTCAACTTGACGCACCGCCGAAGTTCCGTTAGACCCATCAATAACAATAAGGCTAAGATGGGGCAGGGTGGGATCAAGTTTTTTAATTACGCGGGTAATTTTGGCAAGTTCCTCCATTAGATTTTGGTTTGTGTGTAGGCGGCCGGATGTGTCAATAAAAATATTGTCAAAACCCTCATCAATGCCTTTTTTTATGGCGCGATAGCAAACGGCAGCTGGGTCTTCGGCGGGTTTTCGCATTCCATCCATTTTTATTTTTGCCAAAGGGTTGGAGGCGGAAATTTTATCAACCCAGCCTTGCAGCTGCTCGGTTGCGGCGGTTCTAAAGGTGTCGCACCCTGCAAGTAAAACACTTTCGCCGCCTTGCGTTAAAAGCCACGACAATTTGCCAATTGTTGTGGTAAGTTTGATTTTATAAAAAACGAATGCAATTGCGATGTAAAATATCTGGAGTGAACCCCAAGAATATCAACCACACAAATTATTGAAAAAATTTTACAACCTTAAATTAACAAGAAAAAGTTTTTTTAATAGACCCACCCTAACACCTCTTTTTAACAGGCGAAGCTACTTTATCCTTGCAAAACTGACAAAGTGAAAAAAATTTTAAAATAAATATGAAGTAAAAAGTAGGTTATAAAAAGCACCTTTTAACTATATAACCTAAGCACCCCCTACTGAAAAATAAAGACATTTACCAAAAAAAATAAAATATTGTTGACAATTAGTTTTTTTTGATGTATAATTTTTACTTAACCTCCTTTAAAAGCTGTTTCGGGATGTGGTTTTCCACATCCCCATACTTTGCAATAGTTAATGTTTTTGAATTTTTTTGTTATATTGGTTTGCATTTTGTTTTATATTGCTGTAAAATATAAAAAAAATTAATATAATAAAAACAATCAAAATATTTTTGTTTTTTTACAAAATTTTCACAATTTTTTTGTATAATTTTGTAATTTTTATTAATGTGTTTTTGTATGTTTAAAAAATTATTTGGTTTGGTTGGTAGTAAAAATATATCTTGGTGTAAAAAATTTTCTGGGGTGTGTGGGCTTGATAAGAGCAAACAAAATGTTAGCCACTATTTAAATCCGCAGGATATGTCGGCTTTTTATATTTGTAATCAAAAATCTTTGGGTAGCAAGGTTGGTTATGTTTCAAAACAAAATAGCTCAAAAAGCTCGGTGATGTTTTACAACTTGCTGTTTTTTTTGCTACTGGGGGGAATGTTTTTAATAAGTTTTTCATATAAAAATGTGTTAGCAAAAGTCAACGAAATTAAGGCCGAGGAGCAAAGTATTATTACAATTGAAACGAAGGACGGGCTAATAAAAATTAAAACTTTCGATACAATAGCCCCAAAAACCACCGCCCGCATAAAGGAGCTTGCAAAAAGCGGCTTTTACAACGGAATTGTATTTCACCGAGTAATTGATGGCTTTATGGCACAAACTGGCGATCCAACTGGCACGGGTTCTGGTGGAAGCGGCAAAAATTTGCAGGCTGAGTTTTCAAATATCTCTCACAAGCGAGGCATTGTTTCAATGGCAAGGGCAAGCGATGTAAATAGCGCCGATAGCCAATTTTTTATCGTTCTGCAGGACTCCCCATTCTTGGACGGCAAATACACAGTGTTCGGCAAAGTTATTGAAGGCATGGATGTTGTTGACAAAATAAAAAAAGCCGACCCATCCAACCCAAGTGGAACAGTTCAAAACCCCGATAAAATGATTAAAGTTAGCTTTAACGGCTAGTTTTTTACTGAGTTAATAATCTCATTTAACAATAGACCCCTCCTAAAACCTATTTTTGCAAGATATTTTTTACAACATTTTGATGAGCCGATGCGACTTTATTTAATAGACCTCTTGCATACCCCCGCTTTATTCAAATAAAATAAGGGTTTTTGAGATTGCAAATTTGGAAGCTTGTCCAATTTCATTGCTTTATTTTATTTTTCACTAGCCAGCCCCCTGAGCGTCGTAGCTGAACCCTTATATAAGGGTCGCGAGCGAAAACATGTCCTGTGAGCAGACAAAATAGTTTTCTTTTTACTTTCAAAAAAAAGCAAAAAATGATACTAACAACGCAAAATTTTTTAGTTAAACAGAATCAGAAGATAAAAAATGTCTGTAAAATAATGGTAGAATGGTGGTTATGAAGGGGTCTAATATTTTTACTAGATTTCCACCAGCACAGGAAGGACAAAAGAATGGGCGATAATCCATCAATGCGAAATGCTTGTTAGCGTTCAAATAGAGTGGGGTAGGTTGGCAATTACACAATAGGCCTCATAACCCACTTTTTACCTCACCCCCTTTTATAGAGGTTTATGCAATTTTTACCAACATAAAGTTGCTTCATCTGTTTTACTTGATAAAAAATAGGTTTTAGGAGGGGTATATGCCCGTAATTCTAAAAAAATTTGCAAAAATTTGCTCTCCCATGGTGGATAGCACGCTTTCGGGGTGAAATTGCACGCCAAAAATTGGCAAAGTTTTGTGAGCAACCGACATAACAACCCCGTCCTGCTGGGCGGTAGATGTAATTTGCAGCTGGGCTGGCAAAGTAGACTTATCCAGTGCTAGCGAGTGATAACGAATTACCTCAAAACCGCTTTCAATGCCCTCAAAAATTTTGCATTTTGGTGTTTCAATTAAAATATTACTCGCCCTACCGTGAAATGGCTCTACACGAACAATGCTTCCGCCAAAAAATTGACAAATTGCCTGATGCCCAAGACACACCCCAAACATTGGAATGCTTTTGTAAAATTGCTCAATAACTTTAAGGCAAATTCCCGCCTCGTTTGGCGAGCAAGGCCCGGGAGATATAAATATACAGCAAGGATTAAGCTCACTAATTTCCTCCAGCGTAATTTTATCGTTCAACATAACTTTAATTTCAAAGCTTTCGGCCGCCTCCCCCAGCGATTTATAAATAAGATGCACCACATTATAGGTAAAACTATCGTAGTTATCTATCATTAAAATTGTTTGTTTTTGCATAGTTTATTTAAACAATTACCCTTAACGAAGAAGAAATATCTCTTTATCTGACTTATACTTTTGTAGAATGGCAATTTTTGTAAAAGTGTCTAATATGTCCATATTGTCATCTATGTTAGTTTTTATTTTTTGCAAAAATACATCATATAACATATTATCTTTTTTAATTTTTGAGTTTATTGGTGAATTTTCTTTCAAAAGTATCTTTTTATAATAAGAAATATTAAATTTTTCTATTCTAATGTCAATTCGCGGATTAATAACATGGCACATATTATTAACTTCCAACCACATTTCGTTACCTCCTTCTTTATTTTGAATATTAAAAAAGCCATTAAGTGAATTATATTTTTGATGAAAATCTTCGTTATTTATTTCCTCAAGTGTTTCCGGATTTAATGAAACAATTTGTTTAGCACTTTCTGCAAGTAGGTAAAATGGTTTTATGTCATTAAGTTCTGTAGTAGAGCGTATTGTAGTGTTATTGCTTCCGTTATTGCTTCCGTCCTCCAACCTACCCACCAAAAACATCCTCACCAAAAACATCCTCCCAGTTGCCATCGGTGGAGGATTTACTATATTCGGTAACGCGGTTTTCAAAAAAGTTTGTGTGGTCTATGCCGTTGAGTATTTCATCAAGCCACGGCAGAGGATTTTTTTCAATTAGGTAGATTGGTTTTAGCCCAATTTGGCAAAGTCTCATATCTGCAATGTAGCGAATGTAGCGTTTTACTTCAATGGCGCTAAGGCCTTGAATTTCATCAGCAAGGCTAAATGCCAAGTCAATAAAGGCATCCTCAAAATGCACAATTGTGGCACAAGCCTCGTAGACATCGCTTCGAAAATTTTCGTTCCATACCTCGGGGTTTTCCTCAATAAATTCGCGAAAGAGGCGGATTATTGAGTTTGTGTGTAGGGTTTCGTCCCTCACGGACCACGAAATTATCTGCCCCATTCCCTTCATTTTACCAAAGCGTTGAAAGTTTAAAAGCATTGCAAAAGTTGAAAACAATTGCACGCCTTCGGTAAATGCCCCAAAAACGGCCATTGTTTTGCCAATGCCTTCCTTGGTGTCTATGCCAAATTTTTGCATATAGTCGTATTTATCACGCATTTCCTTGTGTTTGATGAATTCTGAATACAAGGTATCGGGCATGCCGAGGGTTTCAATAAGGTGAGAGTATGCAACAATGTGGATGGTTTCCATATTAGAAAAAGCCGCAAGCATCATTTTAACCTCAATTGGCTTAAAAATATTGGCATAGCGGGTCATATAACAATCGTTGACCTCAATATCGGCCTGCGTAAAAAACCTAAATAGCTGGGTGCATAAGTTTCGCTCGTTTTCGGTTAGGTTGTGCTTCCAGTCCTTAATATCATCGGCCATTGGAACCTCATCTGGTAGCCAGTGAATTTGCTGCTGAATTTTCCACGCATCAAAAGCCCACGGATACTTAAATGGCTTGTAAATTGGCGGACAATTTAGCAGCGTTGCCCCACTTTTAATATTAGCAGAGGAAACCGAGGAGAGGGCTTCAAAATCCCATCTTTGGGTTGATCCCCCAACAATTTTGTCGTTGCTTGACATAAACACAAAAATTACGACTTACATTATAAATATTATTCCCTTCACCTATCAAAAACGATTCATTTTAATTTTCAAGAAAAATATTTTTTGTTTTATTGTATTTGATAAAAAATAATGTTATAATGCTTTTTGTATTAATATTTAATTTATGTCCTCTAATTCAAATAGCACAAATGCAAGTGGCTACGAATCTGATTCTGTTGTAGTGAAAAAGAATTTAAATATTATTGCAAAAAATCAGGTGGTGCTAAACAACAGCCTTAATTTACAGTTAATGTTGCAATTTTAAGCTCAAAGTGTAAGGCAAATTAGCAAAACAATAACTAAAATACAAACAGAAATTAAGAAAGGTAAACGGCAAATTGCCAAAATTGAAAAAAAGCTTAAAAGCTCTAACATTGCTGGCTCAACGGCAAATAAATTAAGTCAAACCTTGGTCTATTTAAAAAAAGCTTAATATATTTACAAAAACAAATTACAAACGAAGAAAATAAAATAAAAATAATTACCCGCAGGGGCGATATTAGCAACGAAAAATGGTAAACTCCACAATATCATTCTCATGCAAATAAAGATAGTATTTTAACAAAGGAGAATGGGCATGTGGGTCTTAAAAAACAAGGTTTAACGATTGGTGTTTTGGAGGTTGTAAAGAAAAAGCAAATGTTTTCAGCTTTTTTGAATGAAAAACCCAATGCTAGAGATTTAAATACCTCATCCCTTTTATCTGGTAGTTTTTTATCAAGTAGCTCGCAAAAACAAATGCCAATTTTAAATAAAAAACCTCCTAAACAAACAAAAAAACAACAAGAGCGGAAACGGAATGCAAAAAAAGAAGGGGAATTAAACAAAAGGTAGGGGCGAGGAAGAAACCATCCTTGTTATCCTGATGGTCAGTATCTTATTAACAATGCAATGTTTTATAAGATCTGTCAAGCGCGGGATGAGATAGTTTTATGGTTGTCATTCCCGCGTAGGCTGGAATCTAGTTAAGTAAATACTTTGTTAATGACCCCACCTTGCACGCTTTCGCGTGCCTTCCTCTCCTTTAGGGGGAGGTCTTGTGAGTATTTGTGTGATTAGCCCTCACCCTAACCCTCTCCCTCAGGGAGAGGGGACTTGACCCCGCCTGCACGGGAATGACAAAATAAGGGGCGAGAATGAGTGGGGGGTGTATGGGTGAACGAGATTGGGGCTTAAGATTTTTTTTGTATCCTCTGTCTATTTTTTTAATTATGGGGTGCGATACAGGTTTTACAAGGATAAAGTGTTCTTCTTGCTTGTGAATTTGCTAGAAAGATTTTTTATAAATTTGATTTTGGATAGTTTATTATGTCACTCCTCTAAATCATTTATAAAAATATGTTTTTGAGGATAAAACTAAGCCTCAAGAGGTTTAATGGCAGCAAATGTGCGGTTTCCAACACCTTTGTAAAAATACACAATGCCGGCATATTTTGCTTGAATTGTGTGATCCTTGCCAACAAATGTGCCCGGGCCAGATTTAATTTTTGTGCCTCTTTGACGCAAAATAATGGCACTTGAGTCGGCAAATTCGCCTCCGTAAAGTTTTATACCAAGCATTTTAGGGTTTGAGTCCCTGCCGTTTGTGGTGCTTCCACCAGCTTTTTTACTAGCCATAAATAAATAATACCAACTATATTAAGATAAAAACAATATTACTGCTAAACTTTTTTATTTGCAAGTTTTTTTTCATTTTTTTCACAATTTTTGCAATGAGTTGTAAAAAAAAGCTACCCGTTGCTTTATTTACAAATTTTGTCTGTAGTAAAAAATAGGTTTTAGCAGAAGTCTCATATAGAAATATGCACATTGGAACTTTTTGTGTAGGTCATCTTGTATCTGCGGTTGTTAATAAATATCCCTTAATAAAAATATTTGCAAAAACTTGGATTTGTTCAAAATAACAAGATGTGCAATAATACATCCGATGTTTTTTTGTATTATACGCTGCAAAATTCAATTTAATGAAAATTTATCTTGTTTTATTTATTCTTGCAATTTATATTATATAAAGAACAGACTTCTTCTAAAACCTATTTTTTATAAAATATTTTTATGAGCCGAAGCAACTTTATATTAATAAGCGAGCGAGGTGAAGAAAAATTGTTAAAACAAAGATGAAGTAAAAAGTGGGTTATTAGGAGAGGTCTAATATTATTAACTAAAAATTATGGAGGGGGTAAATGTTGCGGCTTTGCAAACTTATTTGTTACCAATAAAGCATATATTGGACGAGGAGGATATTAGCGAAATTTCAATTAATCGCGAAAAGGAGCTTTGGGTTGAAAAGCGTGGCGACATGTTTAGGGTTGAAGCGCCAGAGTTTGACTACAAGCATTTGTATGGTCTAGGCAGGCTAATTGCACAATCTACCGATCAGTCCATCAGTGAGGAAACCCCTCTGCTTTCGGCAACTCTTCCTAACGGATACAGGGTGCAGGTTGTGTTTCCACCTGTTTGTGAAAAGCGAAATGTTGTTATGTCCATCCGTAAGCCCTCAATGCTACAATGGACACTTGATGATTACGAGAGGATGGGGGCGTTTAAGTCCACCGCGGTGAGGGACTTGGACGATGAAGACACCGCAAAACTAGGCAAATTGCTAGATGAGGGCTATATTAAGGAATTTTTGCAATATGCTGTTTTATGCCGAAAAAATATCATCATCAGCGGAGGAACCTCCACCGGTAAAACAACATTTGCAAATGCCCTGTTGCAATCTATACCAACCGAGCAACGCATTATAACGGTTGAGGATGCAAGAGAGGTTGTGTTAAGTCGCCATCCTAATAGGGTTCATCTGGTTTCGTCCAAAGGGGGGCAAGGTAGGGCAAATGTTACAACGCAGGACCTTATTGAGGCATGCCTTCGTCTCAGGCCAGACCGAATTATTGTGGGGGAGCTTCGCGGTAAGGAGGCGTTTAGCTTTTTGCGAGCAATTAATACGGGGCATCCGGGGTCAATATCCACCTTGCACGCCGATAGCCCGGCAATGGCGTTGGAGCAGCTAAAACTAATGGTTATGCAGGCTGGCCTTGGCATGCCGCCGGAGGAAATTAAGGAATACATTCGCAATGTTGTTGATATTTTCGTTCAACTAAAACGCGGCGAAAAAGGGGTTAGATACATCTCCGAAATAAAACTTCGTGGGTATAATGCTTAAATTTTATTAATAAAATCCACCCCCCCCGCCCCCC
>Ga0209107_10001477_pt1 | contig 13195 bp, 9 predicted proteins | sample LakErihyJuly2011_2_FD_187460 | JGI IMG/M metagenome (GOLD analysis project Ga0209107, IMG submission 187460) | Freshwater microbial communities from dead zone in Lake Erie, Canada - CCB hypolimnion July 2011 (SPAdes) (version 2) | ecosystem: Environmental > Aquatic > Freshwater > Lentic >... | reverse complement strand
AGAATATAGCGTAAATGGGTGGTGGTCTTCTTCAATTAGTAGCTTATGGAGCACAGGATGTTTATTTAACTGGTAATCCTCAAATTACCTTTTTCAAGGTTGTATATCGTCGTCATACTAACTTCGCGATTGAAGCTATTCAACAAACACCTACAGGCAGTAATTCATTAGGTTCTCGTGTTAGTTTCCAAATAACTCGCAATGGCGATTTAATTCATCGTGTATATTTTTACGGAAAGATTGCTGCTACTGGTGGTGATGTTGCACTTGTTCCCAACTTTGGACACAAGCTTTTAAAAACTATTGAGCTTGAAATTGGTGGTCAACGTATTGATAAGCATTACTCTGAATGGCTATATATCTGGAACGAACTTTCACTTCCTATCGGAAAACGCGACGGGTATAATGTTATGGTCGGTGCTAACGGGCGAAACCTTTCAACAAAACTTACCACTGGTGCAAAATATGAATTATATGTTCCCCTCGAGTTCTGGTTCTGCCGCAATGTTGGTCTAGCGCTGCCTTTAATCGCTCTACAATACCACGAAGTCAAAATCAATATTGAATATGAAAGCGATGTATTAATGGTTGATAAATCTGCAACTAACTTTACTTTTGAAGAAGAAACTAAAACTCTTGTTTCTGGAATGGTATATCATCCAAATATTACATTAGCTGGCTCTGTCAAACTTGAGGAAGCAACTTTATGGGTTGATTATATCTTCCTCGATACCGATGAACGCCGACGATTTGCTCAGCTATCTCACGAGTATCTGATAGAACAACTCCAATTCACTGGCGCTGACTCTATCACTGGTGGAACTACTGATTCGATGAAAAGTATCCGAATGAACTTCAATCATCCTTGCAAAGAATTAGTATGGACTATCAAGGATACTACGGCTGGTGTTTATTGGAACAATTACTCAACAGCAGTTAGAGGCAACGATCACCTCGACTCGGCTAACCCCGTGACAAATGCCAAGATTATGCTTAACGGCAATGATCGCTTCGCTACTCGCAAAGGTGATTATTTCTCCCTCGTGCAACCTTACCAACACCACGAGAATACTCCTGACAAGTATCATCAAGGAATTAACGTATATTCCTTCTCTCTTAAGCCTGAGGAGCACCAACCCAGTGGAACTCTTAATATGTCCCGCATAGATACTGCAGTTCTGTCATTATCATCAACCATTAGCGGTGTCATTAGCATATACGCGGTTAATTATAATGTTCTTCGCATCCTCTCTGGTATGGGCGGACTTGCCTATTCTAATTAAATTAGTTAGGCACCGATTAACCAAATTAGCCGTGCTTGTATTCTTTATATAGTAAATAATACTAAAAATAATTGTTTTTTTATTGTAAATAGATGGAAATCATATTTATTCATTATTCATTACATTGCTAAGTTATAATTTATGATGCGATTTATAATATAATCAATGTCCTTAGTTTTCTTGTCATCATTCCCATCAGTTCCTTTCTCATTAATAGGAGCACCATTATCGTCATACCCCTCTAAAAAGGCTTTCATAAATGCTTCATTATTTGTATTTACACCATACATATTAAATAGTCTATTAATGGAATCAGTTAAAGCCCTCCTTATTTTACCAATATCCTTTGTCTCCAAATTCTGTTTTAATTTATTTAATTTTTTCAAAAAATCAGAATACGATTTAATCATAAATGCCTCGTCAATATTACTAATCTCATTGTGCTCAAATAATTTGTCATATCTTGATATATTTTTTGTGCATATTTTAAGATAACTGCTATACAAGGCTACTAATTTATCTAAACTCTTCAAGTAGTCTTTTTTCTCTTTCTCAAGTGTGTCTGATTGTTCTATGACATTTTTACGCAACTCTTCTAACAATTTATAGGCTTCTTCTAGAGTTGTTTTGAGTTCTTCTAATGCTTCTGATAAGGCATTTTTTGCTTTGTCTTGCGCTTCTTGATATTCTTCTTTGTTTTGTATATCTGCAGTGTTTAGTTTTTTTGCTTTTTCTACTGCTTCTGTTGCTTTCGCTTTTGCATCTTCTATTTTTGTTTTTGCTTCTTCTATTTTACCTTTTAACTCAGTTAATTTAGTAATATTAGCATTTGTAGTATCTACTAAGTTATTTAATTTATCTATCGAAGACTTAACAATATCAAATAAAACCTTTGCTTTTGCTGCTTTTGCTACTTCTGCTTTTGCGGCATCGGTTACTGGTTTGGCTACTGCTGCATCATATGCTGTTGTTATTGCATCCTCTACTAATTCAAATTTAGTACCTGCATCAGTTTTTATTTTATTAATGGGTGATTTTCCATTTGAAATTATAACTTGTAATTCTTTTAATAATTCTACAGCAGAGGTTTTAATGGTATCTATAAAATTTTTATCTATTAATTTTTCAATCTTCTTTATAGCATCCTCTTTTAACTTTTCAAAATCACCTATAACATATGAGTGTAATTTGTTATCATTAAATTCTGTATTAAATTCTGTATTAAATTCTGTTATTTCCTTTTCTATTTTATCAATCTTACCTTTAGTAGTTTCTACCTTTGATAAATATTCTTTCACTTTCTTCTTTAAAAACTTTTTTGCTTTTTCTAATAAAGTTGATGGGTTTGAAGGTTCTGTCTCGTCATCTACTGCTGGTGGTTCGCTAATATCACCCCTTTTAACCATATCTATCACTGCTATTACATCTACTAATGACTGCGCTATCTTACTTCGTGCATCAATGAAGGCTCCCTTTTTTTTATTACCATCACCTTTTCCACCAGTTTCATCTTTAATTTTCTTTATTTTATCTTCAGCCGTTTTTTTTGCTTTTTCTAAATCTGTTTTAATTAGTTTTAAACTTGAATAATTTATTAAATCCTCTAAAAAACTCTCACCTATCTTTTTTTTTTCTAGCGTTTCTCCCAATTCGCCATATAATTTTTTAACTTCATCAGGATTATCTAGTAAATCCTCATCCTTTAATTTATTCAAAACTCCGCGTATATCAGTTTTTTTATCTTTAAAACTATCTACATCCTCATAATTTTCTCCTTTAATATATTGCAATGATACATAACGTAAGTTATCATTCATTTACTTTAATATAGTAGTCTTCTAAAATAATTAGAGATATATATATATTAAAATTTAGTCGCTATTATACTTGTGAATAACCAAATGAACATTGTAAATAGCGATAATGATTTTGATAATTGCTTACGCTCTTCATTATTGAGTATCTTTTCAGTTTCAGTTTGCTCATCATCTACGTAGTCTGCCTTCCTTTTGATATTTAATATAATAGGTATTATTATTAATATGATTATCAATGAAGTATGAACAAGCAACCGCGATATCCCATTTGTTCCCATATAAAAATAGTAAAATAATGTGCGAATACTATTTATAATTCCATTGAAGTTCATATATTTTACATCATATCCATTATCTATATTAATGAATAGCACAATAAACCAAAATATTATAATGTATATAATGGCATAATATATAAATCCCTCGTAAAATGTTTTTATAATATTAATATCAATACACCATTGAACAATTATTATAGTTATATATCTAATAAAAAAAGTAGCAATAATAAATACTAATCTATCATCGAACGTAATTGCTAGTTCATCTAAGGGGTTATTAGGGTCATTTTCAAAATTATTTAATTGCTGAATAATATATTTATCATCTTCTTTAGTCTTCCCTGAAAAATTATAGTTATCGATGTCTTGCGATAATCTTGCTATCTTGTTATTTTCATCGATGTTTTCAGGTTGTGTCTTCAAATCACTTTTTAATTTTCTTAGTTCCTTCCAACTTATTTTGTCCTTGTATTTATTATTGTCTAAATATTTCATTTTTAATTGTTCGTCGCTATTGCCAGCACCGCCTTTCATACCACCGCCTATTAACGCGGATGTTAAGTATTGTAATGAAGAAATAGTAGAAGCCAAGTCGGCTTCTTGTTTTTTCGATATATTATTTTGTCCCGATGAAGATGTAGTTATTTTTTCTTGCAATGTATTTGCTAAATCTGTTAATGTGTTTAAAACTTCTAAACTTGATGATGGTGCTGATGATGATGGTGTTGCCGCTGCTACTACTAATGGTGTTGCTGCTGCTACTACTTGTGTAGTTAATACATTGACAATATTTACTAATTCTTCAACTACAGAGCCTAAAGGTATTTCTGTTGTGTTTGAAGTATCATCAGCTGCTGCTGGATCTGTTGCTGATGCTGATGCTTGTTGCTGTGCTGCTGCTAGTGCTGATGATGATGGTGTTGCATTTTTTTCTTCTGTTTTTTTAAATTTACTCTTTAAATCTTCATAAATTCTCAAGCCTAAACTAGCATTATTCTTATTTCTTATTTGTTCTATTTCTTCTTCAAGCAACTTTATTTTTTTAGATAAATCACTAACCCCTTCTTTTTCTATATAATATTCACCATCATCTTCTTCTTCTATCACATTAGTTTCTTTACTTTTAGGAGGGGGTTTTTCAACCTTTTTAGGCATTTTATCCTTTAATATTTTTATGAAGGTATTTTGCCAAGTTTTTTCTTCTCCTGCACCACCAGCCTGTCTATTGCTTCCTCGTTTTCTTCTTCGTCTTATACTTCCACCTCTACCATCTCCACCTCCACCACCTCCAGCACCTCCAGCTTCAGCAGCAGTATCAGCATCACCTTCAGCATCCTTAAGTTTTCTAGCATAATCGTATATATATTTAATTATTCCTTTCTCTTTTTTATGCATACTTTTAACGTTGTAATATTTATTCAATAAATCATATAGGGTCTTTGGGTCTTTATTATATATATAGAGCAGGTTTGTATAATATTCATATCTCTCAGGGTCGAAGTTTTGCAAATCAATATCACTTATTAAATTTGTATTAAATTTGATATCTTCATCATAATTATTAATCCTGTTAAAGATCATATTATAATTATAAATTGATTTCTCATTTTCCTCTTCTTCATCTTTATTCATTATATTTATGCTTCCTTAATCGTATTATAGATAATAAATTATATTAAACTAATTGTATTATCTAATTACCTAGCTTAATCCAGATTAATCTACATTAAGTATGTATATCATCTTCCAAATAACTGCTACCAGTATTAATAGTATAGCAACAAACAATAGAATATACGAATATATATCTCTATAATAATAAAATAATATATTGAACAACGTCCCTATAATAAGCACCCATAACACGATTACGAGGCTAGCCATATTGTTAATACAATAAGCATTAAATATTGCTTTCGGGTTATTTAATTGGTCTTTCAAGCAATACTCTAAATATCCCTTTAAGTCCTTATCAGTTATATAACTTTTATTGCTGGGGTCAGGCAGTTTTTTATAATCCAATAATACTCTTTGGTAATCATTCTCCGTAAATATATCGCCTTTTGATAATCTGTCCAAGTTCATTTCGTAATTCTTATAATTGAATGGTATATATGAGGCAGGCACTAATTCTATAGGGATAATTCCAAAAATATCAAAATATTTACCATTCAGATATTTTGCATTTGTAGCAGCTTCTTTCCCAGCATCTTTATATCTCCCATTTATTTTCTCAGTAGGCACAACATTGTAAGATTGAAAGAATTTACTATAAAATACCTTCATTCTATCAGCAACCTCTTCGCTATTTTTAATATTTTTATAGGCGAGAATATACGTTTCCGAATGTAAAAACTCGCGCGTTTTGTCTGCAAGAGCATAGCAACAATCATTGCCTGCATTTGTATTCAGCGTATAGTCAGAATTATCTGCTTCGCAATCACTCGTTTTACAATCACCCATTATAATAATAAAGTATCTCTATATTTAATAGTTAAAAAGATTATTTATTATTTATTTCAAGATACTTACTACAATAATCAATAAAATAATATTAAATATGTATGTTCCTCCCAACGTAGTCGTAGATATGTTATTGGCTATATTCAAAATCTCTTCTTCATTCTCGTAATCCTCCTTGTTATCTTTCCTATCAATATAATCGCGAAACAAATACTTTGCATCCTTACTTGCGTTTTTAAAGGTCTTGTCGTCATCATTGATTTTATTGTTGATGCTTTTGATGATATTCATTAAATAATTGCTATTATTGTTATTCGATGATATGCTAACATATTTGGTTTCTAAATAATTATAAATATATGTTAGGTTTTTATATCTTTTATATGTATCAGTTATCTTAAGGTTATCAATAGCAGTTTTATAGGCTGCATCAGAAAGCCCTAAGGATGTTCTTTTAGTTTCTGATTTATCTTGAAACGTATCATCAATGTCGTATGTGTCATTATATAAGGTATCTGAAATTAATTTATATAATTTATAAGTTTTCTTTTCATATATGTCCTTTTTTTCAGTATTCGTTTTACTTCCCGCATTGTATTCAATTTTATTATAATTGATATGCCCTAGAATTAATAAATACTTGGCAATTATTTTTATTAAATTTTTATTTTGCTTCTTCTCAATATCAGATGCTTGGCTCAATAGGTCTTCTTCGCTATTATCTAGTATTTTTGTGGTATCTATAAAGGTTTTATCAGCTACAAGGAACCCATCTATTAAACTTTGAAATTCAATCTCTTCGTCTTTACTTAGATCCTTCGTAAATTCATCTCGACCGCTAGTAGTATCTAATTTTAATACAAATTTATAAGGTATAATCTTGTTATTGTATTTTTGAAAGGAAAACTTATTATAGGAACTTATGTTAATCCCTTTTTGCTTGTTTTCAGCATCATTATAGTATATCAAATTATTATTAAACTTGTTCTCATCAAATAGATTAAAGCATTTTTTAATAATAAAATAAATATTCTTTATATTCTCTTTATTGATAATAGTTTTTTTAAAGTAGGTGTCGATATCAGCTTCAGTAGTTATAGATGATATTTCGGAGGCTGCAAACAAACCATCAAATACCTTGTATAATGTAGCAGCATTCGCAGGTTCGTGTTTTACATCATATATATCCTTGAAGGTCTCTTTATAGTAATCTCGGAACCCATTCTCATCGCTTAGAATACCGCTATTTATATTTGTAAATTGTAATCTGCTAGATTTTATTTTGGGAATATTATAGTATGTATCTTTGCTTTTTATTGGGTCTAATGCTATAGTAGTATTTAAAGGTTTTTTAAAATCTTCAATATCTTTATCTAATTTAACTGATAAAGTTTTGATTTCGTTTGCTAATGTTGATGCTAATCTGACATCTGCAATTGTAGGAGTAGATGCTGATGTAGTCTTAATATAGTTTTTAACTGACGGAGGGGTAGATGTTAGTGGCAAATCTCCTGATACCTTCTTTATAATAGTGTCGATATCACTAATTATTTTGTTTTTTTGTTCAGTAGCTGTTTTTTTCACTTCTTCACTACCTACTATAGTAATACTAGTAATAGTACTCTTTATAGTTTCTAGTGAATTTTTAATTGTTGTAATTTTGTCGTCGGCTTCTTTATGTTTTTTGTCAAAAGTTGCCTTTTTTGTTGCATCAGTAGGCACAATATCTTTCTCATATTGTGCAATTAAAGCGTCTATTAATATAATCAATTTATTAATATTGTCAAGTGCATTAGTAGTATCTATTTTCACATCATCTTTCAATTTAATATTACCATTTAATAATGAATAGAAGACGTTGGTAATAATATAATTATGCAAGTAGTTTTTATTACCATTTACGATTTTGTTATCGTATAATCGTATATATGGCGTAGTAATATTATTCAATTTATTCAAAGACCTCTTGTAGCTGCTATCTAAGCATTTATATACCACGTATTTATTAAACCACGTATTAAAGCTAATAAAGGCAATTATATATAAAATTAAAATCCCAAGCATAAATAATGGTAATATATTTTTAAATATTTCGCTATCAGGCATAACTCCGAAGAATTTCAATATGAGGTCTATAAAGAATAACACAACTATAGATACAATAATTAGCATTAAAATCTTGAACAGGTTTGGTCGCCACGTTCCAAATAAAAACGTAGGTGTAAAATAATCATATCGATATAAGAATTGCGGTATTACAATAAAGCTATTGTTTCCTATTTCATTCATATCCCAATATTTTTCATAAAATAAATTGGGGTTATCATATGATATATCTGCAGTATATACATATTCGGCATTTGCAGTATTCGCATTGGTGCTATGCTCACCTCCTTCTCCATTATAAGTTATAGGAAGGTTTATTTCTTTGTCGAATATTAAAGATAGCGCAGTAATATCATCACCTTTGCTAGTATCTTCGTTGCTTTTTTTAATATTCTCAAAATTTTCTTTGATATCCTTCTTTAACGTATCAATATAACCTTTTACAGGTTCAGTATCAGTTGATAGAGATTTAGAATAAATTTTAGATAGTTCTTTAAATGCTATTAATATTTTAATATAATAAGCAATGTTCGTTTTAGTTGTTTTATTATATTTGTCGCCATCAATTAATTTTCTTAATGTAGCAATCTCAACCTTTAAGTCATCGCCTATATATGTTAGCGTCTTTGCAGCGCCGCCGTCAGTATATGACATATCTGAATTATTAACATAATTATCAATAGATTTTTTGATAGACCATAATAATGACTTGGTTTTCAGCATTGGCTTCGTATTACTGCGAAAAGACATTACGATATTCATCAAATTTAATAATATGATGATTGATATAACATAGCATATATATGTGTTGTAGTTCTTGCTGTCGGTATTTACATAAGTAATTAGAATGGCACCAATTAAACCTATGCAGAAAACAATAATCCCATTGCTTAAAGTTGATGACGTATCTTTGAAATAGTTCAGGTATCCTGCATCATCGTTAGGGACATATCTATAGATTATTATCGTAAGTAATATTATTAATAATAAAATATTAAGAACATAATATGATTTGGAACTAGTTTTATTCTCAAATAATATGTAATGATAATATATAAATACCAATATAGAGATTATGAAGACGAATATAGTATATGTCTTCGAATTAAACACGTCATTCGGCATTCGTAAGTTATAGCTATTCTTAGCGATTTGATACCTGTCTGTTTCGGCTTCGCAATATATATTATTACATTTTTGCTCCATTATGATTTTTGACAAATCCTTTATATAGTTAAAATTGAAGATAAACATAGATATATGTCTCATCTCATTTAGATATATAATAATCATCATTATAAATATTGTAAGATTTATAGTAGAAGCAATCATAATTTATAATTTTTACTTTAACCCTTACAAAGAAAAAAAGATATTCTAAGATATTCTATGTTGTATATCATTGCATCATAGCGTCATAGCAGCGTCTATGATTGCAAAGTATTATAAACATTATACACTGATATGCTAAATATAATTGCAAATATTATTACAAATAATAGATATACATAGTTCCCTTGCAGAGATATTGAAAGTATATATAATGGAACTATTAAGAAAACTATATATACGTAAATAAATCTGAAGATATCCTCGACCTTGTTTTTGATTTTATCCTTCGCCTCGTCGCTATTATAGTATTCGATTTTATCAATATTCTTCAAGGTTATCTTGTAATTATTATTGTTTTCATATATAATCGTCGTGTCGCTATTGTATATATCTAGTAGTTCGCCTACAACCGCGCTGTTATGTATGGTAGTGTATGAGATATCATTAATTTTATATTTGGAATATTTCTTGATTACGTCAGTTATAGCCGCGCTACCTGTTTTATTCTCTTTTAAAAGGATGTCAAATTCCTTCATTAACATTATGTATTCGTATGTGTCGGTATCCGCATATAGCTCTGTTAATTTCTTTAATAGTATTGAGAAGAAGATTATGAAGAGCAATATATATACAAATAAAGTATAAATATAATATCTGAAACAGGATGCATCACAATTACCTAAACACCTTTTAAGTTCAGTAAAAGTATCAAAATATACATACATATACATTTGAATACCAAAGAATATTATTAGGAATATAAAAAGTGGCATAGACATATTCAAATAATAGTTGTATATTTTCATAATATTACCTATATATTTATTGTTTACCATAATGATGCTGATGTCGCGATTTAAATCGAGGTAGTCTTTTGTAGCAGCGCTAGTGCCGCTAGTGCTGCCCGTATACTTGTAAAAGAAATTGGATAGATTGTCGACATCGTATATATACGTCGACATATTCCACATATACGAATTCTTAACATCTAATTCATTTATCAAACTGATATCATTATTCAAACAATACTTGTTAAATGTTTCAATTTTATCATACAAATCGCTATTATATTTCAATTCTATTATTGGTATCATAGATAATATAATTAATAATAGTAATACCATTATAAATATCTCCAATATAGCATTTTGAAACATTTATAATACTATTAAATTTATTAAATCTAATTATATAAAGGATATTAATATTCTTTTTTATCATTGTTATAATACATAAATTTAGAAGGTGTTGAGAAGTCCATTTCTTCGTCCTCGCTTTTCCCTCTGCCTATATTTCGCAGCCTTTTTAATGCATAGTTATTTCCTGATGCAACTCCTGCTGATAGATTAAGAAAACTGCCAAATCCTGAAGTGAATTTGCAATAAAATTCATTGCATTTTGCTGGAGGGAACTGCTTATATATTATACTAGCTAATTCAGGAAACTCATATTTTCTAATAGCCATTATATTTAATATATATAATTATAATTATAAAAATAAATTATTACTTCGCACTAATTACTTATTTACTTATTTACTTAGTTACCTTTTAACCTATTTAAGTGTGCTTGCATTTCTATATCGTAAGCGTCGCAAATATTCCTTATATTACCCCATTTAGTTTCTGGATTTGTAAAATCAAATTCCGCATCCGCTGCTTCTGCTTCCAATGCTGCTTCATCTGCTTCTTCATTATTTGTAGGTTTCGCATCCTTTACCTCTATATTCCATAAATCTATCAAAGTATCTATAACGTTCTCTTTGTTCTTCTTAAAGATGACTTCAATTTCTTCTACTGAGATATTATCTGGTGCCTGCTTAATAACTTCGTCCATACCTTATTCACCTTTATATATACCATAATAATATATTATTTATATCTATTTACATTCGCCGATATCTACCCGATATCTACCCGATATCTACCCGATATCTACATATTTATTTTTATTATACTTGTAATAGTTCTCAGCAATTTCATAAGCAATCTTTTCATATGGGTGTTCCATTGAGTAATTTTTATGGATAACATCATTAATACTATTAGGATTATCATTGCGATACAAGCATACCATAACATTGGCATCCGACACCATAGCGCTATTAGCGGCATTAGCGGCATTCGCAGGTGCATAATATATCTTGCTATTTGTGTCGGGATTTGAACGGATATATTTAGCAGATTTATATGCTTTTTTATCTATCTCAAGTAATCCCATATCTTTTATTATTTTATCAAAAATATTTGAGTTATATCTTTGATATATGTGAATTTTCTCGTGTATCAAAGTATTTGTCAAGTTTAACTCGTCGTATTTTAAAACATTTTTAGATACAAAAATAATGTTCTCGCGTGTATGTGGCAAACCTTCTTCATATTCTTTAATTTTATGATTAAATTGGTTCGCATAGGTATTCGCAAATATCCATTTAATACCTGCTATATCATTACCATTTATATGATTAGCATATTCTAACTCCTTAAATTGCCCCATTTTGAAATAATTATCGGCTTTATCCGCACATTTCCCTAGTAATTCTTTCTCTTCTGCAGTGAATGTTATAGCAGTATCCTCTATATTATCAATATAATCCATATATGTCTTTGCGTGTCTGGCGTGCAAATCTAAAGCGGACATATTGCGAACATAGGCATCGCTATCATTTCTTAGAAAATCTGCAGTTTCCTTGAACGTCATAAATTTTATGTCGTATTTGTTCTCGTATTTTTCAGTTATATTAATCGGAGATATAGGAGATATCGGAGGTATCAAAGACGCATTATATGCTAAGTATGCTAAAGCAGATGCCACAAAGACCACAAGAATAATTAAGAATATTAGTAAATAGAACATTATAGCCAGCCCTTTATTATAATTATAATAGTTTTTTATTTTTTACTTGTCTTGCTAATACTCTTACTATTGCTCTTACTGGCATTGCCTTTGTCTGCGTCTTTTTTGTAGCAGAATAAATTTTTGTCCACGCCTGATACAACATTACCATTAGGGATTGTTTCAATATTTCTACATATACCTTTGCTTTTGTATTTAGAACTATTTATAAAAGTGGTTTTCACAATAGTGTTGCTAACATAGATTACATTATTTGCATATCTAGGAATTTGATACTTAACTATCCTTGATTTAATCAACATTGTATGATGCGTTTTCGGCGCGGATAAAGAATTTTGTCTGCGAACTGGAGGTTTATCTTGTTTCAAATCCAGTATATTACTTGGTGCCGATAATGGACGCGCCTTTACATCTCCAGTAGTATATCCTTTTTCTCTCTTATCCGTAATGATTTGCTTATAGGACACAATGATATGTGAGCGAAGTATTTCTATACACACATACCCATAGGAGTTTAATGCATATGCAGATATTGTATATTTAGTGCCGCTACTGCCGCTATCATAGCCTTTTACAACTTTCTCAATAGGCTTATCTACAAATTCGCCAGTAATTAAGTCAGGGTCTGCTCCGCCTGTTCCTGCAGTAATCTGAATTACTACCTTGCCTTTATGCTCAATCTTCATAATGCTAAAATTGTGCGTATCTGCACATAAATATATAATATTATTATCGGCTAAAATCTCATATAATTTGGCTATTAAACCCCTATATTCTAATTTCTTCTTATCAATATCGTGCATTGCTATTTTGTTCTTTTTAAACAAAAACAAAGGTATATGCCCCATAACAAATATCTGTTCGCTGCTTGCGTGGCTACCCCTTTCTCCTTGCTCTTTCTTCACTTCCTCTATTTTTCTCCTAACATCTTCTAAATATTGGTATCCTGATGTGATATCATCTAATTTATTGGTATTTATTATAATTATTATGTTATCCTTGTTATACCGCACACCTATATTATCAACGTATATATAGATACCATTAGAGCATAATG
>Ga0209107_10001474_pt1 | contig 13203 bp, 17 predicted proteins | sample LakErihyJuly2011_2_FD_187460 | JGI IMG/M metagenome (GOLD analysis project Ga0209107, IMG submission 187460) | Freshwater microbial communities from dead zone in Lake Erie, Canada - CCB hypolimnion July 2011 (SPAdes) (version 2) | ecosystem: Environmental > Aquatic > Freshwater > Lentic >... | reverse complement strand
GTTATCCACATACTAGCGAGTAACTTGACGAAGGCAGTACGCTGTCATCGCGTAAAGCGAGCCGCTGAGGCGGATAGCTCGCAAGCGCGAATGCAGCTAAGGCCACTCCTATGCCTATTTATAGGCCTTGCATTACAAACGACGATTCCAAGTGCGCAAGCCATAGGCACTAAGACAGACACAGATCATTACAAGCTATACGCACATTCAAGAATCATTAACTGGACAGAGACTCGATGCTTCATAGCTCTCATCGATAGAGAGAATCGACACTGGAATCCAAAAGCCAAGAATGGATCTCATTACGGAATTGGCCAGATGCGTAATACGAAATACAAAGAGCTCGATGGATACCGTCAGATTGACTGGACACTTCGCTATATCGCTGGACGATACTCCACTCCATGCAAAGCGTGGGAATTCTTCAAAGCCAATGGCTACCATTAGGCCATGACAATGCACAGCCAGCGCAAGTCCAACTCAACACACTGGAAGAAGATACGACTAAGGATCTTGCAGCGTGATGGATATGAGTGCTATTGGTGCGGAGCTGAAGCCAATACGTGCGATCATGTGATTCCGGTGGCACGTGGTGGCACAGATGAGCCGGATAATCTCGTCGCTGCGTGTAAGCGATGCAATTTCAGCCGTCAAGATAAAATGCCGGACGAATTTATACTGAGTCAAAGAGCAAAGGCTTCCGGTTTTTTAGCACGTGATTCCACCGCCACTCTCTCCCGAGGTCTTCTTTCACCACCAAACGACTCGAAAAAGCATGACTAGGACTCCAGAGGACTCAAAGCGACCGTCACTGGTCGTAGTAGGCTCAGATCGGCTGCAACAGGTTGAAGAGAGAACTACAGAGACGCTCTATGGCATTCCGACGCCTAGAATCCACTCAAAGCTTCTGGATTTACCAACTCGCGGCCAAGAAGTTATCGACTTCGCAGATTCCATCGGGATCAAGATGCTCGACTGGCAAAAGTGGGTCACAATCGAAGCCGGAAAATATAAAGCCGACGGCCGGCCAGCTCATCCATTGGTCTGCGTCGTCGTAGCTCGACAGAATGGCAAGACGACTCTCATGAAGTCTCAGATCTTGGCGAATCTTTTTATGTATCAAAAGAAGCTACAGATCGGCACAGCTCACCGGCTCACGACTTCTCTGGAAACATTCCGCGATCTAGTGAACATCATCGAAGAAAATGATGAGCTTGCAAAAAAGGTCAAGCGCATTCGATGGGCTCACGGATCAGAAGAGATTGAACTTCTGGCCGAACATGGCGGCGGCCGCTACATGGTCAAAGCTGGAGCATCGGCAGCTCGTGGTATTTCAAAGCCGGAGCTCGTGCACATCGATGAAACTCGTGAACTCAAAGACGAATCCACATGGGCATCGCTTCGATATACCATGATGGCCGCGGAAGCTCCGCAGCTCTGGACGTATTCGAATGCTGGCGACCAACATTCTGTAATTTTGAATCAGCTCCGCGAGCGCGGCATGGTCGCAGCTGCCGGCGGTGCAGATGACATTCTTTACACTGAATGGTCATCGCACACAGATGACATCTCGAACGTCGATGGATGGCGATCGGCGAATCCGGCACTCGGCCACACGATCCACATCGACAATCTGAAAGCCGTGCTCAATGATCCGCCGGACGTCGTGCGCACTGAAGTGCTTTGCCGATGGGTCGCCACAATATCCAGCGCAATACCATCGCAAGAATGGAATGAGTGCTCGGATGAGACAATCGATCTTGATCCAGAGAAGCAGACATGGATGGCCATTGACTGCGCACCGGATAGACGTGCAGCTGCTCTCGTAGCCGCTCAAAAAATCGGCGACGATAAATTCTTCGTCAAGCTTCTGCACACATGGCAAAATCCAATCAATCTCGACGATCTAGCTGTGGCCAATGACATCGCGCCATACACGCGAATGTATCCGACGGAATGCGTGGCTTATTCAAAGCGTACGTCTTCAGCGATTGCGGCCAGATTACAGCCAGCCGGAATCAAGGTAGTGGCCATCGATGGAAGTGAGTATTCACAAAGCTGCGACGAGCTTCTCGGAAGTGTTACGTCAAAAAGATTCGTTCACAAAAATCAAGCAGAATTCTCCAAGCAGATCCTATCAGCCACTCGATTAAATTATGGAGACGGCGGATGGGTCATTGGTCGCAGAGCTTCGCAAGCTACAGTCTGCGCAGCTGTAGGAGCAGCTCTGGTTACACACTTTGCGACACGGCCAGAGTCGGATCTTGACATCATGGTCGGCTAGGTGTACCGCGTGACTTAGAATTCACGCATGGGATTATTAGACAGATTCGCATCGGTAAAAACGAACGCGCCGGAAAACACGAGCGACGTAGAAGCTTCGAGCATCGCTCCGTATTATTCAGAAACGTCTTCAATGTTTTTCTCCGGCTTTGCGCAAGCTACTCGCGCAGAAGCTATGAGTGTGCCAACAGTGGCGCGCGCTCTTTCAGTAATGCAGACAATTGCTTCGCTGCCAATGAAGACTCGCAATATCGCGACAGGTGAACAGGTTGCACAGCCGCGCGTAATCAATCAACCCGATCCGCGGATCGCTGGCACAGTATTCTGGAGCTGGATAATTTCCGATCTCTTTTTCCATCCTTATGCGTTCGCTCGCGTTATGGAGAGATATGCAGATACCGGAAAAATCCGCGCGATGGAAAGAATCGCAGCTGAACGCGTAACAATTACAACGACCGGCATGGGATACGAAGTCAGCTATTACACAGTGGACGGACAGTACATCGATCCGAATGAGCTAGTCGTATTCGCCGGTAATGATGAAGGATTGCTATCTCGCGCTGGTCGCACAATCCGCGCAGCTGCCGCGCTAGAAAAAGCAGCGATGGATTTCGCTATCGATCCAATTCCACAGATGATTCTCAAATCCAATGGCACATCGCTGCCGGCTGATCGCGTTGCAAAATTACTTTCAGCATTCGGCGCACGTCGAAAGAAGTCAGTCGTATATCTCAATGCAGATGTATCAATGGAGACAATGGGCTTCGATCCTAAATCTATTCAATTAAATGAAGGTAGAAATTACGTATCACTGGAGCTCTCACGCGCTTGCGGAATTCCGGCTTATTTCACAGATTCACAACAATCGAGCTTCACGTACTCGAACGCCTTAGACAAAAGGCGCGATCTCGTCGATTTCGCTTTCAGAAATTACATGAGCATAATCGAGCAGCGTCTATCTTTCCAAGATTTCACATCACTCGGAAACGAAGTGAAATTCGATCTCGATGACTTCTTGCGCGGCAACCCACACGAGCGCGCGCAAGTGTACGAAATACTCAACAGAATCGGCGCGATGAGCGTTGAAGAAATCAGAGAAGAAGAGGATATGCTGCTATGAAGCTAACTACACCAATGACGATCACAGCTGCGGATTCGGAAACTCGAATCATCACTGGACGCATCGTTGCATTCGAAGAGCCAGCCAATGCTTCAACCGGCAAAGTCATCTTCGCAAAAGGATCGATTAAGCCATCACCGGTCAAGCTCAATCTTGAACACGATCGCACTCGACCAATTGGCAAGACTCTCGATATGACTCTCAACGAAGATTCAATCGATGCAAGCTTTAAGATTTCAAATACCACCGCCGGATCAGACGCAATCGCTGAAGCTATGGATGGACTCCGTGACGGCTTCTCTATTGAATTGGCTGTCGATGAATATGTCATGGAAAAAGACGGCACAATGCGCGTTCTCATGGGAGAGCTCACTGGCGTCGCACTTGTCACAGAGCCAGCCGTGCGATCTGCAAGAGTGTCAGAGGTCGCAGCTACAGAGGGCGAAGAAGAAACACCAGAAGATTCTGATTCCACCGTGGAGTCGGATGTAATACCAACAGAAGGAGACGAAGTGGAAAACACCGTCACAGACGCTTCAGCCGTGGAGACGGTAGAAGCCGCTCAGTCAGTTACAGCCAACTCAAAGCCAATCGGCGGATTCACATCAAAGCCACGTTCACCAATTACAACCGGTGGCTCATATCTTGAACACACAATCAAAGCAAAGCTCGGCAACGAAGATTCTCGTCAATATGTATTAGCTGCGGATGATTCATTCACAACTAATCCAGCTTTTTCACCGGTCTCTTATGTCCGCGACGTTGCACAGAATACAAACTCAGATCGTCCGGTCATCGAAGCTTGCGGCGGTACTCGTCCGCTTAGCACTTATGGAATGACAGTATCGATTCCAAAAATTACGGCTAACAGCACAGCGGCAACAGTGGCAGAAGGCGGAGATCCAACAGGTACAACAGCGATCACTTCCAGTTATGTGAATGCAACCGTCATCAAAAAAATGGGATTTCAACGCTACAGCGTGGAGCTTCTCGACAGATCAGATCCAAGCTTTTATGAAATTATGCTCGTTAATTTACGCGATGCGTATGCTCAAGCCACTGACTCCTATGTGATTGCACAAATTACAGCCGGCGGTACACAGGCAACAGCGACAGCGGCAGATTCCGCTGGCTTAATCTCATTCGTATCAACAGAATCACCAGCTGCATATACAGCGACAAAGCGCACAGCTAAGTCATTCGTATCTGGTACTTCTATCTGGAGCACTTTGCTCGGCGCAACAGATACAACAGGCCGACCAATTTACAACGCTGGAAATCCTATGAACAATGCCGGATCTGCAATTCCAACAAGCATTCGCGGAAACGTGCTCGGACTCGATTACTATGTCGATCCAAACATGGTCAGCACTTCAATCGATGAGTCAGCATTCATCATCGAGCCACGTTCAATCGAAATTTTTGAATCTCCAGCTTTAACATTGGCCACAAATGTGCCAACGACAGGCGAGATTGAAATTTCACTGTACGGTTATATTGCAGCGCAAGCCGTCTTTGCAGGTGGCCTACGTCGCTTCAACCTAACTTAATCCACAACAATCATCGGCCGTCGTCGCTCCCGAAGGCGGCCGAGCAGTAGAAAGGGAAGAGCTCATGCCGTCAATCATTACAGCGTCACAGCTGCGATCCGTCCTTGGCGTGAGCTCTTCTCTCTACAATGATGCTTACTTAGAGCAAATTATCGACTCAGCGGAGAATGTAATTCTGCCGCTGCTTACTCAGAATCAAGTGGCAGTCGATTCATATAAGCTCGAATCAAATGTGGCGTACTTCTACACATCTCGCACACACAATTTCGTCGTTGGTCAATCGGTCGTCGTCGCTGGATTGCCAGCACCATTCTCGGCCACTTTTACAGTCGCCAGCGTCTTAGATCTAGAATTTACGGCAGCTCTTACGAATGCCAATGTCACAGCTCGTCCAATCATTCCTAACGGCACAGCCACTCTTTCCGGATATGGCGCAGCGACTTTATACGCAGCGACGCCGGCAATCGAGAGCGCGATGTATGCCGTATCAATTGAAATTTTCCAGAGCCGCACAGCTGCCGGCGGCCAGATTGAAGGAGTGGACTTTACTGGCACTCCGTATCGCATGGGGCGCAGCTTGCTCAATCGTGTCTCATCTCTTCTTCAGCCGTACATCGATGTCGAAACAATCGTGCAATAGTGCCAGCATCTTCCATCGCCGTCGATGTCCGCGGCTTATTAAAGACACAGATCTCAGCTATCACAGCCAACGTCTACGACACCGTTCCAGAAGCTCCAATCGTGCCATTCGCGGCAGTCTTGCCATCGAATCCATATCTGGAGATTGAAGTCTTCACAAAGAACACAGTCCGGACAAAGGTCAATCTCATGATTGTCGTGGGCGTCGCTTCTTACTCCAACGCAGCTTCGCTCGATAACATCGAGCAACTCATCATCAGCATTCTGGCCGCTCTGCCGGCTGGATACGAAATCGGCAATATCTCGAATCCGACTCCGCAGCTTCTCGCTTCGGGATCTGAAATCTTGGCAGCCGAAATCGAAGTCACCACTCGATACACTCAAACAAACTAAGGAGCACCACAAATGGCAACGACCGTCATCACCGGACGCGATCTGATATTGACGATCGCTACCGTAAATTACGACGCACAAGCTACATCCGCAGTTCTTTCAAACTCTCCAACGATTGACGCATATCAGACACTCGATGGAAAAGTATTCCGTCACATCGATGACACATGGACTTTCGATGTCGAAATGCTTGCAGACTGGGGCGCAGCTTCATCACTCTGCGAAGCTCTCTGGACAGCTACAGAAACAGCACCGAACACAGCTTTAGCGGCATCGCTTACAGCTGCAACCGGAGCGGTCTTCGCATTCAACGTCTTGCCGGTATATCCATCCGCCGGCGGTGCAGCACCAAGCGCACAGACTGTCTCGCTATCATTCACAGTGATCGCAACACCTACAGAAACTTTCTAAACTAAAAGAATCGGGAGCACGAAATGAAACTACCAATCACAATTCAATATCAAAATGGCGAGGAATCTACTTTCACAGCCGCTCCGCCGGAGTGGATGAAGTGGGAGCAGAAGACTGGCAACACCATCAGCCAAGCGCAAGACAAGATCGGAGTCGCAGATCTTCTCTTTTTGGCATATCACGCTATGAAGCGCGAAGCAGCTGGCAAGCCGGTCAAGCCATTCGAAGCATGGGCAGAAGGCGTCTCAGACATTCAAGTCGGTGAAGCTAGCCCAAAAGCTACAGCGTCGGAAGTCTAAATCGATTGCTCTGGGAACTGGCCATCGCGACAGGTCAGTCTCGGAGCGAATTCGAAACAGCTGAAGACGTACACACGGCAATCGAGATTCTGGAGAAGAGAAATGGCAGCTAGCGGACAAGGTCGTGTGACGATCGAAGTCGAGCCGTATCAGCTGAAGCAACTTTTCCAGCTTCTCGCAGCTCTACCAAAAGATTCGCAAAATGAGATTCGTGATCAAGCGCAGATGATGTCAAAGCGTCTGGCTGGTCAGCTTCTTATGTATTCGCACGGTGCTCCAGCTCCACAGACTCGTCTCGTGGCACAGACAATCTCAACGCCACGCGATCGACTCATTCGCGTCGATGTCGGTGGATCAAAGAAAGTCGGTCGTAAATGGGGCGGCGAGACTTCAAAGAATGGAAAGAGCAAAGTGCGTCAGCAACAAGCTCCAGCCGGAGCTCTTTTATGGGGCACGGAATTCGGCGGCCATGCTGGCGTCGATGCCATCGGTCGTAAATACACAAACCGATTCAAAGCTGCTCCGAAGAAAGGCGGCTACTGGATCAATCCAGCCGTCGATTACTACACGCCAATAGTCGCGAGAGAATACATCCAACTCATTCAAGACGTCGTGAAGAGAGTGGGTCTTAACTAATGGCCGGTATTCCAAAAGTCAAAATCACGTTCGATGCGGATCTCGATGAATTAAAAAAGGGAGTCAAAAGCGCGACTGGTGAAGTCCAGAGCTTCGGCAGTCGTGTTGCAGACTTCGGAAAGAAAGCAGCTCTAGCATTCGCAGTCGCCGGAGCGGCCGTCACTGCATTCGCGGTCTCAGCTGTCAAAGCTGCCGCACAGGATCAAGCTGCGCAACAAAAGCTCGCAGATACAATTAAAGCGACAACCGATGCAACAGCTCAACAGATTGCCGGTATAGATCGCTACATCACGAAGACATCCATCGCGGCTTCTGTAACGGATGACCAAATTCGTCCGGCTCTGGCGAGATTGGCCAGAAGTACGGGAGACGTGCAGGAGTCACAGGATCTCCTAGCTCTTGCATTAGATTTAAGTGCCGCAAGTGGAAAATCGCTCGAAGTAACTTCCAACGCCTTGGCAAAGGCCAACGAGGGATCGAATACAGCTCTGAAGAAGCTCGGTCTCGGTCTCGATGAAAACTATCTGAAGACGGCTTCAAATGATCAGATTGTCAAAGATCTCACAGCTACTTACGGAAACTTTTCAGAAAATCAAGCCAAGACAGCTGAAGCTCGATTCAGATCGATGTCGATTGCCATTCAAGAATCGAAAGAAGCTATCGGAGCGGCACTGCTACCGGTGGCCGAGAAGCTTGCGACTTTCGTGCTGGAGACTCTTATTCCGGCAATCGATGGATTCATCGGCGGCTTGACTGGAAACGAAGGATTGAAATCAAGTCTTACTGAATCACAAAAAAATATGTTCGAATGGGGCGAGCGCGTTAGAGGGCTTATCAAAACAATCGTCGATTTCAAAGAAGAATTATTGGTCGTCGGTGCAGTCATCGCTGCCGTCTTCGTAGCTTCAAAGATTTCAGCTGGAGTCACTGCCACAATCGCAGTCATTAAAAGTCTTATCGTGGCGTATAACGCTCTCAAAGCTTCAGCTATTGTCGCCGGCGTAGCTTCTGCATTCGCTCTCAATCCGCTTCTCGGAGTCGGAGCTGTGGCTCTTGCAGCTGGCGTCTTAGCTGGAGCTAATGCGCTGGCACGATCCGGAGATACTTCAACAGATTTCGGCGGTGGCGGATCTAATCCAATTCAGTCCGGCACATATCTCAGCGGATCAGCTGGCGGTGGTGGTGGGGTTGGTGGTGGTGGATTCGGCGGCGGTGGCGGCGGATCAGCTGGCGGTGGTGGATCTAGTGTCATGACTCCAAGCGGTGCAACTAGCTTGCAAAATCTTGTCAGTCGATTGACAGGTATTTCAGACAAATTCACAGAATTACAATTCTTGGTCGATACTGGCGGAATCAGTAAGAGCGCAGGAATCGCACAGCTCAACGCTTTAACAAAAGAATTCAACGTGCTTCAGAGCCAAGCTGATGCACTTACTGGCGCAGGTGCGCAAGGTACGTTCGACGTCGGCTCATTCCGCCGCGGAGAAGCTGCAACGATGATTACTGTCAATATGGGCATCGTAGGCGATCCAGAAGGTGCAGCTCGCGCAGTCGAGCAAGTATTCCAAGACTCGCTCGCTCGTGGCGGTATCAGCTCCACAGTGGGAGCTTACGACCGATGACACAGTGGTCTCCGGTCTGGTCGGTCACGATCGGTGGCGTCGATTACACAGACATAACACTTTCAAATCTTTCAATTACGTCCGGTCGTACTGACTTTTACGTCCAGCCAGCTGCCGGATACTGCTCTGTCGAGATTATCAATCTTGACGAGAATGTGACTATCACTGCCGATCTTAACGATCAGATAACAATTCAGGTCAAAGATTCCACAGGTACATTCGTGCCAATCTTCGGCGGCTTCGTCACTGACTTATCTCAGACGGTCAAAAGCGCAGGATCCGTCATGATTACGCAATCATTCAAGATTATCGCCATGGGAGCTCTGGCCAAGCTTGCGAAGATTTTGGTCGATGGCGTCTTGGCCAAGGATTTCGATGGCACTCAAATCTATGACATCTTAGAGCCGCTTCTTTTCGGATCATGGGATGAAGTGCCGCCAGCTCTTACATGGGCGACTTATGATCCGACGACTCAATGGCTGGATGCGCAAAATACCGGACTCGGCGAGATAGATCAGCCGGGCGATTATGAGCTGGCGGCTAGATCATCATCACGCGCCACAGCTCTGAATATCGTTTCCGGTCTTGCCACATCTGGACTCGGTTATCTATATGAAGATGGCCAAGGTCGAATCTGCTATGCAGACAGCACGCATCGAAGCCAATATCTTGCAGCTAATGGATTTACCGAACTTTCAGCTAATGACGCGCTGGCCAATGGAATTTCAGTAGCTCGACGCACCGGAGATCTTCGGAATTCCGTGACGGTTAAATACAACGCCACATCTTCAGCTGAACAATCTGCCAGCGATGCAACATCGATTGCGACCTATGGACAACAGGGCTACATCGTCACAACGACTCTTCACAATTCAGCCGATGCTCTTAGCCAAGCCGAATTCTATCTGGAGCTTCGAGCCTATCCACAAGACATCTTTCGGACTCTTAATTATGAGCTAACAAATTCCGAACTCACAGACATCGATCGTGATGATCTTCTGGGAATCTTTATGGGCTTGCCGGTGGACATCACAGACTTACCGGCCAACATGATCAGCGGCACATTTCAAGGCTTCGTCGAAGGTTGGACATTCTCTTCTTCATACAATCGACTAGCTCTGACCGTCAATCTGTCTCCGGTGGCTTATAGCTTGCAAGCGATGAAGTGGCTCAATGTGCCAATCGCAGAGACATGGCAGACAATATCACCGACTTTAACGTGGGAAAATGCGACAATAGTCGCCTAGACATAAGGAGAAAAAATGGCAACGACTACGAACTACGGCTGGAGCACTCCAGACGACACAGCTCTAGTCTCACAAGGCGCAGCGGCGATTCGTACACTCGGATCATCGGTAGACACAACCGTGAAGGCGTTGTCTCCGGGAACGACAGCCGGTGATGTGGACTACTACACATCCAGCACAGCGAAAGCTCGTCTCGGAATTGGTACATCTGGTCAAGTCTTATCCGTATCCGGCGGAGTGCCAGCATGGGCGACTGTATCTGCATCAAGTTTAACTTTACTCAGCACGACAACACTTAGCGGAGCAAGCACAACAATTAGCGGAATTTCAGGCAGTTATCAAGATTTACAAGTAATTGTCTATGGAGTAAATTGCAGCGCAAACGGAAATCTAAGAATTGCGCCAAATGGTTCAACAACAATAACAACAATGACCAGAGCGCAAACAGGACAAACTCTTGATGATTATATGTACATATGTGGAACTGGAATGAGAATTAGCGTTCCCGATAATACTGCAAGCATCACAATCTATAATTACGCTGGAGCATTCGAAAAGCCTTTTGATTTTGCTGGATATGGTTATCAAGCAAGCAACGCACAAGTTGCAACAGGTGGAACAGGTGGAATTCGCACCACAAGCGCAATCACTTCTTTGGTTGTATCAATACCTTCAGGCACAATGAGCGCAGGAACAGTTCTAATTTACGGAGTTAAATAATGGCAAAAACAACATCTCGTCCAATGGTTAGATTTCATAATATAGAAACCGATGAAATAATTGACCGCGAAATGAATGATCAAGAGTTTGCACAATGGCAAGCGGATCAAGCAACACAGGCAGAAGCAGACGCCGCCGCTGCACAAGAAGCCGCGGATCGTGCAGCACTTCTTGCACAACTAGGCATCACCGAAGAGCAAGCGAAGCTTCTACTCGGATGACGTATCCAACTGGCACAGCTGCTCGATTGGTCGAAGTAGCGTTGGCAGAAGTCGGCACGATTGAAGAAGGCGACAATCTGACTAAGTACGGCAAATTTATGAAAGCCGATGGCTTGCCGTGGTGCGGAAGTTTCGTCAGCTGGTGTGCGTCAGAAAGTGGCGTAAAGATTCCATCGATGGTTTCAACGGCTGCCGGAGCTAATAAGATGAAAGATCTAGGCCGCTGGATAGACACAAAGCCACAGGTCGGAGATTTATGCTTTATGGACTTTCCGCATGATGGCATCGACAGGATCTCACACATTGGCATCGTCGTAAAAACCGGAGCGACTTCAGTGATCTGCGTTGAAGGTAATACATCGGGAACAGGCGATCAGCGAAATGGCGGAATGGTCATGATCAAGCGTCGCGCTATTGGAAAAGAAGTCGTCGGATTCGCTCGGCCTAAGCTTGTTTCATATTCGGGAGAATATCCAGCTGTGGAGATTCCAGATGAAGCTCCCAAGAAAGGCAAGAAAAAATGAAACAGATCCAATCAATTGCAGCATCGTGGCTTCGCTCATTCTTAGCCGCATCACTGGCCGTCTATATGGCCGGACAGACAGATCCGAAGACAATTGGCATGGCCGGCCTTGCCGCCGTACTGCCCGTCATTCTTCGCTTCTTAAATCCATCAGACGCATCGTTCGGGATCACAAAGGGAAAGTGATTTCGAAAGCACTGGCGGCAGCGATTGGAATGGGGCTAGTCCTTTCGCTGTCGTCGTGCGCCTATCAAGGATGGACACGATATGACTGCCAACTCTTCGAAAACTGGGATGCTCCAGAATGCAATCCGCCACAGTGCAAGGCGCAAGGTACGTGCACAGAAGACATCTTTGGATACGATCCACGTGAAGCCGCACCGTTACAGTAATGAGCAGCTTAAAGCTCGGCTCATTGTATTCATCGGAGTCGTGCTAGCTGCCACATTCTGCTTCTCAGTCGCCGGAATGCTATACGCGCTCATCTTCGTAACTCAGCCGCTAGGAGATCAAGCTCCTAATGACAGAGCATTCATCGAGCTTCTTTCCACACTCACCATCTTCTTGACCGGAGCTCTGGGATCTGTGCTGGCTTCTAATGGACTTAAAGACAAGGCAAAAGCCGTGGAAGACACGCCGAAAGTCGAACGGGATTCTTGACGATGTCAGATGTATCCGTCACTCTTCTGGCAGGGAGCTGAAGCGCAGCTCTCAGATTCGGGAGCAATACAATGACAACATTCGAATTCGTGCAGATGTGGATCTGCATCATTCTTCTCATGGGGCTGATGCTCATGATTGGATATTCAATCGGACTTAAAGATGGCCAGCGTGAAGGTTATCTACGCGGCCGCGCAGTATCACGCCACATGGTAAGTAAGGAGATCTCACGATGAGCTTCTTAGATGGATACGAAGACATAGCCGCCAGAATAGCCAGATTTCAAAAGACATTCAGCACAGGGCGCATCGAGACATCGATCATTGACTTCAATGCGAAAGACGGCTATATACTCGTTGAAGCTCGTGTCTATCGTCAAAGCGAAGACACACTAGCAGCCGGTATCGATTACGCATTCGGACACGTCTCGACATATAACGTCCAGATGAAAAAATGGTACGTCGAAGACACGGTGAGCTCTGCAATCGGCAGGTGCTTAAATCTGGTGCTAGGTGCTCTCAATCTGCCAGAAGGCGTAAGCAATACACGTCCGACTCGACAGAATATGGAGCAGGTCGAGCACAGCGACGCAGCTCTGGCAAAAGCAGCCAACGAAGATCCGTGGGCTATCTCGCTGGATGTAGGGATGCCGAACATCGGATCAGCGATTGACGCGATTACAGACAAGATCGGAGCTGAAGTCTTGGCCGAAGCTCCGCGCTGCCAACACGGTACGCGCGTCTGGCGTGAAGGCGTGAGTGCAAAGAATGGCAAAGCGTGGGCGAATTTCAGCTGCACAGAAAAAAGCAAAGCTAGCCAATGCGATCCAATCTGGTACGTCATGACAAGCGGCGGCACATGGAAACCACAAATCTAACA
>Ga0209107_10001472_pt1 | contig 13207 bp, 11 predicted proteins | sample LakErihyJuly2011_2_FD_187460 | JGI IMG/M metagenome (GOLD analysis project Ga0209107, IMG submission 187460) | Freshwater microbial communities from dead zone in Lake Erie, Canada - CCB hypolimnion July 2011 (SPAdes) (version 2) | ecosystem: Environmental > Aquatic > Freshwater > Lentic >... | reverse complement strand
CGCCACACACGGCAACAAGATGATCATTTTGCCGGTCCAAAGGGTACAGATGGCCTTGGGCGTGCGTAAAAGCTGGCTGGACAAAGTGGGTGAAAAATTCCCCGTCACCTGGGCTGATGCGCAGCGCGTGGCCGTTAAATTCCGGGACAACGATCCGGATGGTGATGGCAAGGCCAATACCTTCGGAATGGCACTTCAGGCCGCCAAGCCGCGCGACCTGATTCACATGATTGACCTGTTCATGTTTGGGTCGGGCCTTCGCCACACCTTGATTGACCCGCAAGGCAAAATTGTTGTCGATGAACCTGCGCGTGCCAAAGTGCTAGAGGAAGTACTCAAGGCCTACACGGAGTCCCGTTTCGTGCCGCCGGACACCATCAATCATTCTTTTGCAGAGATGTACCAGGTCATTGAAGGCAGCAAAGCCGGCATGTTCCGCGTGGGTGACTGGAACGTCAAAAAATGGGACCAAGCGACAGTGCTGGGGGGCGATTTCCTGGTGGGCCCCTGGCCATCCTTCGACGGCCGTAAAAACTCGGTCGTGATTGGCGGCATGCGTGGTGTTGCGGTGCCTGAAAATTCGCCTAACAAGGCCATTGCCATCGAATTTGCCAAGTTCATGCTCAGCAAGCAAGCGCAACAGGCCTCGCTGGACAACGTGGGTTCCGCAGTTCGCAAGGACCTCAATATCAGCGCCTTGTCAGACCGCCAGAAGCTTTTTGCTTCGCCCGCCTGGAGTCTGGCTGCCTATGATTTTCCTGAATCAGTTCACGCCTACTATCCTGAGTTAGAGGCGGCCTACCATCGCAAACTCATGGGTGCTTTGGCCAAGCCACCAGCCAACTGGAAAGCATTCATCATCGAAACTGCCAATGAAATGCGTGAATTGGCAACCAAGCTCAGCGCGAAAAAGTAAAGGGGATGAGTCAATGGCCCGCGTCGATATCAAGTCGGTTCGAAAAACCTATGACGGGGCCAATTTCGCAGTCAATGATGTCTCGATAAAGGTGCCCGATGGCGAGCTGGTGGTGTTTGTCGGGCCATCGGGTTGCGGAAAATCCACATTGCTGCGGATGGTCGCCGGCCTTGAGGACATCAGCGAAGGCATCATCGAGATCGATGGGCGAGAGGTCAACCATGTTCCGACCCGAGAGCGGGATATTGCGATGGTGTTCCAGGACTATGCCTTGTATCCCCACAAGACGGTCTGGGAGAACATGGCTTTCGGCCTTCAGTTGCGCAAAACGCCTGCAGCAGAAATCACCCGGCGGGTGAATGATGCTGCAGGTCTTTTGCGCATTGAGCACCTGCTGGGCCGCAAACCGGCAGCCTTGTCGGGGGGGCAGCGCCAGCGGGTGGCCATTGGCCGCGCCATTGTCAGAAATCCCAAAGTCTTCCTCTTTGACGAGCCGCTGTCTAATCTGGATGCGCAGTTGCGAACAGAGATGCGCGCAGAAATCAAACGGCTTCATCACCGGCTTGGCGCCACCATTATTTATGTCACGCATGATCAGGTCGAAGCCATGACACTGGCCGACAAGATCGCGATTCTTCACCAAGGCTGCGTGCAGCAACTCGGCACGCCCGCCGAGCTTTATGCGCGGCCCGGTAACCAGTTCGTCGCTGGCTTCATGGGCTCGCCGCCTATGAACCTGCTGAGCGCTCACTGGACAACATCGACGCTGGAATTCGGTGATGGACACCGATGGTCTCGAAAAACTTTGAGCCCAATTCCATGGGCCGACATGACACCCATGGTCGTTGGCGTCCGGCCCGAGCACTTGATGCTGGGGGAGTTGCCGGATGCTGCCCTGGTCGGGCAAGGCCTGGTCAGCATGGTGGAGCCCTTGGGGGCAGAGACCTTGATCACGCTGGCTCTTGGCTCGCAGCAGGCGATATGCCGCGCGCCGGCAGGGGTCCTTGCGGCTATCGGCGACAGCCTGACCGTTTCCGTGCTCGCATCTCACCTGCATGGTTTCAGTTCGGACACAGGTTTGAGATGCTAAAGACTGCGGTGGGCCGCAAGCCCGGTGCGCCACAAAGTGTGGGGGTGTTCTGGTGGTTTGCAGCGCCGTTTGCCTTGTTGACGCTGGTGTTTGGCGTGTGGCCCATCGTGTTGGCCATTCAAACCTCCTTCACAGCCTCTGCCACTGCGCTGCAAAATCAGGCCCAGTGGGTCGGGTGGGCCAACTACCTGAGCTTGCAGCAGGACCCCGTATTTTTGGCTTCATTGCTCAGGACACTTTGGTACACGGCGCTGGCTGTCGTCTCGACGATTGTGCTGGCGCTGCTTTATGCCCTGTTGCTCAACTCCAACTTGATCGGACGCGGCAAACTTTTTTTCAAGGTGGCGATTTTTTTACCGGTGGTCACGCCGGACATTGCCGGCTACGTGGTCTGGCGCTGGTTGTTTGATCAAAGCTTTGGAGCGCTCAACACAGCGCTTAGCGCTTTGAATTTACCGCTTTTCGGCGGCATCGCATCGGTTGACACGGTGCTCAGCGCAGTTCTGATCGCTGAGCTGTGGCACCACGTCGGCTTTTATGTGGTGATCTTCTGGGCCAATCTGGCACTTTGCGACAAGTCGCAATACGAGGCGGCGCAAATTGACGGTGCCAATGCCTGGCAGGCTTTCTGGCATGTGGTGTTGCCACAGTTGCGTCCCGCGATCCTTGTGAATTCGGTGTACGCCCTCATTCAATACCTGAAAACATTCACCGTGGTGGCGGTGATGACCAAGGGCGGTCCTAACGAAAGCACCAACTTCCTGAGTTACTACGCTTACCAATTGTTTGACCAGGGGCGTTACGGCGAGGCCACGGCCATGGCCACGGTGCTGTTCGCGCTGGTCCTGGCGCTGGCCTGGTTGGCCATGTATTTGCAAGGCGCACAAAGGGGGAAAGTGTGACAAGCTCCCGGTTTTACCTTCGTTGCATGGCTTACTTTATGGCCGTCACAGTCAGCTTGTTCTGTCTGTATCCCTTTTACTGGATGCTCGTCAGCGCTTTTCGCAGCAGCAAGGCCATTCTTTCTTCACCGCTGCGGCCCTGGCCGGAATCGTTTTCACTCAGTATTTTGGGTGAGCTCTCTCAAATTGGGGGAACACCGCTTTGGGTCTATGTGGGAAATTCCATTGCCATCACAACGTCCTCTACGGCTATCGGTGTTTTAGTCACGGCGCTGGGTGCGTACGCGCTGGTGCGCAGGCCTGATTTTTGGATGTTCAAGCTTTTTCGTGTGGGCTTTCTGGCCACCATCATGTACCCCTACATGCTGCTGGTGATCCCTGTTTACCTGGTGATGTTCAAACTCGGCTTGTTAGGCAGCTACACGGGCATCGTGTTGTTTCTGGCGGTGGGCCCCATCCAGTTCTTTTTGTTTGAACAGTTTTTTAAAACGCTGCCGAAAACCGTGCTCGAAGCCGCTGTGGTTGACGGCGCCACTGAATTCCAGATTCTTTTTAAAGTGGTCATTCCGATGGCCATGCCGGTGGTTGCCACGGCGTCGATCATTACCTTTTTGCTGAACTGGTCGCAATGGCTGCCGATTTTGGTGGTGTCCAAGTCGCCCAGCACCTACACACTGCCGGTGGCGCTGATGAATCTCAATGGCGAGCTCGGTGTTAATTTTCAGGGGATCATGGCCTTGTCCGTCATCACCACGCTGCCGGTGATCCTGTTTTTTCTGTTGGCCCAGCGACGCGTCATCTCAGGCATGACCGCTGGTGCGGTGAAGGGTTGAGTTGATGCAAATGCAGTTCCTTAAAGATGACCCGGATGCAAAAGCATTGCAGCAGGCCATTGTTCGAGCACGTGAACGCAGCCTGGCCTGGTTTCAAAGCATGCAGGCGCCCGGCTGTCCACCCGGCGTGCTGAAAATCAGCGCCAGCCACGATGCAGTGCAATGGCCGGGCATGTTGCTACCCGGCACTTACAACGCCGTCATGGCCCGTGACTTACTGGGTGATATTCACCAGCAACCCAGGCAGGCCCGGGAGTCGCTGGCCTCCTGGTTGATCGGGCACCGGCTTGAGAGCGGCGTTTTTCGCATCCCGGGCATGCAAGACGATGCTGTGTTTAAAAAGCCGCGTTTGGCTGACACCTGGCAGTACATCGATTTCCATGTGACCAACTACAGCCTGGGTGCTGTTCAGGCTTTGTGTCCTGACTGGCCTGCACAACTGTCTTTTGCCAGGCATTTTTTGGATCCGCAATTTTTACAGGCATGGCTCAGTGAGCGTGATTTGCGTGACCCCTGGCAAGAGGGTAACAACATCGTCAATCTCGGGAGTTTTTTGCTCGGGCTCCAGGCACAGGGCGGTGCAGACGCTCAACGCGCGGGCAAAGCCCTGGAAATCATGTTTGATTGGCACGACAGACTGCAGGAGCCAGGCACCGGTTTCTGGGGCGTCGGGCAAGCCCACAATGCCACGGCGCTGCTGCATGCCATGGCGGGCTCAATGCACAACTTTCATTTGTGGTACTTCACCGGCAGAGTCTTGCCCTACCAGGACAAGGCCATTGATTACGCTTTGACGCAGCCTCCGCAAATTCACAGCGCTTGCATTGATGCGGACTTGATTGATCTCTTGGCGCACGGGCGGGCGTGCACACAGCACCGCGACGCGGACATCAGGTCGTGGCTGACCACCATACTGGGCGAATTGCTGCGTTTTCAACAAGATGACGGCGGCTTTGCCGACGAGGTATGGCGCCCGGAAAGCGCCTTGCGAAAACAGGACGGTTGGGTCAAAGGCTATACAGAGCCTCAGGGCCTATCCAACACCTTCGCCACCTGGTTCCGCTGGATAGCGATTGCCATGGCGGCTCGAAGCCTCTGGCCTGATTGGGATGCATTTCCCGGCGGGTGGCGCTTTCGCCCCATGGTGGGCATCGGCTATGCCAGGCTGCCGGCTCAACTTGGAGTGCGCACATGAAGACGCAGCCCGAAGCACTGGACCCTTTTCACCACCTGCACGACGAGGCTTATCTGCAACGCTTTGAAGCGCCGGTGATCTCTGCAGACACCCTGGTGATACTGGCTGACCGGGAAACACAGAGCCTGGATGGCCCCTGGCAATTCACGCTGGACATGTTTGACGAAGGCTTGCGGCAGAAATGGTTTGAACTCGATGACGCGCCGGCCAAAGACTGGACCCATCCGCGCGACTATCACCCGATCGACGGGGACAGTTTGAACACCCCATCCAACTGGTCCATGGTCAAACCTGAGTGGCGTTACTTTGAAGGCGCCGGCTGGTACACGCGTTGGATTGAACACGTGCCCGACCGGCAGCGCCCTGTCACCTTGCTGCGAGTCGGTGCGGCCAATTACCAGACCAGGGTGTTCCTCAATGGCCGGTTTATAGGAACCCATCTGGGGGGCTCCACTCCCTTTTGCGTGGACTTGTCCGCTCATCTGCAGCCAGGCACGAACCGGCTGCAGTTGCAGGTGGACAACCGCCGTGAGCTTGACCGTGTTCCGATGCGGCATGTGGACTGGTTCAATCACGGCGGCATTTACCGTGAGCTCGCTTTGTTGAAGTTGCCGGCGGTCTTTATTCGCTCTGCGCAAGCCAGTTGGTCGCCTCAAACCGGCCTGGTGTTCAAGGTTCGGCTTCATCAGGCGGTCAATGCCGTGGTTCGGTGCCGGATTGAGGCCTTGAATCTGGACTGCGCAGTGCAGGTGGTCAATGGCTATGGCCAGGCCAGCGTGGACATTCAACCCCGTTTGTGGTCTTTAGAAGATCCCTACCTGTATGAGGTGGGTTTTGAATGCGGCGAGGACGCCCTTCACGAAAAAATCGGATTTAGGCACATTGAAGTGCGCGGGACGCAGCTGCTGCTCAATGGCCAGGTCCTGTTTTTGCGCGGCATCTGTGTCCATGAGGATGATGTCGTGATGGGCAAGGTGTCCACCGAAGCAGATGTTCGCCGCCGCTTGGCAGACGCCAAAGAAATGGGTTGCAACTTTTTGCGCCTGTCGCATTACCCGCACCATGAGCATGTCGCCCAGTTGGCCGATGAAGTTGGTCTGTTGCTCTGGGAAGAAATCCCGGTTTACTGGGCCATCGACTTTGACAATCCCAAAACACTGGCGGATGCCCGCAATCAGTTGCAAGAACTCATCTTGCGTGACATCAACCGTGCGAGTGTGATTTTCTGGGGCGTGGGAAATGAAAATGCCGACAGCGATGCGCGCTTGGCTTTCATGTCTGAGCTGGCGCAAACAGCAAAACAGCTCGACAGTACCCGCCTCATCAGTGCAGCCTGCCTGATCAACCGGGAGGAGTTTTGCATACAGGATCGTTTAACCGCTCACTTGGATGTGATCGGGCTCAACGAGTACTTTGGCTGGTACGAGCCGGGATTTTCAGGGCTGCAAAAACTGCTGGCCAACTCTAAGCCGGACAAACCCGTGCTGATCACCGAAACCGGTGCCGATGCCCTGGCAGGACACCGCGGGCCCCAAACCGCCTTGTTTACTGAAGATTGCCAAGCCTTCATTTTGAGTGAACAAGTTCGACTGAACGCCTCTTTTGACTATGTCTGCGGCATTGCGCCCTGGTTGCTCTACGACTTTTTAAGTGAGCGCCGCCAAACCATTTTCAACAAAGGCTTCAACCGCAAAGGCGTGATCGCCCAGGACAAAAAAACTCGCAAGCTGGGGTTTTATGCCTTGAAAGAAGCTTACGAGCAACTTTCTCGCTCGAAGCCTGACAAGTAGCCAAAAATCCAGTCTGAACGCCATGCAAAACCATGATGGAAGGTTTGTCGCATGGGCCCGATGCAGGTGGTTGAAGAAAACGGCGGGGCATCTACGGCCAAGTACTAGAATGAAAAAGTAAAAATTCTCATTACATTTTTTCTGAAGGAGCTTCCATGCGCACTCTCCAACGTCCCTCTCTTCGACTCTCCCTCGTCTGTGCCTTGAGCCTGGCCATGTTGTCCACCTTGGCGCCGGTCAAGGCGGCAACTCCCAAGGACACCCTGGTGGTGGTGACCGCCATGGATGACATCGTGACTCTGGACCCTGCGGAGTCTTTCGAAATTTCTGCCGGCGAGATCATGGGCAATGCCTACGATCGACTGGTTCGCTATGACGTGGCGGACCCGGCCAAATTGCTGCCCGATGTGGCCAAGTCCTGGACGGTGTCGGCGGACGGCAAAACCATCACCTTTGAAATCAAGGACGGCCTGAAGTTTGCCTCCGGCAATCCGCTCACCGCTGAAGATGTGGCTTTTTCTTTGCAGCGCGCGGTCATTCTGGGCAAAACACCTGCATTCATCCTGACCCAGTTCGGCCTGAACAAAGCCAATGTGGCTGAAAAGGTGCGTGCTGTCGGAAAGACCGTGGTCTTTGAGATCGACAAGTCTTACGCGCCCACGCTGGTGCTTAACTGCCTGACCGCCAATGTGGCTTCTATCGTTGACAAAAAACTGCTCATGTCCAAAGAGCAAAACGGCGACATGGGTTATGCCTGGCTGAAAACCAATTACGCGGGTTCCGGCCCCATGAAAATCCGCGAATGGCGTGCCAACGAAATCGTCACGTTGGAAAAAAATGACAATTACTGGGGTTCAAAATCCAAAGTCAACCGGGTGATTTACCGGCACGTCAAAGAGGCTGCCACCCAACGCCTGTTGCTTGAAAAAGGCGACGCTGACATTGCGCGCAACCTCACACCGCAGGACTTGGATGCAGTGGGTAACAACAAGGACATTAAAAAAACATCGACCTCTAAAGGCTATGTCATTTACCTCAGCTTGAACCAAAAGCATCCGGCTTTGTCTAAGCCTGAAGTTCGCGAGGCCATGAAATACCTGCTCGATTACAGCGCGATCGGTCAGACCCTCATCAAAAACATCGGCACGATTCACCAAAACTTTTTGCCTGTGGGCTTGCTCGGTGCCAGCACTGACAACCCTTACAAACTCGATGTCGAGCGCGCCAAACAATTGCTGGCCAAAGCCGGTTATCCGAACGGTTTCAAAGTGACCATCGACATGCGCACGGTGCAGCCTTTCCAGGGCATCACCGAGTCCTTCCAGCAAACCGCCAAACGCGCCGGCATTGACATCGAAATCATTCCGGGTGACGGCAAGCAGACGCTGGCCAAGTACCGCGCCCGTACGCATGACATCTACATCGGCCAGTGGGGCGCTGACTATTGGGATCCGCACACCAATGCCGACACCTTTGCCCGCAATCCGAACAATGCCGACGATGCCAAGGACAAGCCACTGGCCTGGCGCAATTCCTGGGACATCCCTGAGATGACCAAAAAGTCAGACTCAGCCGTCTTCGAGCGTGACGCCGCCAAGCGCCGCACCATGTACCAGGACATCCAGGCTGATTTCCGCAAGACCAGCCCCTTCATCGTGGTGCATCAAATCACCGAAGTGGCGGCCTTCCGCAGCAACCTTGATGAGCTCAAGCTGGGTCCGACTTCTGACGCCACCTACATGTACAAAGTCAACAAGCGCTGATTGACACTCCATGACGGGTGCATCCTCCCCGGGCTCCGGCCTGGGGAAACGGCTGGTTAACCAGGCGTCCATTCTTTCGCGTTTTGCCGCGACCGTGCTGCTGACCTACCTGGGTCTGCTGGCAGTGACTTTTTTCATCGGCCGGGTGATCCCGATTGACCCTGTGCTGTCGATCGTGGGTGACCGGGCCAGTGAAGAGTTGGTGCGCCAAGTCCGTGAAGAACTCGGACTGAACAAACCCTTGTGGGATCAATTTCTGATTTACATCCAGAAAGTTCTGCAGGGCGATTTCGGTACCTCCATCCTCACGTCCAACCCTGTGATGCAGGACATCCGTAGGGCTTTTCCAGCCACCTTTGAGTTGGCCACGCTCGGCATCCTGATTGGCGCCGGGCTGGGCATTCCGCTGGGCGTGTGGGCGGCGGTCAAGCGCGGCGGCTGGGTGGATCAGGCGGTCAGGGTGATGGGTTTGCTGGGTTACTCCATGCCCATCTTCTGGCTGGGTCTGATGGCTCTCGTGGTGTTTTATGCCAAGCTCGATTGGGTCGGCGGGCCGGGACGGATCGACATTGCGTTTGAATACAGCGTGCCCAGGGTCAGTGGATTGCTCTTGCTGGACGCCGCATTGGCCGGTGAATGGGAGGCCATGGGCAATGCCTTTTCTCACCTGGTGCTGCCCGCCAGTTTGCTGGGCTATTTTTCTCTGGCCTACATCAGCCGCATGACGCGCTCATTCATGCTCAATGAGTTGTCGCAAGAGTATGTGATCACCGCCCGCGCCAAAGGCATCTCGGAGCGGCGCATCATCTGGAACCATGCTCTGCGCAATGCCATGGTGCCTTTGTTGACGGTGGTGGCTTTGTCATACGCCCATTTGCTCGAAGGCTCGGTGCTCACCGAAACCGTGTTTGCCTGGCCTGGCCTGGGTTTGTACATCACCAATTCGCTGCAAAACGCCGACATGAATGCCGTTCTGGGCGGCACGGTGATCGTGGGTTCTATTTTTATCGGACTGAATTTGTTCACAGACTTTTTGTACCGCGTGCTCGACCCGCGTACCCGCAGCGAATGAGCACCAACACCATGCCCCCAAGCGGATGGCGTGACTGGCTGATGAGCGATGCGCCGCAGTCCAGACGCCAGGCCACGCTGGGGCGTTGGTACGCCGGCTGGCGGACCTTTGCCCGCAACCGCCTGGCCGTCAGCGGCCTGGTGATCGTGATGCTCCTGGTGCTGCTGGCTGTTTTTGCGCCTGTGCTGGCACCGTTTCCGCCATTCGAAGGCGATCTGGTCAAGACGCGACTGCTGCCGCCTTCAACAGTGCATTGGCTGGGCACGGATGACCAGGGGCGGGACATTTACTCCCGGCTCTTGTATGGCTCGCGCATCACGCTGATGGTGGTCATACTGGTGGCCATTTTGGCGGCGCCGATCGGCTTGATCGTCGGCACCGTGGCAGGTTATGCCGGCGGTTGGGTCGACGCCGTGCTGATGCGTGTGACCGATATTTTTCTGGCTTTCCCACGGCTGATTCTGGCCTTGGCCTTTGTGGCAGCACTCGGGCCCGGCATTGAAAACGCGGTGATTGCCATTGCCATCACCTCTTGGCCGCCCTATGCACGCATTGCGCGCGCCGAAACCCTCAGCATTCGCCGCGCCGACTACATCGCCTCCGTGCAACTGATGGGCGCGTCCCCATGGCGCATCGTCACCCGTCACATCATGCCGCTGTGTGTGTCGTCCGTGATTGTGCGGGTGACGCTGGACATGGCGGGCATCATCCTGACTGCGGCGGGTCTGGGTTTTCTGGGCCTGGGCGCGCAACCCCCCATGCCCGAATGGGGTGCCATGATCGCTGCCGGCCGTCAGTACGTGCTCGATCAGTGGTGGGTCGCTGCCGCCCCGGGGGCCGCGATTTTTCTCATCAGCCTGGCTTTTAATTTGCTGGGCGATGGTCTGCGCGATGCGCTTGACCCCAAGGGTGTGAAATGAGCTCAGCACCGCTGTTGGATGTGCAGGATTTGCAGGTCTCTTTTGCCGACCGGCACGGCGATTGGGTGGACGCGGTCAAGTCGGTCAGCTTCACATTGGGCCGTGAGCGTTTGGGCATCGTGGGCGAATCGGGCTCGGGCAAATCACAAACCGGCCGCGCCATCATGGGCTTAACGCCGCCCGAGGCGCGTGTGCGCGCCTCTCGCATGCGTTTAGGCGAGACTGATTTGCTCACCTGCTCGCCGCAGCAAAGGCGTGAGCTGCGCGGCAAACGCATGACCATGGTGCTGCAGGACCCTAAGTTTTCGCTCAATCCGGTGATGACCATCGGCGAGCAAATCGTCGAAACCTTGCAAGCGCACCGGCCCATGAACCGTGCGCAGGCCATTGAAGAAACCCTGGCGGCGTTGGTGGCGGTACAGATTGACAACCCGCAGCGCGTGTTTGGTTTGTACCCGCACGAAGTCTCGGGCGGCATGGGCCAGCGCGCCATGATCGCCATGATGCTGTGCCCCCAGCCTGATTTGCTGATTGCCGACGAACCGACCTCGGCGCTGGATGTCACGGTGCAGCTGCAGGTGCTGTCAATTTTGGACAAGCTGGTGTCACAGCGCGGCATGGGTCTGATTTTTGTGTCCCATGATTTACGGCTGGTGTCTTCTTTTTGCGACCGTATTTTGGTCATGTACGCCGGGCGTGTGGTGGAAGAGCTCAAGGCCGGCGGCTTGTCGCAAGCGCAGCATCCTTACACCCGGGGGCTCTTGCATTGCCTGCCCAAACTGGGGCAGCCGGTGCGGCCTTTGCCAACCCTGTCAAGGCAAGCGGAGTGGCTGCTGTGAGCGCTTCAGGCGTCGGTATCCGCTTGCAGGATGTGCAGGTGAGTTTCGGCTCGTTTGTGGCGGTCGACGGTATAAACCTGCAAGTCGAGCCCGGCGAGAGCTTTGGCATTGTGGGTGAGTCGGGCTCCGGCAAATCGACCTTGCTGCGCGCGCTCTGCGGCCTGGTGCCGATGGCGCGCGGCAGCATGAATTTGTTTCATGCACAGGGCCAAGCTGCTTTGCCTGCGCTCGGCAGCCCGGCTTACCGCCGCATGGTGCAGATCGTGTTTCAAGACCCCTACGGTTCATTGCACCCGCGACAGACAGTGGACCGCATTCTCAGCGAGCCTCTGATCATTCACAAGGTGTACGATCAGCAAGCACGCATTGTGCGGGCGCTGGATGAAGTGGGCTTGGGTTCAGGCTTTCGCTTTCGCTACCCGCATCAACTCTCGGGCGGGCAGCGTCAGCGCGTGGCGATTGCACGCGCCCTGATTCTGGAGCCGCAAATTTTGCTGCTGGATGAACCCACTTCGGCGCTGGACGCCTCTGTGCAGGCCGAGGTCCTCAACTTGCTTGACGATTTGCGCCAGCGCCGCGGACTGACCTATGTGATGGTCAGCCATGACCTGGCGGTGGTGACGCATTTGTGCAGTCGTCTGATGGTGATGCAAGGCGGGCGTTGCGTCGAGATGGCCGCCGCCGACGATCTGGCCGCACGCCGAGTCCATCAGCCCTACACCCAGGCGCTGATGGCGGCCTCTGAAGGTTTCCGGCGCGAACACACTGAAAACGGAGTTTGACCATGGCCATCTGGGAAGCCCACACTTGTTTGCCCTTGAACCCGGACGCCAGCTTTGCGCCCTTGCTGACCTACCGCGAGTGCGGTGTGCGCTACGTGTCGATCAATATCGGCATGGACATGACACCGCTGGACCAGGTAATGACCGTGATCGCCGGTTTTCGCGCCACCATCGCTGCCCATCCGCAGGAATTGGTGCTGGCCACCACGGTGCAAGCCCTTGCGCAAAATTCAGCGCAAGGCTTGCTGACGGTGGGGTTTGATCTGGAAGGTGCAGTCCCCCTGCAAGAGCGCACCGAGATGGTGGCTTTGCTGCGCGACCTGGGCGTCAAGCAAATGCACTTTGCCTACAACCGCAATAACGCGGTGGCAGATGGTTGCCACGATGTGGCGCGCGGCCTCACCGAACTGGGCCGGCGCATGGTGCGTGCGGTCAACGATGCCGGTGTGCTGATGGACTGCTCACACACCGGCCGGCGCTGCAGCCTGGACATCATGGCCCATTCACAAGCGCCGGTGATCTTCAGCCATGCCAACCCACTGGCGCTGGTGGAACATGGCCGCAACATCACCGACGAGCAGATACGGGCCTGCGCTGCCACTGGCGGCGTGGTCTGCGTCTCGGGCGTGTCGTTTTTTCTGGGCAATGCCCGGCCCACGGCGGTGGATGTGGCGCGGCACGCGGCTTATGTGGCCAACCTGGTGGGGGTGGAGCACGCCGGCATCGGCCTGGACATCAGCTTTCGCCAACCCGAACTCAACGACAACCCGCCAGACAACTACGACCCCAGCTACTGGTGGCCGCGTTCAGCCGGCTACAACCGGGCGCTGCAGCCATCCACCTACACCCCACTGGAGACCTGGCAGGTGCTTGGCAAGGCCCTGCAGGACACCGGCATGACCGCTGCCGAGGCCGCGCTGGTGATGGGCGGCAACATGATGCGGGTGGCGGGCCAGGTCTGGGCTTAAGCCCGCACCGGTCATTGCCGCTCACCGGTTACTGCCGTGACAGCGGTAATCCAGGAAGTCACGGCTCCCCGGCCGGGCCGGAGCTGACCGTGCCCGTTGTTGCAAATCCTCGCCATAGCTTTGGCTATGGTTGCGGT
>Ga0209107_10001469_pt1 | contig 13214 bp, 23 predicted proteins | sample LakErihyJuly2011_2_FD_187460 | JGI IMG/M metagenome (GOLD analysis project Ga0209107, IMG submission 187460) | Freshwater microbial communities from dead zone in Lake Erie, Canada - CCB hypolimnion July 2011 (SPAdes) (version 2) | ecosystem: Environmental > Aquatic > Freshwater > Lentic >... | reverse complement strand
GCCGAACTCTAAAACCATGACCTACCAACTCACCACCGGCGACACCATCCTCCGCACCTCCGACGGTGCCTTTATCCCCCCCGACCCCGCCAACACCGACTACGCCGCCTACTTGCAGTGGGTTGAGCAGGGTGGCACCCCCGAGCCTGCACCCGAACCTGTGGCCCCGGTTGAACTGACGCCTGCTGAGAAGTTGGCAGCGTCTGGGTTGACGGTGGAGGAACTTAAGAGCCTTCTTGGCCTTTAATTAAACATACCCTTACTAAAAGATAATGCTTACCATCCTTGGTGCCAAGGTCTCTATTGAGACTGTTGGCTTTTTTGTACTGTTTATTGCTTCTGAGTACATCGGCACTAACCCCCGTCTTAAATCTAATAGCGTTGTCCAAGCAGTTGTGTCTGCTGTCAACTCAATGAAACTCTTCCGTAAGGAAGACGACCGTATTCGGCGTATTAAAGACTCCTTCAAGGGTTGATGACAATGGTGCTGCTTCCGGTGAAGCAGTATTACCCTCAACTAGATAGCAAGACAGGTCACGGGGGTCGGATGTGCTTTAGTTCTTCATGTGCTATGGCCGTCAAGTACCTCCGTCCTGATGCTTTGAAAGGGAGTAATGCTGATGATGATTACTTAAAGACCGTACTCAAATACGGTGATACAACTCAAGCCCACGCTCAAATCAAAGCCTGTTCCCATTACGGTGTCTTTGCTAACTTCTATACCACCGGCAATAAGCAGTCCATCCTTTCTGAACTGAAGGCTGGCTATCCAGTAGCTACTGGCATCCTTCATCATGGCCCAGCATCGGCTCCAACCGGTGGTGGCCACTACATGCTGTGCATAGGCGATGAAGGTGTTAACGGCGTATTCCACGACCCCTACGGTGAGCTAGATAACGCTAACGGTGGCTACGTCAGAGTTGGCTCTGGTGGCATGTCTGTGCAATATGGCTGGACTAACTGGCTAAAACGTTGGCAAGTTGAAGGTCCTAATAGTGGTTGGTTTATGACCTTCAGAAAACAATGATTGAAGCAATTCTTACTGGTGTTGTCTCCCTAGTCATTGGTGCTAGCGGTGGTATGGCAGCCCTTAACTCACGCACCGCCAACAAGGTAGCTGAGTTGGACCGACGTATTGACCAAATGGAATTACGTGTTGCTGAAAAGTACGTGCCACGTAATGAACTATCCAATGCACTCCAGAAGATGGAAGATCACATGATCCGCATTGAAAATAAACTCGATCAAATAGCACTTAGAAATGGCTAAAACCAAAGCATCAGAGGAGATGTTCAATGAGTTACATAATATTGTCACTCAAGAGCTACTGAATCGGATTAAATCCGGTGAAGCCTCCACTGCAGATCTAAAAGCAGCTTGTGATTGGCTTGCAAAGAATGATATTAGCGGTGTGGCCTATGCAGGCAATCCTCTAGATAAGTTAGCCACCATCATGCCAAAAGTAGATCCAGAACTTGTACAAAAGAGGTTGTATGGCGCAAGGCAAAACCGCTAAGTATTACAAAGAGAATCCTGAAGCAGCTTCACAACATCGCCGCTATATGCGGAAGTATAACCAGGATCCACTGAAAATTAAATACCGCTCAGAGCTAAATAAGGAGCGCCGTAAGCGTGGTATGTACGGCAATGGTGGCAAAGATCTTTCCCATGATGCTAATGGGAATGTAAAGCCAGAAAACCCTAAGAAGAACCGCGCCCGGAATGGGCAAGGTGATAACAAGCGGTATCGATGACTCCCTTACTACCTAGTCCTGATCACTACCTCCAAAACCTAATAACCATGACCAGTCCTGAAGCTAAGCGGCTGTGGCGTAGAGCCATAAAGGAACACTTTGACTGCACATGTGTCTACTGCGGAGAAACTTATGAATTACATGAACTTACACTTGATCACGTTCGCCCTCGTTGTATGGGTGGCGAAGACCTTACAAGCAATTTGGTCCCCTCCTGTCGAAAGTGTAATCAGGACAAAGGTAGTAACAATTGGCTCTCATGGATGAGGAATACCTTTGGTAATAACCCCAATAGAGAGCGTCTAATTCTTTCACATATCAACTAACAATGGCATCCAAGAAACCGAGTCGGTACGATTACGATAGCTCTATGCTTTATGCACAGGCAATGCGTAGGTGGCAATCAGCTAATGCCCCTAAAGCTACGCCTAAAGCAAAGCCATCAGGTCCGGCACCTAGCCGCTATGACTATGAAAACCCTGCTGCATACGCACAAGCTGCTGCTAGGTATCGCGATGGAAAACCTGGTAAGGCTACGCCGTCTGCACCAAAGCTTCCTGATGTGAAGACTGCTGCAAAAATGAAGCCTGGTGATACCTACAAGAATGGCCAGGTAAAGATCAAACCACAAGAAGATAAGCCTTCCAAGCCTGCTGAATCTTCTACTCCTCAACGCAAAGTAGCTGTACGGAACCCTGCTCCTCAACAAGCAAGTAGCACCCCTTCTAAGCCCTCTAGCAGCCCCTCTAAGCCCTCTACTCCTTCTAAGCCTAGTGAATCTGGCTATAAGGCTGGTGATAACTATTACAGGGGCTCTGATGCCTATAAGAAGGCGCTAGCTGAAAAGAATGGTGGTTCCTCTTCTGGTAACCCCCTCCTAGACAAGATGCGTCGGGAGATGGGTCGTGATGCTGCAACTGGGGAGAAATCTTCAGGGCCAAGCATGGATAAGCAAAAGGCAACCGCTGCAGGCATTGTTGCTAGTGGCAAAGTTGCAGCCTTGAAGCCCAGCGAAGGTTCTAAGAACTTCAGCAAGGATTCGGGTTATAAGCCTGAAGCTAAATCAAAAAGTGCTGACTACTCAGAATCTTTTAAGAAGAAAGAAGATGAGAAAAAGAAAGCACTCATGATTAAAGGCTACAAGAAATAAGCATTTAAACAACCTGTCCACTTGAGTAGTAACCAATCGCCGCTCCGCATGGGGCGGCTTTTTTAATGCCTAAAAAAAGACTTTCGTGGAAAGAATGGCAGGAAAGAGCCAAAGCTGAATACAAGCCTGGTGAATATGTCGCCAAAGACATGATTAGAGACTGGGGTTACCCAGCTGAATTTAACCAGTCCGACTATAAAATTGATTTTGACAAAGGAAAACCTCGTAGGAAATCGCGTGAGGCTCGGGAAGAAAACCGATCTAAGGCAAATGCCCTTAGGGCAGCAAAGGATGTAGTCTCTGTAGCCGAAGCTAAACCTCAACGCAGAGACACTCTTCAACAAGTGCGGCAAATCAACCAGCACCCACTATCTGAGGTTTACGGAAAATCAATTGTAGAGCACAATGTAGCATTACACGATAGTGAACATTTAAAAAGCCACTATGGAGCAGGAGATCCACACAACCTGTCTCAAAGTGATCCAATGTTCAAATTACAAAAGGATCTATTAGAGAAATTAAACTCTAAAGGCGGTAACCCTTTTGTTGTTACGGTAAACCCAGTCACTGGAGAATCCAGGCTAGTTGAAAGGCGGTTCCATAGTTTTGATGCAGACCCATCACACCTGCCTGGGTTTGACATTCCACTAGATGCTGACCCAAACAAAGCATTTAACCGGGCAGTTGCAAATACATCAAAACTGGTTGGAAGAAATGGTGCGATAAATTTCACACCAAGTATTGAATTTAATGCTGGCTTAGGCACAGGGGCTTATAAGCAATTAAAACAGCTTGGCAAGGCTTCCATACCAGGATTAAAAGCTGGTGTTGCTGGCTTGGCTTTAGAAGCAGGGGTATCTTATCTTGCTACTGGTGACCCATATCTAGCAACAGCAAACACTTTAAGTTCCCCAATAGATAGCGGTCCCACCGCAAATGTTGACAGAGTAGGCAATTTATTTGTTGATAGAACCACTAATCAAGTATTACCTTCTACTAAAGCTGAAGCAGCTAAAGGTAAAACTGGCCTGGCCTATCGCAATGGTAAGCCCGTAGCTGTTCCGTACGGATCAGTTGCAGGGGAGAAATCTAACCTTGCTTTAGTGCAAGATGCAATGCAAACAGCTGTTAATAACGCAAAAAGCACATGGATTGTTAACGGAAGAAACTCTGCACAAGCAAGAACAAGAGCTGGGTCGTTTGAAGTTGGCTTGGGTTCAATCAAATTCAAGTTACCAGAGCTGGGTGTTTCTGAATTGATAGGGTTAAATCATAAATAACGATCTAAGGCCTCTAGAAGCCCCTACAAGCCCCGTACATATCCACTAAGGTATATCCTAATCTAAATGCCACCAAGACGCCGTACAGCGCCTTCTGGAGGGGACTCAGTATTAACTGCCCTCCAGCAGGACTTCAAACTATTTCTTCAAGCCCTTTGGCAACAACTAGACCTACCTTCACCCACCCGTGCTCAATATGCCATCGCAGACTACATCCAACACGGACCAAAACGCCTTCAAATCCAAGCGTTCCGTGGTGTTGGTAAGTCTTGGATTACTGGGGCTTTTGTTCTCTGGACTCTTTTTAACAACCCAGAAAAGAAAATCATGATCATCTCAGCTTCTAAGGAAAGAGCTGACAACATGTCTATCTTCCTTCAGAAGCTGATCATTGAAACCCCCTGGTTAGCCCACCTAAGACCCAAGAGTGATGAAGCTCGGTGGTCTCGTATCTCCTTTGACGTGAACTGCTCCCCTCACCAGGCACCTTCCGTCAAATCAGTCGGTATCACAGGTCAGCTCACCGGTTCACGTGCTGACCTCATGATTCTGGATGACATCGAAGTACCTGGTAACTCCATGACCGAGATGATGCGTGAGAAGCTCCTTCAACTCTGTACTGAGGCTGAATCCATCCTTACCCCCAAGGAAGACTCTCGCATCATGTACCTCGGTACACCACAGACCACCTTCACTGTCTACCGCAAACTGGCAGAACGTAACTACAGACCCTTTGTATGGCCTGCACGTTACCCCCGTAAGATCTCTGCCTATGAAGGCCTTATCGCCCCTCAACTCCAAGAAGACTTGGATATGGGTGCTGATAGCTGGGATGTAACCGACCCCGATCGCTTCTCCAATGACGACCTAACCGAACGGGAAGCATCCATGGGTCGTAGCAACTTCATGTTGCAGTTCATGCTTGATACCAGTCTTAGTGATGCAGAGAAGTTCCCCCTTAAATTTCAAGACCTCATCATTACCGCTGTTAACCCGACTCAAGCGCCGGATTCTGTGGTGTGGTGCTCTGATCCTCGTAATGTTCTCAAAGACCTGCCTACGGTTGGCCTCCCAGGCGATTACTTCTATTCACCAATGCAACTCCAAGGTGAATGGGGTCCCTACACCGAAACAATCTGCTCCGTAGACCCCTCAGGTAGAGGCTCTGACGAAACAGCAGCTACATATATAAGCCAACGTAATGGGTTTCTCTACGTTCACGAAATACGAGCTTATCGCGACGGTTATAGCGACAATACACTTCTTGACATCCTTCGTGGGTGTAAGCGTTACAACGTATCGAAACTACTCATCGAAACAAACTTCGGTGATGGCATCGTCGGTGAGCTGTTCAAAAAACACCTCCAACAAACCAAACAAAACATTGGTGTCGAAGAAGTCCGTGCCACAGTCCGTAAAGAAGACCGCATCATTGACTCCCTAGAACCTGTCATGAACCAACACCGCCTCATCATTGATCGACAGGTGGTGGAATGGGACTATAACTCCAATAAAGATGAAGCCCCAGAGAAACGCCTTCTCTATATGCTCTTCTATCAAATGTCTCGTATGTGTCGTGAAAAGTTTGCCATCAAACACGATGACAGATTAGACTCCCTAGCACAAGCTGTTAAATACTTCACAGATGCTATGGGTATCTCAGCTCAAGAAGTTGTTAACCAACGCAAACGTGATGAATGGAATGACATGCTCCAAGGCTTCCTAGATGACCCCCAAACCTCCGCTAATCATGCCGTTTTTGGCATGAATATGGAACAAAGACAACAGGCTAGAGGGAAGACAACAAACACTGTCCCCACCTGGGTGTAAACCTAGGCCTACACTGGGTTTAAGGCCGGTAACGGGCGTATACAGGGGGAAGAGAGGGTGGACTCAACTCCCTGTAGGGGGGAAGACACAAATCTTCCCCTTTATTAATGTCCCTGGGAATGGACATTCTGTAAGAACCGCCAAACCAAAAAGACCACTCTTCCACTCACACCTTCAAGAACTGAATTAAGATCATCCCTGTGAGACCCTTTGTGTCACAAGTGATGATACTGATTCAGTATTATATATCAGTATGGAGTATAAGTATCCTAATAACACACCTTCAACCTACATCTCCTACTTCAGGAACAGAGAAGGTCCTAATGGTATCCTCGTCTATTACAAGAATGTAAGCAGATTTGTTACCACCAGTAAACAACTGAGAGATGTGTTTGGTCCTGCACGGTATACAGATAGTGTAAAGCTGGCATCAAAATGGTGTGATGAGATGATAGAAAAGTATGACTCAGTATCAGCTGAGGTTAGTCATGATGAGATCGTAAAGGATGGGTTCGGTCCTGAAGCTCATCAAGAAGAAGATCCAACAGCTAATACAAAAATGATTACCTAATGGAACCATTAAAGCTTAATACCTTCAAAGATTTATACACAACCCTTAAATCAAATATCCCCTGGCTTGATCATCTCCTCTTAGGCCTCCTGGTGGCCCTGGAAGGCTGGTATATCGATAAGAAGGTAGATTCTACCATAGACGCTGCAATTAGCCAGTATGAGGCTCAGGAAAGCCTTACAGATAACGCACCCATCTATAGTGAGTCTGACAACGGAGAGATGAGGTTGAGAGCTCCTTGGGTTAAAGAATAGTACTCTCATCTAATAAATAAGCAACTAAGTTACTTAAACTCCTACCATCAAGCTTACTCTTTTCAATTAAACGTTGATGAGTTAGCCAGCTAATGGTCACAGTGATCCTAACTGGCTTCCTACCTATCATTTCTCTTGCAAGCAGCGGCTTGCCTTCACCCATGGGGGTGCGGGAGAATCTAGTCATCAGCTCATTCCAGTGAGTTGGTCACGGGTCAGGCTGTTAGTAGCAGCGCTGGCCCACCAAAACTACAGCACATCTCAGCAACTGTTGTCAAGGTGCAGCAAATGACCTGCAGATTTTGGACAGAAATTTATTTTCCCTAATAAGCGGTACCGCTGGGCCGCACTACCCCCGTGTGGGGGTGCCGGACTTGGTACTAGATGGTATATCTAGTCCAAGATGCAGGGGTTCGCGGGGTTCAACTACCGCGCTGGGGTGATGTGCGCCTGTTTTCTACGCGGGAGGGGCTAACTCAACCTCAATCGATCTGTCTCGATTTCACTAAGCTTTGCTTATATATCGTGAGCTGATTGATAAGCAAAGATGATCACTGCTGCACTGCAACAGATCTGCCACCATTGTCATATTTCGTTACACCAAACCAGCTCCAACCTGCTACCTTGAGACCTCCTTTCTTCTTGAAGGTTGAGTATCTCGACTCTCCCTGTTAAGGGGGAGGAGAGTCTCGATCCTTCAACCAGAAGAAAGAGAGAGACCGACCTACCGACCAGCTGTGCCACTTTGCCAGCTGACCGCTTGACATCCTGTCCACCATGGTATAGGATGCATAGCATCGAACCTCGACAACTGAATACAGGGCTGGTCACAACACGGAACCAGAGGAGCGAGAGATCCCTCGAAGCAGAGACATGGTTGCAACCCAACCAGCTGCTACCAGCCCGCCACCTGTCCACTTCAGTATGAAGTGATAGCGCAGAGTCACATGCGCTTTACAAGTCTGCTCATGGCAGGCTGACATCCACCGGGGTGCACACCGTTCGAGTCGGTGACCAGTCATTTGTTCATATCTCAAGAACGCATTCGTTATGCTTTATCAAATTAACTACGGTCCTTCACTTAGGGACTTCACTCATGCTAGTGAGTACATCCATGCTGACACAATCGATCAAGCATGGGCTGAGGCTAGGCGTCGTTGCCTAGCTCGTGAGGTAGTGCAAGAAGTACTGCCTTGCGTACAATTCGAGTCAGCGTTCGGCTGATGTCTGCTCTCAGGGACGCACCCTGTCAGCAGCCTTCAAGTGCTGCAATCATTCACTCAATTGTTAATATGTTCACTGTTCCTTTTCGTTCGTCTTCTTGCATTGAGAAGCTTGAAGTCAACCCCTTCTTTGGTGTTGTCAAGTGTACCTTCAAGGATGGGTACACGTATGAGTATGACAACGTTAGTAAGCGAGCGATCCTCAACCTGTTGTTCAATCCCAACATGAGCCTAGGCTTTTGGGTTAACACGAACCTAGTCAACACATCACGAACTGACTATGCTTGTGTTGATTTCTCGGTCTGATTAGCTGGTCTGATAGTTACACTTAGGGATGACTAATCACCATCCTTTTCTGTAGCTTTCAAGCTACGTATCCACTTACGTATACTGAACATGACAACCATGATTATCGAGCGCCTGACTGGTCAACCCCTGATTGACTACATCAAGGACGCTACCGATAAGGGACTTAGTAAGACCGACATGTGTCAAGGTGCAGGCTATGTGAAGGAGCTACCGTTTGGTGGCACTGGAGCTAGCTTCACCGCCTTCTATGAAGCCTTGTTGGAGGCTAAGGGTGTTGATGTTGAGGCTGTTGCAGCCGATCAAGCTGAATACTATTTTGACTACAACAAGATGACTGAAGATGAACAGAACTTCTACGATGAGGTGTGTAACCTCTTTGGTGAGAAGTGGACACATGCACAACAGATGGAGTTCATGGAAGAACTCGACGACCTTGGGATCAAGACAGTCGAGCAGCTCAACGATGCGTACTATTTTTGCAACGATGAGTATAACGCTGAGGCACACTTTGCCGAGGAGTTCATGATTGATACCGGTACAATTAGCGAGGACTCACCGTTGTTCTCGTTTATTGATTGGCAACAAGTGTGGGATCATAGCCTCCGCTATGACTTCAACACGGTTGAGTTCGATGGTGACACGTACTTCTTCCATAACTCCTGACTCTCTCACTCAGCCCATCTATCCACTTGGGTATGTTGGGTTTTCTGAGGGACTCACTCCCTTAAGTAACACTAACAAATCACAATCACAATGGAAGTTTTTACCTTAGCGCGTGTTTGCCCTTGTAATGGAGACACCATGATCGTTGCTGTGTTTGAGAACATGGACGCAGTTATTGAAAGATTGCGTGTTGTTGGGGCTTATACAGATCCTGGTGAGGAGTATAAGATTGAGTGCTTCCAGTTGAGTACATTTGAAGAAGAATCAAAGCGTACAAAGGAAACGCTTAAGTCTCGCGCTGAATACAAAGCAAAGCAAGAACGTGATTAAAAGAAATCAGAATCTAGCGAAGCTTGAAGATACAGCTATTGCTGACTATCACAAGGGGTTGCTTACACGTAAGCAGCTCCTTTCTATTGTCCATAAACTAGACAGAATCAGTTCCACTAAATGACACAAGAACTTGGTAAAGATTGGCTAATTCTCAATGCTATTGAGTGTTGGTTGTATTACTTTCCGGACAACCCATATACAGAACGCTATAAAGAATTGAAGGATGCAATCGAGTTACAAATGCAAAACCTCGACACCGGAGAAGTGGAAGAGGAAGGGGAAAGCAAGGCCGCAGGCCGTGCGCCAATCAAAAGAAAGACTCAAACACCTCAAGCTAAAGTATAAGAATGGTTCACAATCACAAGGTTGATGTGTACGAAGTCACGCTTAGTTCAGGTACTAGATACATCCTAGCGCCCAATTCTGAGCGAGCAGCATGGACTGCATTAGAATTGTCCTATGAACGCAACGATAACCTTATCAATGTTAAGTTAAAAGATGAGTGGTAAAAAGCGTTACTATCCAAATAACTGGCAAGAATACAAGGACTCAGATGATGACATGTTTGATACTCATACCTTCGAAGAGTTAATGACATGGAAAGTAGGGGGATGGGAATTACCTTCTTCTGTTGCTTGTATTATCAGGGTCGCAGATGTGAACACTGGTAAGGTTAAAGAACACGTTTATCAACGCACAACAGCAGCCAGAAAGAAGGTTGCAGAGCTGATTAAAACACCTGGCATTGAGTTCACTGTATGTGATCACGATGCAATCCACCACTTAACTCAGGAGGAAATTGATGATGACTGCGACGACTTTTGAGCGTAGGTTAGAGCAACTTATGCAGGAAGTGCATGATCACGAGCACAAAGAAGAGATCCTAAAGCTAGCGATGGAGCAGCTTTGCGAGGACGTAGACCTAGCCTAAGGGATGCTGCACATTACATCAGGCTGCACCACGGTAGGTTAGAATTCAGGAATGCAGTGAAGCATTAATGCGTCTCTTTTCAATCGGTCCTTTGTACATCGGCACGGATAAGGAATCCTTTTGGGATTTTTGGATAAATAGTACGGATGTATCTATCCACCTTGGTATAATCCGAGTAGAGTTAGATCGTCCACATTCAAGGAACCATGGATCCCTTCAGAAGGGAACTCACCAACCCAACAATGGAGAAGCTTCTCAAGGCAATTGAGTTGCTTCGGGTCTTAGTGGATCGAGAGATGCCAGCCCAGGCAGTCTCCTGCTTTTTATATGTTGCATCGCATAGTCGTTGCCATAAAACTGCAATGGAGGAGGACTTGGGGTTTACTACTGCCAGTGGTAGTCGTAACACCGACTGGTTGTCTCAAACCAACCGGCTAGGTCAGCAAGGACTTGGCCTAATTATCAAGGAGGCAGACCCATCTAACAAACGCCGAGTCATGCTCACTCTCTCACCCAAGGGAGAGGAGATCAGTAAACAACTCGAACGAATTCTCTATGATTAAACCGAAAAGCATCACCCGTTTTTCACAAGCGTTTAAATTCACGCAACAGTACAAGCCAACATGGAGTTGTGGTAGTGCATTCGCAGGTAACTGCGTAAGCAACTACAACCACATCATGACATATGCAGCTGTTGATCCCAAGTTAGAAATAATCAGCCACAGCTGGTTGAAATCTATCCTGGAAGAATATGCTGATGATCGTGCATCACAAGGTCAAGACACTAGCGGCGGCACATTAAACCGTCACCTAGCTACTGTTAGGACAGTGATGAAGGTTATGGCTAAGGAGGAATACATTGATCGCGTACCTGTCTTCCAACAATGGGAAGAAAGTGAGGGACGTACTAACTTCTACCGCAAGGAAGAAGTGGATCAACTTATTCACTACTCACTGGAACGTGATGACATTGCGCTAGCTCATACCATTCAATTTGCAGCCTATACAGGTCTGCGTCAAGGTGAATTGAGAAAGCTCAGAGTCAGGGACGTGGACTGGAGAGATGACATTATCCACGTAGGTGGCACGCCTGAGACACGCACTAAAGCAAAGAACTACAGGGTTGTTGGTATTGCCGACTCACTGAAATCAATGCTAAAGATGCGTACGCAGGGCCGCGACCGAATGGGTTATGTGTTTGATGAATGGTCAAGTGGTCAGCAACTGTACCGGAAGTTTCTGAAGGTACGTAGCAGGCTCATCCACGAATCAGATTACATCGATGAATCGTATGTGTTCCACACGCTACGTCACAGCTATGGGACGTGGCAGATACAAGCGGGTACACCGCTGATTGAAGTGAAGTACGCCATGGGTCACAAGAATGTGAGCACCACTGAGCGTTACCTCCATAACACATACGGGTCCAAACGTCAAATGGCTAACGCAATCTAGTCAACGTCTAGTGGGTCCTGAAAAGGGGGTCAACGGCACGCAACCAGCTAAGGTTTGAACGATCTCATCGCTGAGATCCCTTGGGAGCGTGGCGGAATTGGTAGACGCATTCGACTCAAAATCTGAACCAAATTCTATGCAGTTTGGTACACGAGGGGGAGAGATCCCCCTTTTTCATTGGTATTACTAGCTATCCACTTAGGTAGGGTTTACACGAAATATCTAGCTGCATAAAAGAAGGTCAATTAACAATTATTCACAATCACGCCTATGAAAAATCCAGCGCTGGTGGCAGAGCAGGTTGCACTGGAGAGGGATCAGATCAGGCAAGGCATCAGGCGGCTACGTGAAAACACCAAGAAGCTTGAGGAAAAGGAGTACGCCTCAGCGTCTGTCTATGGGGTGAGCTCGATCGATGCACTGCTGCCAAAGGTGGTCGAGCAGATCACAAAAACCAGAGCCCGGATCAACGAAGGCAAAACCGGCACATCGTTCAAGGAGATCCAGCACTTTTTGGCGGACCTTGAACCACTGGCTGCAGCTGCCATTGCCTGCAAGCTCACGTTTGACAAGGTGTTTGGGTTTAAGCAGGGCAGCAATCAGTTGGTTGCCGTCTGCGATGCAATCGGCAGTGCCGTAGAGGCTGAGTGTCAGATGCGTCACTACGAGGCAAAGGCCCCAGGCCTTCTTAACGTACTGAAACAAAACTATTGGCACAAGGCCATCGGCACCCACCAGAAGAGGGTGGTGATCCAAACCCTGATGAACCGCTATGACGTGGAGGTTTGGAAAGGATGGGGGCGAGCTAATCGGGTCAAGCTTGGTGGTTGGCTATTGGACTGCATCATGCAGACCTCCGGTTGGTTTGAGAAGGAGATCAGGAGGGAAGGAACCCGAACAAACAACTTTGTAGTGCCAACAGCAGAGTTCATGGCCATCAAGGATCTGGTGATGGCTGATGCTGAGCTGTTTGCACCACTGACATGGCCAATGCTCGTTGAACCAAACGATTGGACAAACGAAACAGCTGGTGGCTACATCCTGAATGAAGTCATGAAGGGCCATGACATGGTGCGTCGGGGCGGTAACGGGCGTATACAGGGGGAAACACCGCTGGCCTTTTTGAACAAGATTCAGAAGGTTGCGTACCGCCTGAACCCATTCACTGTTGAAGTGGCTGAAGTGTTGATGGAGAAGGGGATAGCGATTGGTAAATTCGTACCGATCACGGAGATCCCACTACCTCCTAAGCCATACGACATTGCTGAGAATGACGAGGCTCGGATGAGCTATCGACGTGCAGCAGCTGAGGTCATGAACAACAATGCCCAGAGCTTCAAGCGTTCATGTCGTACAAGGATGACGATGGAGGCTGTTGCTCGCTTCAAGAGCAAGGATGAGTTCTACATCCCTTGGTCTTTTGATTATCGGGGTAGGGTTTATCCAATACCAAGGGATGTA
>Ga0209107_10001468_pt1 | contig 13217 bp, 9 predicted proteins | sample LakErihyJuly2011_2_FD_187460 | JGI IMG/M metagenome (GOLD analysis project Ga0209107, IMG submission 187460) | Freshwater microbial communities from dead zone in Lake Erie, Canada - CCB hypolimnion July 2011 (SPAdes) (version 2) | ecosystem: Environmental > Aquatic > Freshwater > Lentic >... | reverse complement strand
TTATTAAAATATTTTGTTTATTAATTAAATAAATCCAAATGTTTTTATTTAATATTTATAATTCTAACGATTTTTAATAAAGAAAAAATTATCGCAGATTTAATTATTAATAATTTATAAATAAAATAGTTTCAAATATTTTATATGGAATAGCAATAATCACATTTGATGCCTGAAATTTCTATAGTCTCAAGACTATACTAAAATATTATGAAGGAATAATAATAAAGAGTTTCCGATGATGTAATGACAATATAATTAAATAATAAAGTTTAAAGATAGAAGGAAGAGAAACGTAGTGCGATCATTAGATCGCCCACCTGACCTCTCGAATCCTCTAAATAAAACTTTGATTCCTAAAATTTAAATTAAAAAAATGGAATAACTAAATAGCAAAGGGAATTTAAAATCAGTTTCAAATACTTCACCCGGCGACCTGTCCTCATATATATAAAACATGGTAATTATCCCAGGAATGAGACCGCTTCTTTAAATATCCTATGAGTATTTAAATATAAATATATTTATTAAAGCTAAAAAAATCACCACACCACCACCACCCACACCAACCAACCATCTATCTTTAACAAAGTACGTTCGATATCAAATTTACCAATTGAAAATTAGACCTAATAAGGTTATATGATCTCCGACAGACCAAATGTAAGTTCCGAGACTTCACAGAATTAATCAAGAATTGAGGAGAAATTACAAACTTAGGTCAATAAGATACTCCAAACAAACTCCCTTACCTCTAAAAATGCAGCTACCTCCAGATTTAATGCCTTTAAAACGGATAAAAAAATACTAACATCTCAAGATCCACCACTACCAAAAAGAATCGATAATTATTTAAGTACCCAAGATTTTATTAATCTGATAAGAAATGAACCCGAAATGGTCGATGAATTCTGCTACCTTAATAGAAGGCCACATTCACATGTTTATGATTGGGAAATAGTCCCCTTTCACCGCAAGAATCCTAAAGAGTATATGACGATTTCAAGCAGAGGAATCACGTGCTATAACGATGGACAGCACACATACATGACTCTAATGCAATGGGAGCATGAGGTGTAGCTTTATGAAAGGATCAAAAAAATCTTTTTTTTCCAGAAATTCAGAATTTGGAAAAAATTTTTCACGTGGAAAAAAATGGCTTGGAAAGGATATTTCAATAAAAGTAGCGAACTGGTGTAAGAAAAACTATTTCACACAGATTCTTTTTTCCGCTAAGCCTATCTTAAGATAAAGGTGTATTGCCTCGAGATAGAGTAGTTCCCTTTTCTGGATACCTAATTCTCCCTGCCGAACTCATTCGATGAATATCAATAAAGAGATAAAAATTTTCGAGAAAATAATCTGGAAGTCAAGTTGGGATCTAATTGCAAACAAATCCAACATCTAGTCGAAGATTGTTGTGTAAATTCCATGACTAAATTCAAAGAAATTAAAAGGATAGTATAAAATTAAAACTCCAACAAAATAGAAGAATTAAGGGAAGAATATGTCAAATAGCCTACTTCATTCGTGGTAGGAGACAACGCAAACCTAGAAATGCCTTACACTTAGGAAGCTGCAATAAAATCACATAATCTAAGACTCAGAAATTTTATTAAATTAGCTGATTATCTTATAGTTAGTTCGAAAACTAAAATGATATCAAACTCGACCAAGCAACTAGCTAATCAAATTAGACTCTGCAATGACGTTTACGATAACATTGATATAATGTTTAATAACGCACCTAGTTGGCTTATTGTGTAGGTTATAGAATAGTAGGGCACCCCTGGCTACATTCCTAACCAATAAGAATGTTTGGATTTTTTTTCAAATTTATTATCTAATAATATCCAGCAATGTTGCTAAAAACACATGTAAATGATCCACATGAAAGATTATATTGTATATACTCAATCTGGAGAAATCAACCCCCAAGAAATCATCGAATTATAAAATATTATACAAACTAACTCTAAGTTTAAAAAATATAATTAAAGGATCTAGGACTAGGTACTAGTGGCATTTAATGCGCTTGAGAAACACTCATAAAAACTGTAGAAAATGCTTACAATATACCACGAGCATTAAAATATTAATCTAGACTCTTTCGAAAATATGGACACGGATAAAATTAAAAGTCTTCTTGAATAATATAAGGAAGACGACATTTAACTCAATCTGATTGAACCATAATATGATATATCGATACTCAATTTTGACTGCAATACACTCAAGAACTAGTTCAAAGGCGCTGCCGCTAAGACCATCAAACTTGTACAGGAGCACCTTCCAAAAATGTGCGAGAACAGAGCTCTTAAGTTCATTGACAATATACAAACGATTTACGATAAAATATAAAACAATCCTGCTAATCTAGAGGAATTCTGCACGTTTATTGATAATAATACTTAGACACTCCAGATCCTTCCCAATCTTTCAGAAGAAAGTCAAACAAATGCCTTGATCATTTTCATGTGCCAACAATAAAGAATCCTCATTACAGAGAATCAGACCAAATCAGTTGGAGATTAAAATAACTCAATGAGTACTCTTAGGAAAAGAAGTGATATGATCCAATAGAATCTGGACAAACTGTATGATATCTTTAAGGATGAACTTAAGAAAGTAATTCCGAAGTTCCAGGACAGTATGTAGGCAATAGAGAATGAATTAAACCAGAGTAGCGTAAATAAAAAGGATGGGGTTATAGAATCCGTCTACGAATTCCTCTCCCAAATTAAGGTAAAAATGGAAGATTAAGACAAACTGCAGACAAACATTCGAAAATATCAGACGTATCTCTAGGTGTTCGATGAAGAGTCCGAGATAATTTTCACAGAGTACTCACGGATCAGGAAGGAATACGAACTTTACGACAAACTTTGGCATGGAAGACTCGAATGGAAATAATGTTAAAAAAAATGGTTGACTTAATAATTTTTAGCCCTTAATATTGAAGAAATGTCTCAAATGATTGATAGACTTTATAAGATGTCAAACTACTGTGTTAGAGAGATTGAAAATCCAGATGTAGCTATATTTTATAAACGCGAAATTGAAGAGTTTAAAGGTCTCTTTTTATCTTTAAAAAGTATCCGGGATCCAAATATAGGGGATAAGTAATGGGACGCCATAAGACTTATAATCAAAAGTGACAAGGACATAAATTTTTAGGAACTGGGAATCGACCCTGAAACACTTTTCACGAACATTTCAAACGAAAAATATGATCTAAACTATCTAATCCAAATAAATCTTCATAAACACTCCAAGGAGCTTAAGGAGGTGGCTTTCCAGGCATATAAGGAAAATGATTTAGCAATTCAGGTGCAGGAAGTTGATGATTTCTTGAAGAACGCAAAATTTATATTAAAGCCTTACGATAAAGAAGGTGAGGTGCGCAAGGATGGAAAGAGCGAGTTCTTTATCTTAGGAGACAACGATGATATCATTTCGAAAACTGATGATATGTTCCTTATCACCAGCAATATGTTGTAAAGTAAGTACGCAAGCACCGTTAAGGAGAAGGCGGATAAGCATCTTTAGATCTTAAAGTACACCCAGTAACTCCTGGATGAGTGGATTCTTTTCCAATAACAATGGCTTTACATATTCCCTATCCTGTCCTCATCCTTAGTCCAAAAAATATTGAATAAAGAGTTCTAATTCTTCAATAACTGTGATATCAAATACAGAAAAATAATGAAAACAGTCAGGGATTATAACAGATTACAGAGGTATGGGGAGGATTTTAAGTAGAAAACCCACTTGATTTTTTTCAAATAGAGCAACAAGATCTTCGAAGAGATTAGGAAGGCTCTAGACGAATTCTTAGAGAAAAAAAGAGAAAATTTTCATCGTTTTTATTTTCTTTCTAATGAGGAATTGTTGGAAATTATGTCTAAGGTAAAGCAACCTCTGCAGATTCTTCCTTACATCAGAAAATTATTTGGCAACATAGAGTCTCTTGATATCGATCTTAAAGACAATATTCTTGCAATAGTGTCTCGGGAGGGAGAGCATTTTAAGCTAAGGTAATGCTATTTCCGGGGAGACGAAATAGAAGATTGGCTTAAGAGTCTAGAAGAAGCCATGCAGGGGTCACTTTAGTACTCCATCAAGAAATGCTTAACTGATTACGAAAAAGAGGAGACCCAGATCCAAGAATGGGTAATTAACCACTAATCTTAGGTGATTCTTGTTTGCGATGCCATCAATTTCACTAGATTTACAGAAGATTATTTAAATCCGGAATTAGAGCAGGATCTCGGAGAATGGTTGCAGGTCAGGACAACTCTCCTCGGCGATCTGATAGGTGTCATGAAATAGCATTTGGGGGCAATCTAACGTATGTAAATGATCAATCTTGTAACAATGAACGTGTACTACAGGGATGTAGCCAAAGAACTTAATGACAATAATGCTAATTTAACAGATTTTTCATGGATAAAAAATATGAGAATTTATTAAAATGCTAATTAAGAGTAAGTTCTTCTTAAGTGCGTGTATGCTTAATTCAAGTATGGCTATGAGTACATGGGCCCTTTTAACAAATTAATTTAAACTCCTTCCAATGATAGATGCTGGATCATGATGACGCAGGCTCTTAACTAGAACATGGGAGTCAATCCTATAGGTCCTCCCGGAAGTGGGAAAACAGAAATCTGCAAGGATCTAGCGAATTACATGGGAAAATTTTGTATTGTCTTTAACTGCTCAGAATAAATGAATCCTTTCCTAATGCAGAGAATTTTTATCGGAATTTGTTAATCAGGATTCTTTCTGATTTTAGAAGAATTCAATCGAATTCAAGAAGAAATCATATCAGTCATTGCCCAATAGTTTTAAGTAATACGGCAGGCCCTACTAACCCCTACCGAGGGTTTCTCCTTTTTCAATAAATAATTAACCATAGATGACCACTTCGGACTCTTCGTAACATTCAATCCATAATAAGCTGGAAGGTACTAAATTCCTGAAAACATGATCTAACAACTTCAGACAGTTAGCCTAGTGTCCCCACCACTCACATTGATATGTGAAATTCTTTACTCAACATAAGGTTTCAAAACTGCTAAAATTTTAGCACAAATAACATCTAAATTTTTTAATATTTGCTCCATATAACTTTCAACAGAAGTCTACTATGATTACAGTTTGAAAACAATCAAGTACATCATTTAGTGTGCGGCAAAAAAACTAAAGGACGACATCCCTGAAGAGACTATTATCGTTGATGCCATAAGAAGCACCCTATCACCCAAATATAAAGAGAAAGATCTGGTGATTTTTAATTAAATAATTACGGATTTTTTCCCAGACAAAGTTTATGTTCCTACTAATTTACTGAAGTTCAGCATATAAAAAATTTTTTATGTGAATTTATCGCCGCTATAGATCGCAGTTTAAAATATATTAAAATAGAATTAATTGGTAGTCACTCGACAGTTTGTCTAGAAATCCATATAACTGAATGAATTAATTAATAGGGTACAGGGTATCATAGTCATCGGGGCTAGCATGTGCGGGAAAACTACACTCATCAACACATTGAGAGATAGCTGTAATGTGATGGCGAAGGAAGGTTAGAGCAAAAAGGTTTAAAGCGTTACTATCCACCCCAGATCTATCACACAAAGTAACCTTTACGGCTATTATAACGCGGATACCTACTAGGATGGTCTAGTCTCGTAATTCATTAGAAAATACACCAAGGATGACTCAGATGATTTGAAATGGATCATATTCGACGGCCCTCTTGATCCCATCTGGTTCGAAAATATGAACACAGTACTCGATGATAGCTAAATTCTTACTCTATAGAATGGAGAAAGATTGAAGATCAGACCAGAGTTAAAATTAATCTTTGAAGTTTAGAACCTTGCTAACTCGTCTCCCTCTGCAATTTATAGATGCAGTATAATAAACATAGAATAAGGGGTTATCGAATACGAGGATATGGTAAGGGCATACCTTGATGCCAATCTTAAAGGATATATAACCCAGGAACAGATAGATCATATCAAAAAATGGATTGTTATTGCCTCGGCAAAGGGATTTCCATACATAGAAAGGATCTGCAAAACAATCATACCTCTCAGATTTTCCCATATGGCTATGTAGATTGCCAAGATCGCTAAAGTCATAATTTAAAGCGAGAAGAATCTTGAAGTCCTAGAGGAGAGAGGTCCCACCTTCACAAGGAAAACTCTTGAGAGGTTAGTGATGTTCAGCTATTACTGGGCCCTCAACACGATGATTTAGACTGAAAGTATCACTCGTTTCGAGAGATAAATGAGCGATATATTCCCGTCCGAAATATACGATATACGTATTCCTCAACTTTTCTATCAATTGAGCCCCAATGAGAACGAATTTTAGCCCTGGGAGAACTTAATTCAAACGTTTGAATACAAGAATGAGACTAGATACTTTGATATCTATATTAAAACTAAAGAGAATGTGTCGGTTAGTTGGCTGATAGAGAAGTTTATGCTGGGACTCGTCCCCTTGTACATAACAGGGTAGCCGGGAACAGGCAAGACATTTATAATCACCAAATAACTTTAAAAGCTTAAGAATAGTGATTTAATTTAGTGCTCTTAGATGAATTTTTATAATTCAACTCGATCGGATGAAATCCAGAACTTGATTGAAGACAAGCTAGGTGTGTAGCGTAAAAAGGATTATCTCATAATGAGCCCCCCTCAAGGCAAGAAACTTGTTATTTTCATTGATGATGCTAGTTTGCCGTGCAAAGATCAATACGATGTCCAGGAGGCGATCGAATTCCTAAGACAGGTACAGGATTAGAGGGGCTTCTACGACAGAGAGAACTTCACTTGGAAGTAAATAGACCAAACCGTTCTCTTAATTGCCACCTAAGCGGGGAGGGGCAGTGACCTTCCAGAGAGGTTTCTGCGCTTTTTTAACATAATCAATTTGAATAGAACTGCTGAAAACTGCTTGTATTCAATATTTCAACCGATTCTTGAAGGATTCCTTACCTCGAATCCCTTCGAACAAGTGGTCAAGAACTTAGCTGTTAAGGGAGATCCAGTTAACGCTACAATAGCTATATTTTAAGAATTATAATAGAATATGTTGCCTACCATGGACCGGTCCCATTATTAGTTCACTCTTAGAGATATTACTAGAGTATTCTAAGGAATTCTTAAGATTGAGCCACCTACAGTAAATGATGTAGACACTTTTATACGTCTATGGTATCATGAAATTGCTAGAGTTTTCTAAGATAAATTAACAACTACAAGGGAAAAGGAATGGTTTGAAGAAACAGTTCATAAGATTGTGTATACTCACTATAGCTAGATCTTGGAGAAGCATCAACTCTTCGGAACAAGTGATTCTCCACATATTTACTGTGACTATACTTAAAGATTAGAAAAAAACTACTATACCTATGTAAACGATCTTTAGAAATTACAACAATATATTATGAATTTTATTAGCAACAAACATAATATTTTTCTATTTAAAGAAGTTATTTAACACCTAACCCATATCACTAGAATTCTCTCACTGGATCAGGGTCATTTATTGTTCATAGGACTGGCTGGGAGTGGTAAAAAAACTTTGGTAAAGTTAGCCTGCTCTATAGAAAAGATAAAATATAAAAAGATGAATTTCGAATAAAAAAAAACTAGAAATGAGTTTAGAATGGATCTCCTAGAGTTGATGAAGTAAACAGCGTTTTCCTAAGAAAGCGTCTGTCTACTGTTAGGAGAAGATATGAACATTTAAGAGAGCTTCTGGGAAGATATTTGCAATGTCCTTGCATAAGGAGAGATCCATGGCTACCTTGGTAAGGATGAAGTTGATCAGATATCAGAGCAAATTAGAGAAGAAAGTTTAAAGGAAGCAGGCAAAGATGAGATTTAACCTTACGATTATTTTATCAAAAAAATCAAAAATAATTTGCATTTTGCAATTACTATGAACCAGTCTTAGTAATTGCGAATGAAAATTCGATAATTCCCATAGCTGATAAGTGAGTTTTCGATCGATTGGATCCATTAATGGCCTGAGGAGGCTTTCTCTTAAATCGGGCGAAGAATTTTAAACAAAATGCAAGACCTAGACGGCGATAAAAAAGAAAAATATATTCAAATTTCTGTCAAAATTCACACTCACTTTGATGAAATAATACTAAAACAATAACAAATGCATAATTGGATAATTTACAACCCTCCCAGGAACTACATTGATCTTTTAGAAAGCTATATCACATCATTTGATAAGACTCTCAATAACCATAAATAAGCACAAAAAAAACTCGAAAAAGGCATCCTTAAGCTACAAGATTTATCTGCCTTAACCGAGGATCTTAAGTCTGTGTAATAGATGCAAGGACCTATACTAGACTAATTGACATTCCAGCTTTTAGAGGGATAAAAAGAAAACACCGCGTCCAAGATAGAGCTTGCCAAGACCAAGAAAGATATCGAAAAAGAGGAAAAGGAAGTCTCACAACACGAGAAGAAAATGGAGACCAAGCAGCTTGAGATACTGGAATTCTATGAGTAAGAGCTGAGAACCTTTAGAAATTCAGCATTGTCTATTGATTTTAACACAGAAATGTACTACAAAATCAAGCAAAATTTAAACAATACAAATATAAAAATGACATTTGAGTGTGTTATGATACTCCTAAAGGAACCCCTAACCGACGATAATATCAAGAAGAACATAACTGTCTGGGAGACCTTCCAAAAAAAAATAAAGAACCTCGCATTCGAAGCGATCGACCCCGAGGCTTTCATCAAAATTAAATAGATTATCTAAAATGAGCCTACCTTTCTTCCTCAAAACGTTGAAAATCAGCAATGCAAGATCATTTGCGAGTGGATCTTTGCCTACTATCACCTTCACATCAAGTACCTTGAGACCAGCTAGTGGAGAGCTCAACTCAATAAATGGCAACAGGAATTCGAGAGGGATTTCAGCACCTACAACAAGAAAAAATATACAATCATTCATCTAAATTAGAAAATTAAAGAGGTTGAGGTAAAATGTTTCGAGATTCAATAAGAAGTGACTCATCTCGGACGTTAAAGGGAAGATAATTAAATTAAAAATAAGAAATTGATGGAATTAATGGATGTGCTGGGCAACGAAGCTGTTAAGTGGAACACTCAGATCGATGAGATATAATCCAAGATGCCCTTTGTAGAAGGAGACTCTTTTCTCTTTAGCGCTTGCGTGATATATCTCGGGCCAGTCTATTCCTAGTTCCGAAATGATGTTCTGACTTACTGGAAAAATCTTCTTCAAGAATCACGTCTTGCTTTCAATTAATAATTCACTCTTAGTTCTTTTTAATTTAACCCCATTGAGTTTTTAAGTAAGCAATACGATGGTCTACATGATTAAGATACATTGGACTCAGCCGCTATAGCCTTATCATCCCGCTGCTATCCTTTGTTCATAGATCCTTAATAACAAGCACTTTCATGGCTTTAAAAAACATATGGTTAGAAACTAAAAATCATAGACATTGGATCCGAAAATCTTGTGGCGGAGATAGAGGAATGTTTGAAGAACGAATTCGCAATATTAATATCTAATGTAGTTGTCTCATTGAATCATCAACTAGATCCAATTCTGCTTGTACCGCCTCACATAGAGGTTGTCTACGATGGCTCAGATAAGTGGTTCTTAGAGCTCGGATAATCCAAAATCTCACTTAAAAAAGAAAGACTAGACTTCTTCATGATTTCCAGGCTTAACTAACCAAATTTTATCTCAGCCGTGTACACAAAAACATCAGTAATAAATTTCACATTATCAGACCAAGGAATTAAAGAAATTTTTCTTAATGAAATTCTTAATATAGAGTACCAAAAAATCCATGACACTTGCCTCCAAACCTAATAATCCATCCAGTCTAACTACAACTAATTGATCATTAACGAGGAATAGGTTCTATTCCTCATCTTGGAGGATGATCCGAGGGGAGACATACAAGAGAACCATTAATTGATCGAACAATTAATACAAATCAAAGTCTAGGACAAATCCATAGAAGAGGCTATCGAATAGGGCTAGAATTTGATAAAGAAAACCCAAACTGTTAAAAAAAACAATCAAAGGGTTGCTGATAAAATGGCTGTCATATACTCTCTTACCTAGGACCTGCAATACCTCCACCCCTTATACCAGTATTCTTTGAATTACATTATAAAATAAATATGTAATTTCTATCAAAAGTAACTGACACCATGGTAGGTGGAATAAAACTCCATTCACTAAAAGGAATAAGAATTTATCGAGCTTTGTAAGACCAATCCTGCACTGAAATACCAGCTTTAAAAAGAGGGAGTTAAACCTCCACATGATATGTTTGATCTATGCATGAGTTAGTCCGAACTTGATGAAAGAGCAGAGGACTTGTCCAATAAACTTCAGATGTTTATCTTCCATAATATAAATAGAGGAGTGTTAAGGAAACACTAGAGGGCGTTTTATTTCTTATTTGCTGCTAAAATTGAAATTTTCAGAGGATAAATTTCTTAGAAAGAATGGAATTATCTTGTTCAGAACATGGAGGATAGCAAAAAAATCTAGATCTTACCTGTAAGAGGGGACGAGGAGGAAGAAGAGGAGTACGATTCTGAACTGATAACCTTATAAGCTTAAAGCAACCAATAGCTTACACATACAGAATCCGATATCTCCTCGCCAAGCAGCCCATTCTTAAAAAAATTAGGCCATAATAACCTCAAACTTTTAGAGGGATTCTCCTAGGTTAGCAATAAGTTTTAATCCATAATTTATTCGTTCCAAAAGAAAGGAAAGGAATGGTCTGAATACCTTAAATAACCAAATTTGTTTGATAATTTATTACCATTTAATTTTGAGAAAATTCTCACTGTTTTCTAAAAATTAATGTTGGTTAAATGTTTAAAGTAAGACAGGTTCATATATGCTATTGACAGCTATGTGAAACAAATCCTTGGGTGCTAATACTTAGACCTTGAGGATGAAACTATTGAGGAGATACTGGAATACACTAACGCCTAGACTCCTGCTTTATTTATTATTTCGCAGGGGAATGATCCGATCAGAGGGTTAATAGATATCCTCAATAAATCGAAAGAAAAATATACTATCATATCTCTAGGATAGGGCCAGCATAAACTAGCCATGGAGTCGCTGCAGGCAGCCCGGACAACAGGAAAATGGATCTTAATATAAAATCTCCATCTTTCCTCCTCTTTAGAAGAGCTAGATGACCAGATCACTCAAATAATACAAAATTTAGATAAAAAAAACGATTAAAAGTTAAAATTATTCCTAACTACTGAAGTTTGCACCTAGATACCCAAAAACATAATTCAAAACAGCTTAAAGATTAACTCATAAGCACCTTAGAACATAAGATCCAATATGGTTAGGAGTGTGATTGATACTCAGACCTAAGGGGATAATGACCCTTATTTCTTTAAATTGTATTACTCTCTTATCTTCATGCATTCTGTCGTGCAGTTGAGGGGTGAGTATGGATCAATCGCTTGGAATAATACCTACCAATTCAACCAGAATGATCTCAAATGTTCAGTAAGAATTCTTTAGGATGAGTTAACCTTGAATCCCACTTGTCCAAATATTAAAGGACTTCGATATCTCTTTGGGGAGGTGGTTTATGGGGGCCGTGTGACCGATGAAAACGATAAATTCACTCTACAATCATTAATCAACAAATTTTTCAATGACCAGATCTTATCCGGTGGAGGCAGTTACGTTATACCAATAACTCAAAACTACTAAGAGTTGTAAGAGCACATCCAATAACAACCGATTTTCGATATTCCAGATATCTATGGGTTCGATGAATTCTCGGAATCCACCCATTTAGCTAAATAAAATCAATAAACAATCATTCACATACAATCTCTTACTGGAAATTTAAATCCCCCTCCGGTTTAGGATAAAGAATCTACGGTTTTAGAAATCTTATCCAATCTCGAAAAGCGTATCCCAAACGTACTACAGAGGTCGGAAGAACCCAAAAAAGAAAAAAAAAAGATCACAGTCAAACCAAACTAATAGTCAAGCCAAGATAAAGATAATTAGCCAAAAAAAGGCTTCAAGACACCCAAGAGAAGAAAGTACAGGGCTCAAGATCCAAAATATATAAAATTCTTTTTAAAAGAGGAAGTATTTGACAAAAAAGAATCATAAAAGGCAAAGGTTGCTAAGCCTAAAGGTTCTTACCCTGATCAGTTTGATCTCTGCTTGATGTAGGAGTGTGAGCGCTACAATTCTTTATTGAAATTGATAAGAAAAACTGTTTAGAATCTCATTAACTCTGTCAGAGGGCACACTGTGATGAGTCTGGAAAACGAGCTTTTGTTTGAAAGCTTTTATCAAAATTAAGTACCTAGTATTTGGCGAGAGATGATTGATGGAGAGTCACTGGGTATTTGGTTCGACAAATTGATTGAAAAAGTAGAGTTCTTTGTATAATGGCTTGATGAACCACCCAATTGCTTTTGGCTGGGGGCATTCTTTCAGCCCCATTCATTTTTAACAAGTATATCTCAAAATTACAGCCGAAAATATGCTATTCCAATTGATTAAATCCATTTAAATCTGATAATTAAATATACCTTTTTGGATGAAAAATATATAGACAGCCCACCCGATAACGGAATATATATCTCTAGGTTATACGGCCAGTGCTGCCACTTCGATGGAAGTGAAAAGATTTAGGAAGGAATTCCGAATTAAAAGTTTTGTAAAGTCCCTATTATCCATTTTTAACCCGATGAGAATAATTTTAATTTGAATAGAATTATCAAAGATATTGATACTAAAAAAATAATGATTCCATTATATAAGAATACATAGAGGAAGGGTATTTACTCGTCTTCTGGAATGAATAGCAATTTCATTACCAAGATTGAAATACCTTCATTAGAAAGCTAAAGCGATTGGACATTGAAAGGAGCTGCTATTTTTTGCGATGTTTGAATTTTATTTTATTGAGAACGATGATATAAATAAAAATTAATTTGTAAATAAAAAAAATATTTAGTTTTTTTTATTTATAAAATTTTTATACAATTATTTTTTTTTTAATTAAAAAAATTTAAATAATTTGAATTTGATATAAATAATATTTTTCTAAATATTTTATATTTTTTTATTTATTATTAAAATTTAAATGTTCAAAATAAAAGAATAATAAT
>Ga0209107_10001466_pt1 | contig 13237 bp, 10 predicted proteins | sample LakErihyJuly2011_2_FD_187460 | JGI IMG/M metagenome (GOLD analysis project Ga0209107, IMG submission 187460) | Freshwater microbial communities from dead zone in Lake Erie, Canada - CCB hypolimnion July 2011 (SPAdes) (version 2) | ecosystem: Environmental > Aquatic > Freshwater > Lentic >... | reverse complement strand
TTTTGATTATCTAAAATAAAGATATTTTAAAATGAGTAATAAGTTGGATAATTAATTTTAACAAAATCTAAGCAGCACTAGCCTTTCTAGAATAAGTATTGCAGAAAGAGATTCAATTATCACTGATAATAATCATAAATAAGTAATTAATCTAAATAATATAATAGGATGATTAATCTTAATAAATGAAAATAGATAAAAATTAAACATATTTTATATAATATAAATAAATAGATATAAAAGATAATTTATAGCTAGATAATTCTAAAAGAAAAACAAATGAAAATAAATATATGAGTATTATCGAACAAGAAAATAATTAAATTTTTATTAATTAAACATCAAAAGAAACTGATTTATATTTTTAATCAAATATTACTTCTAATATTGATTAGAAGTATTTTAACACCTTCAACACTTCAATATCAACTGAATTAAGCAAATAAATATAGAATGATTCTATGATTTACGGATAACCGACTGTAATTCATAGAAATGAAAAATATGTATTTATTGGAACATCATGCGGGGCTGTCATTAAATACCTTCGTAAAGATAATTTTAAAACTAAGAAATTAATGACTGTTATTAAAGATCATTAAAAAAAAGGTGCTGTCACAGCTTTTGATTTTAGTTTTGATAATAAGGTAGTGATAATTGGCTACGATGGAGGAAATTTGGACTTATATGAAATAGAAAATGATGAAAGAATAGAGGTTTTTAAAGATTTACATTAATCCGTTATTTTAAAAATAAAATTTATTCATGAATCTACGGATTCTTTTATAGCGTAGGAATTTATATCAACTGACGAGAGAAATAATATAATTAGATCAATGGTTGAGGTTTAAAAAAATTTCTTTGATATTTATTCTGCCTCCATAAATTCCTCGCCTCTTTTTAGCCCTTAAGACATTTAAATTATTGATATAAAGTAAGGATAATTATTAAAAGATTGTTGTATAGAATTATCTTTGCTAAGTCAAGAGTTACCATTGAAATATTTCAAAAAAAAAATGAAATTACTTGCTTGTGTTTTTTAATACTCAGGAATCGTGATTGTTAAGGTTGAGAAACATAATGTAACAATTCTTCATAAAATAAGAAGAATTAATTTCATGGAAAACATGAAATATCTCCCACCACCTGTTGTAAGTTGGGGAAATGCTATATTTAAATCGTCTGCTGATGTCAATTTAGTCTTGTTAATTGGATGGGGTAGTTATATTTTTATTGTTAAATTAAATTATTATGATGCAGTATTATAATTTACGAACGCAGTTTCGGCATTATTTGAAGATAATATTCAATATTGTGGATTTATAAGTAATAGTATAATATTAGTAGTATATGGGAAAAAAATAGTAATAATTCATTCAAATAAATTTGAATTATCTTTCAATGAAAAATAAACGATTGCTGATTATTACATGGGTTATGAGCTAGAAAATTAATTAAATTTTGAGCAAGACGAAATATTTGTAAATGGATATCAAACTAATTATAGATTATTTGTATGTTCTCTTAAAGATAATATATTATATTTTATCCATAAAAATAGAATGATTATTTCAAAGTTAAAAAATTGGGAAAATTTTTTTAGCGAAAAAGCCAATGCAACTCATGATTGGCTGGATTTGATGTAAAAAGCTATGCTAATGTACTAAGGAAAAATTGAATACCTTGGAGGACAAGATTCAAATAATAATAAGAATAATTAATTTATGAAAGATTTTTTATAAAGATTATCATTAAATTTTATAGAAGAAAATTTTTTTATGTCAAATTTGTCAATAATTAATGATGTATAAATAAATAAAAATCTTTAAATAGTATTAGAATTTTTATTAAAAACTGATAATTAGGAGTTTTTATTCACAAATATAATGGAAAAGTTAAAATGAATACCTAATATTTATGAACATTTTTTTGAGGTAATTGAAATATTTATTGAAAATAAAAAAATAAATAAAATAACAAATAACTTAATGATTGAAGTTATCAATTATTTAAAAGAATAGGAGAAATTTGAGGTTATTTAAAAACTGATTCTAAACCTAGACCTATCTGTACAAGATATGTAGCCTGTATTAAAGTTTAGTAAAGATAATGACCTTATCTTATCTCTTATTTATATTTCTACGATATAATATAATGATTTTTTAACTCCTCTTATTAAAATGTAATAAATTTATGATAGATATTCGCATAAAAAATATTAAGGATATAAAATTTTATGGTATTTAAGGACCCTTTTTTAGGGAAAATATATTAATTAAGTAATAATATAAAATAAAAAGCATATAGAAGCGTTAGAAAGTATACTTAATTATATAATGGATGAAAATATATTGAAGTCTATTTGTTTAATTGATATAAAAATGGTTTTAAACATATTTTTCATGTTATTTTAAGGGATACCTGCTGATATTATTTAAAATATGAAAAAATCATTTAAATTATGTACAGTTTAATAAATAAATGATCCTCATAGTGCAATAATTTCATTATTTATGTAGGTTGAAATAAGTACTAAAAAAGAATAAGATTAATCCAAGGAAATAATAGATGAATAATTTTTAATTTTTTATGGCAAAATTTTTAAACTTAAAAATTTTTTAATTTAAGAAAATATAAAATTTAATTTAATAAAGAGATTTTTTAAAGATCCGGTATTCATTTATCATGTATGCAACAGTCTTAATAATGAAATAAATAGAGATGATTATGATTAGTACAAATTCTCATTAATGAAAATAAATTAAGATGATTAAGTTGAAGAAGAGTAAGAAATAGATTAATCTATGTTTAATTCTAATACTTCATTATATATGACTGTAAGCACATTCTTTGATGAAGGATAAGGAAATTCTCTTAAGAGATAAAATACTTCATTTGGCGGAAATAATTCATCAATTATCTAAATGGATGAATAGGAAAAAAAATAATCTAGAGATAATGAAATTGCTTCGATTGAAGAAAATGATTTAAAATAAAATGCATTTATTATTGGAATAATGTTAGAAATGCCCAACCTTATTAGTAATACAGCATAATTAAATGAATTATTTGAAATATCATAATTTTTATAATTGTAATTTTTTTATCATTTTTAATTATTTATAGATCTGAAGTTAATTGTTTTATACTCCATAATTTAGGACGATATTTGGATTGTTTTGATAAATATTTTAATGCTAATAATAAATTAATTAAGAAACGTGTATTTTCCTGGCTAAATAACGTATTTGTATTTGAAACACAAGATCTATTACCTCTAAAATAATTAATCATAAAGAATTTTTAATTTTTAGTATAAATAAATAGTTCAGAGGCTAAAAATTTATTCCAAACTCACTTAAAAGGATTGAAAGTGAACATTATTCAATATCTTAACCAATATCCTTTGGAGTAATTAATGTATTTGAAATCTATCATGAACTAAGAAGGAGATAATTATAAACCTACTGATGATGAAAAAGTACTTTATATATAATTGTTATGTAATTATGAACCAGATAGTGTTATTTAGGAACTTTAATAAAAGGAATTCCCCTTGGAAAAACTTTTAGAAATAATTAAATAAGATAAAAATCTTCTGAATCCTTTAGGTATAATATGTATAAATAAATTATAGCCTATATTTTATAAAGAATGGGTGCCAATTAAGAAGCGCTAAATATTTACATTGATCTTTTTCTTCAATAGCATACAAATATCGTAAAATAATTATCACAAGTTTCACGAAATTCTTCATAAATGAATTCAAATTACTTGACTTAAAAATATGATAAAGGTTATTTATTTGCATTAAGTTTTACAGACAAAATAGAAATTATGATCAAATTGAATAATATTTTAAATATTTGTTAGAATAGCATAAAATAAGATTCTAGTGATGAGGAAAATATCGTAATATATATTAAAATAAACATAAATTAAGTAACTTTGGTTTCAATTATGTGATAAATATTTTAAATTGGTTAAAACAAGAAATATGACCAACAAGGATATTCCATAAGTAATACGAGATTTATTTACTGATGTAATCTCTACTATTTTCGAAAATTTATGTAGTAATATTAGCTTAGAGTTTGCGTTAGATGTATTTTATCAATAAATAAATATTTTAGCAATTTTTAATGAAATATGGTTCAATTAATTTAAAAGTATTTCAAAAAGCAAACACTGTTATATAAAATTTCAATTTTTTGAAAATTATTAATGAATAAGCTCGAAACGTATTATTAGACTATAATATTAATCTTGATCGTTCGATTTTGTATTAAAAAGTCTAAGGATATAACGGATTTGATTATATTAAATAAAGATATGAATGTTAGATATGTAAAAAGTAACTGAAAATCGTACTGAATAAAAATTCATAAATTTTTTAATTTTAATGTCGTCATTATTGTCATTTGGAATGTATTTTTAAATATGAATAGTTTAATTATTTTGGGTGTTTTGAATGTTTACAAATATAAAAATCTAAGCAATTAAATAGTAATTATAATATATATTTGTATTTAGAAAATCAGTTAAAGGTAATATGTTCTTAATATACTTACTAAAAGACATAATTATTGGAAAAAAGTTAATAAAAGGACTTTAAAGGAGAATAAATTAATTCATAATATTATTCATTTATTAAAAAATAAATTTCGGATTAAACAAATAAAAAAATAGGACAAAATGAGCAATAAAATTTAGATAAATATTAATTAAAATTATAAAATCTAAGCAAGTACGATGAGAAAAAAAATAAATATTACTTAAAAAAAAAATGAAAAATAAATTATTATTTATTTATCAAATGTTTAATTTAAATAAATTTTTAAATAAAATTAATAAAGTTTTTTATTTTTATTTTTTGTAAATATATATTTTTATTATTTTATTAAATTTTTTTTTAATTTTAACAATATTTTTTTTTATCGATAAAAAGACGAAAGCTTAATGCCGCAATTATAAATTTAAAGTCCCGTGTCTTACTATACTTCACAGCCTGATACAATTAATTATTATATACATCGTCTTATTTTTATAATAAATTATAAAATAATAAATATTATAATTTAATTTATTTTTCTTTCAATTTTTATATAAAATTAACAATACAAACATTAAAAAAAATATCATCAATTCATTAAAGATGTATTAATCTATGATGATTAGATAGATTGTACATCGCTCCTCCCCCTAGCTTGCAATTTTTTAGGTCTAGCAAGTGGAGAAAAATAATAAGATAAAAGTAAGGTAGGCACTCCATCCGACAATACTGACCACATAAATATAAAAACTGCCCAATATGGCCCTTAGTCGACCCCATCCACTCCAGCACATTTAATCTAATAAATTAAATCCAAAGTCATTATATAGTTAAATGAAAGCCTTACAAAGTTGCTAAATATTAGCCCACAAATTCCATATTTAACCTATAAATTAACACTATATAAATACCCTCCATTTAAACTCCGATTTTATTTCATAAACATCATATATGTGATCGTAAAAGAAATACCCACATACCCCAAAAATAAGACTCCCAACAATTTGACAAATAACTTTCGTGTACCTCCCTATCTCACTGCCATAGTCCAAGAAGTTTTCAAGTATTAAGAAGATCATTATGATGATCCAACCCCCTGTCAATACATAATTTAAAAACTTGAAGACTTTTGCATTGTGATATCGGTAGTGACTTTTTTATATTAGTTTCATCCATATCTTAGAAGCAATTATGAATGTCATATTCATCAGTATGATATTGATTGACATTAAAATATTGTATACAAAAAGCTTAAAATGATCTAGTTCCCCCTATCCGGTTAGAGCGATTATGAAGGAGAAGATCCTCACAAACGTGTTCAATAGAAGAATGGAGTTAATACAATATAATTTTCTTTATTAATTCTTAAGCTAGTGCTACATTGCCCACTTTCGGATGTTATACAGCACTCGAAAGAGAAGGGCTACTATCAAAGATTGTATAATGATGAGGCATATGAAGGAGTATCGCTCATAGGCATTAGTGCAGTCATTCGTGAGGAATTTCGGATTATTTTAACATATCATAATTTATAATAATTTTTTTTTTTATCATAAATCGTATAAATATATTCAAAAATCAATTAAACACGTATCCTAGACTAGGCACCACTTTACCCGCAAGCACTTATGCATTTTCGTCTGCGGAATACTGTTTAACAAAATTAACTTTCTACCCGCACATTCCGTCGAGGCACTCCACTTCTCGAAGATCTTTTGCACCCTTTAGGCCATATATATAAACATTCAGTTTCAGATCGCTGATTAATTATAATGTTATTTTAAAAGCCTCGAAATTATCCGGGATTTGATCCAACACGATCACACATATGACACTATGTCGGTCATTGATCTAGCAGTATTTGATAGCCCTTTCCAAAGCTTCAATAGCTTTAGATTTGTGCTCATGCTCCTCTTGCTTGTTGTATATGTCTAAGGAATCCTAGAAAATTGTGACAATTTCTTGAGCGCTTTTAATTTAATTAAATAAATAATACAATTTCGATCTCTCTTAATCTCCTATTTCGAAGCCGGTCACTAGATAGTACTGCTCTTTTCTTTGAAGGAATTGGAAAAATCCTTTTTAATCTTAGTTACAAATATCTATTGTTGCTTCGCCATATTTAGAGTCTTAGGGTTCTTATATCCCCTATTTTAGATCTTCCTAGATGTCATCGATCTTCTTTTCTTCCGGCTTCTTCCCCTATTTTTTTTCTAATTTTAGGTCTATTAAATCGATTCTCACGGTTCCTTATTTGATAAAATCCGACAATTGAATTTCCTTTTTAATGATATTGAATTTCTTATTGTTCTTTTTCCCCTCTTTGTCCCCCTCTCTTTCATTCACTTCAATTTTTAGTTCTTGTTTCTTCCCAAATTGAAGATAAAAGAAAACTTCTTTTGTGAAACAAAAAGTCTCTGAGTGGTTTTCTAGTCTCTCAGACTCTCCTATGAGCAACCACGACTCATCTTGATCTCGAACGAAAAATGTAAGATAGCAATCCCTGATTATCTTGAAATTTGCTTAAAATTTAAAGAAAATTGTTTGGAAATCTTTATAAAAATTATTAAGAAAATTATTACAATTATTTAATTTTATTTTAAGAGTAGGCAAGATTTTATTGTTCTAATAGTACTGTTCCAATTATCTCGGTATGTCCGTCAATAAGGTGTTCCCAAGAAGTCTCCTGTCCTCCTTCAAGTCTACGAATCTGATTATCTAAATTGCTTCTCTCGCTACGGCACTCTTTACACCACTCAATAAAGTTTCTCTCATCTCCTTGACGGCGGACAACTTCAACTATCCGATCACTACAATTAAGATGGACATAGGTAGTTTTGATGCCTAAATTATGGCATCTTAAGTCTCCTCTGTGTCAATGAACTACCCATCAGTAAGCACTAACGATATCTGATACATCTTACTATTGTTAATTTTAACCGATCTGAGAGCTTGTTGAATGACCCCATTAATGACAGGGGCGATTTTAGTAGGCCCCGATAATTATAAATGTTATAGGGCATATAGATATTTCTCCATCATTTCTTTCACACCAAATACATGGTTCTCCTATCCTCCAGTTAAGTTGAAATAATTGGAGAACCCTTTAACATTCGGAAAGGCTAAGTCTGCGCCAAAACCGTTCAAGCATATCCTTTTATCGTCATCATAATCTAGTAAGATTGAAACTAAATGCTCCATTGCTTTCTGATATTGGTTTTGGTTCTTCTGAGAAGTATCATAGTAATGCAGACTGCTTGGGTCATTGACTGGCCGATTTGATCCGGTAAAATCAATCGCGACGGAGACATTCATGCACATTCCGCTCATTAAATACTCAAAAAAATTCATTTTAACCGCGCTTACCATACTTTCCATAAAGATCAAGGCATCCATGCCTTCCACCTTGAAGTAAGACGTTCCCTGCTGCAGTTTCTGGAATTCTATTATGGAAGTACCTACTACCTTTTCCTCCTCCTAGTTCAATTATTCGCAGACTTCTATTTTTATAAAGGGTGAGCCTTTATCAGTCAATTTATCCATGGATGTTTTGACGGATACCTAATAGTGCAACCTACCATCAACTTTTGTTAAAGCATCAGATTTTAAAATGAAATTAAAGTTATCTGTCTGTCCTACTCTTTTGTAGAAGCGTAGGTATCGATTAATAACATCCTCAACCTAAGGCTCCTCCTCTTCTACAACTTCCGCTTCCTCTTTTTTCCCGCCTTTCTTTGCTGCCTTCTTTGATTCTTTCTTCACTGCAACTGGTTCCTTCCCCTTCTTTTCTTCCTTAACAACCAAAACTTATTTAAGAATACTTAGATTCCACTACATAGTAACATGATCTTTCTAATCCTGTTAAGCTAGTTAGTTATTTATCTAGATCTTGCTAGCATTCCCATCTTTTTTTTTAAATGGAATTTCATTTTTTCTGATACCTCTAACGATCTGTCCTAGACTCAAGTGGGAGTGGGCTCTCGATGTGTAGTCCCCCCCTGAGTCTTTGGTTTTAAGGACAAACATGTAATCCTACACTTCCTGGAATTTATAGATAGCATGGAGTATAGCCTCCTGACTCCTCATTTAATCTTGATTAAAGGCAGCGCATTTACACCACTTATAATTTTCTGGGTTTTTTTGATAGACATCAAAAATATCCCCGTAATCCAAATCATCACAATAAAATGTTATTGATACATCCTTCTCATTCTAACTTGTCTAACTAGGAGATTAATTACTTGGCAGAGCAACAGGAGTCTCCCCTGCCGGATATTTCTTATAATAACTAGTCATCTATTAAGGGATCAAAGGAAGTGTGAAATTATTCAATATCTTATCGCTTCTTCGTAATTGATTGTAATTTATATAATAAAAATTCGCAATCTAGAAATCGGATCGCCTGTCATATAGACTCTTTAGTACCTAGCACTCATCTCTCCCGACATTGACTATGAATACCACTAAGGGTAACTCTTAAGAACTAATTAATTATTTTTTTAAATTCTCTGTATCTACGCTTTATCCATTAATGAATATGTAAGCCACAGTGAAAGTCTTCTAAGAGTCGATTTCAATCTCTTTACTAGATCTTTGATCCAAACAATCCTTGGAAATCCTCGCCTCGTCAATTGCTTTTTGTAAAACCAAAGACACATTTTCTTAAATTTGAGGAATTTAGGAAGCTAATACAGCTTTCTGATAAGCTCTCAGGATGTTTTGCACTCCATTAAAGTTAGGCTGATTGTCTACTCCAGATAAATTGAACAATTTCTGGTTATATCCGTATACAGAAACGCATTATTGAGGATTCAAATTGCTTAAAATTGAAGGCAAGCTGTTAAGAATTTTTTGAAAATCGTTTTCCTTCTTGCTCTGCTCACTGTAGAAGTGCAAACTCATAGGATCACATACTGGAAGCGTGTTGCAGAAAGATAATCCTATGACACTGGATAATGAGAATCCTTTTTATAAAAACGTCAAAAACTATTTTTTGGCATCGTACTCTTGTTCTTGATTTTTTGGTTCTTATAAAGACTTTTCCTGGGTGAAATCGGCATCATCTGCGTAGTTCTCTTCTTCTTGGGAGAGGTTTTTTTTTATCTACTCCCCATCCCCTCCTCGTACTATTCTGATACTTAGCTAAGCCGCTTAATTATCTTTATTTTTAGAGAAAGAATTTAGACCAAAAATTTGTTCATCTTTCGAAATTTAACCAATCAAAGTTTGATCTGTAGTCCTACATGTAAGAATAGGTTCTTTGTTCTCATAGGACTCCCCACTCTTTAAGTCATAGACATGAAAAGTGAGTTCATTTATTTATTCGAATTTATACTATAATTTTAAAAGATCATCAAATGTATGACTTAGAGTATTTAAGGCCTTTTCCGTTGCTGCCTTTGCCACTTATTAATTTGTTTTGGGATTTTTTGTGAACAAGACAACCTGAGGATTCCTAGCGCTACCGTCTAACCCCATATCAAGATAATTAACTGATATTTACAATTTAACTATTTCTGAGTAAGATTCCATCTCACTTAGGGGGGGCTACGGCTTAATCTTATGGATTTCGAAGAACTGCTCTCCTTAATAAGGTATTTGACTCAATACATTGCTAGCAAGCTTCTTGGGATCGCCCTTAATGTCAGAGGAGTTTATATAAATAAATTATAAAAAATCTCTTTAGCACTCTGCCTCAAGATTCTCCAGTTTGTTCTGCATATCAACAAATGTGAATTCAATGTCTCCTCCCATTCCCACAAACACGATAGATACCGCAAGACTTGATAGAGTCTTAAAGATCTCCTGAAACTCTCTGAAATCTTTAGGTTTTCCATCCATATAGATTAATATGGTAGAGTACGCGTTGTTGGAACTTTGTATGTTGAGAATAGCGGAATTCAGGGCTCCTTTCAATTAACGCGATTTTAAGATATTTTTACTAGAGAGGTAATGTTTGTAAACATCCACTACTTCCTGGCCACTCCCTTGAATGTCCAAGTGTCCGTTCTTATTTAACAAGAATACGAAGCCTCTCCACTAGTCCTCCTATTCCCCATCAGATTTCTTCTATATGATTTCGTCTATTCCTACACCTATGGCTTAAGTTCTTCTGTCCTGATCGTAGGGAATTAGAATCTCTGATAATTAACCTAATGCCTTTACGTATTGCTTTGGATGTAGATGTTATTCGTCCTTATTAATATTAGTGAAATCGATTAGATTAAGGTGTTTAAAATTAGTACCACTTTCGAGGTATTAAAGAAACTAGTATTTCTCCTTCTCTTCAAATTAAACAAAAGTTAAGAGACAGGCATTCATTTTGATAGATTTGTCCCCTTCCCTAATCTCTTTCATTGTGGTCTGCACCTCATCTATTTAAAGAGTCTTGAAATTCTATTGATAGTCATACACCTCTATATTAATCAAGGTCTGATCGTCACAATTAGCTAATTCCGAAAATTTAAGAATTATTTATTCAAATTGATATTCTGGATCCCATTTCGCCGTCCCTTGACTTGCCGGATCATCCATTGTAACCGCTTATTTTAAAGAAGAAATTTTTTTGACGTTTACTAGATCATCACCTAGAATTTTGCGTAATACTATGAAGGGGTTTTATAGATTATTATATTGAGGGTTGAAATGACACTTCAATTGGAAGGTGATCTCACTGTCCTTTAGAGGGCAATTACCGGTTGATTTAATTAAAATATCGCCAGCATATTTTCCTTCCTTGATTAGCCATTCCGTATGCACGGGGATTTGATTAGTAACGATTTCGCCCAATGTCGTACAAGCACTCCCAATCAAATTGTCGGCAACGTCGAATACTTAAAACTACAGTCCTTACAATTCTAAAAAATTATATTTTTTAATAAAAAATTTTTAAAATTCTTGATTGCAATCTCCTTGATTTTCAGTTTGGGCTTCAAATTTCCACTCATCTCCAGCCTTGACAGAGCATCTAACATGCACCTCCTTACCCCCATAATTGACACCGCATAGAGACACCCTTAGCTCGTAAATTTGCTCGCATTTGGTTCCTTTGGGTTGTAATCTAAATTTTTCGGATATCTCCTCGTTATTGTCGATCTTTTGAAAGACACTTAGTTTCTTACACAATTTTCGGAACTAATTAGACTCAGCAACTTCTACTTAATAGATATCGTATGGCATATTAACGAAAACTGCTCTTCCATTTTCATCAATTTTAGCGGTTTTAAAGTTCAGCTCGTCTTTGAACTTACTTAGTTCATTTGGGCTGGTTTGTAAACGTCTTTTGTGAGATGCGTTGAACTTAACTGTCTCATTGGTAGTCCTTTGAGCGTTAAATTTGTACAGAATTGGGGGTTCCGTATAAATCTTAGTGTGGGGAATTTTATTACTTGTAGAGACTGGCACACATTTATTAGGACTTTTATTGTAAATATACTTGTTGATATCCAAATTTTGTTGTTTCCCTTCGGGAGATGGATCTTTGTCGTGAGCGGGATTCCTGAAAGGGCTGATAGAAACCTCCAAGTTCTTTAATTTACCAAAATCAGAATCTCTTGTGTAGATTTATACTGTTATATTAGTGATTGGCTGATACTCCCTGATCTTTTCTAGAATAATTTCTGTGTTGGGCCAGCATTGTGATATCAGCTTTGAATGAAGAATACCTTTCTAAACCTAATTGTTATGATTTTTTGCTGCTATTTATACATCACATGCCCCTATTCTTGTACGTATGAAAGTTGTAAAAGAATTTTTCTCTTTTACACTGTAATTGTTTGGTTTCATGAAGACAATGACGTTAGGAAAATGTCGGTTGATCGATATTTTGAGATTTTCGGAGACTCTTCGATATTTCTCTTCATCATGTCTAGTCGACCCCCCATGGAACTTACAATTAGCGCAGTATTCTATTGTTATGACAATTGATCCATCTTCCATATTATCTTGAGATTACTCGGGGAAGACTCTAAGACCTACCGCATCTAATTTCTCGATAGACTCTTTTGTTTTGGTAATTTTGACAGTAATTTTATCTTTTAAAATGGGGGCTAATCCTGAATCATCGTATTTTATATCACATTTAGAATCATACTCTTTCCCACTTGAGATCCATGGGAGACGATGAACAGCCTAGTCGTAGTGGTTATCGATTTGTCTGGGGAGTCGACTCTTCATGAACATAATTCTATTCTCTGTTCGCATTTGACTTATTTAGCTGTCCTATTACGAAAATAATCCCATGGAGAGTCCTCCGGTGTAGTGTGCTAGGCCGGTATCGCAATGCTCATACGCGCTATTTATTTATAATAATTTTTTTTTTACAATTTAAGATCGGGTTGTAAACCTGGGTGGATCCATTCCCCAAATGAGTTCTTTTATTTTACAAATTAAGAAGTATTTGTTTATGGTCTTACGATCTTTTCTTTAGATTGTTCAGTGTTTTTATTTCGAGAGCCTCCCCTAAGTGGTTATTATATTATTTTACTATGACTAAGGTTTCTATGTTAGTTAAGCCTGTGTCTTGGAAATCCTAAATTATCTGCTACTCTACTGGGTAGAAGGTCGAATTTCATATTCATTAGGATTTGTTTATAAACCTGAGGAATGCATTATTGAATTAAATAAATTAGTTTCAAAATTATTTATAAAATATATTTTTTTTATTCATATAATTATATATAAAAT
>Ga0209107_10001463_pt1 | contig 13250 bp, 9 predicted proteins | sample LakErihyJuly2011_2_FD_187460 | JGI IMG/M metagenome (GOLD analysis project Ga0209107, IMG submission 187460) | Freshwater microbial communities from dead zone in Lake Erie, Canada - CCB hypolimnion July 2011 (SPAdes) (version 2) | ecosystem: Environmental > Aquatic > Freshwater > Lentic >... | reverse complement strand
GTGTTTTTTTTTAATTTTTTAAAGGATTTTACACATTAAAAATTATAATAAATAAATAAAATTTTTTAAAATATTTTTATTTTAATATTTAAGAAATAATAAAAATTAACTCATATAATATAATTTAACTATATATAAATATGTAAATGTTTAATTACTTATAAGAAATAGCTAATGTTTATGGAGAACCTCCTAAAATAACTAAACAATAGGTTCTAAACGCCCTAATTCTTACCCAATTGGATAGAACGCTTTTTAATAAACTAATTTTTTTTGGTAAATTATTTATATAATGTTATAGATGAAAATTCCGAAGTAGAAGAAGAATAGAGGGGTGGAATTTAGTTAGAAACTAACGATTTCACATCAAAAAGTTTATCAATATTTAGATCAGGCAGAAATACAATTAATTAGGTTCAAAACGATGAAATAAACGAAATCTTAAAAAAAAAATTAGATTAATTTTATCTGAACGACATACTTTCCCCCTCATAGATAATCTCTTCAGAATTCAAAAATTTCCCTAGATATTACCAGCATCAGGAATACGCCGATAGGATACAAAAACTAGAATCCCACAGCATAATAATCGCATAACATCTAAATATAAACTGTATGAAACATTATGACAATATAGCAATTGGTTGTCAGTAAATAGATGATATTGACAGTATAATAACCCAAGATTTATAAAAAATAAAATTCAATAGACAGGTGATAGACACAGTCAGGTAGTAGGTGGTAATCAAAGGCTTATTTATAACAAATAGTCAAATAAAAATACAAAATATAAACAAAACCTTAACAGTGTTAAAAAAGTTACAAATATAGTATTCAAAACTCTTACGTAAATTCAAACAATTTGACGATAATAGTAATATTTGTTCGAAATAAATTCTAAATCTTATCAATGTTATTAATAGTGAGGAAAGTGTAGACTCACCACCCTTATAGTGTCTTAAAAATAAAGAATTTTTTTTATAATAATAAATAAACAAATTAAAGCAGAAAGTATAATAATAATGCGTTGTTTTGCATAGATAATTCAACGAAAATTAATTTATCCTTATGCTAAGTAATTATTTTCACATGGAATAGTAAAAATATTAAGACTTTGATGATTTGAAATCCTTTTACCCTTAGGTTCTTTCAGAGAATATAAATTATGCAGTTTAGTAAACCATGGAGTATATGTAAATCGAGTCAGGGGGTTACCTTATGAATTAGTATGTACAGCCCGAGAAAGCAATAATCTTCTATCAATAATTATATTAATAATTTTCCAATATAATGTATAATTATAACCTCGTACACAAATGGTTTTTGGGGATTGGGAGGGACGAGGTCGATTTCAGTCAATACTGTGACAACTAGTAAGAAACAAATTAATTTAAATAGTATCAAAATGATATAAAATTAATATGTCAAGAGATAAAAAAGTAATTTTGGATAGAAATTTAATAAAAAATTGAAGAAATCATTGAATCCATGTGTCTTATAAACGCACTTCCCATCGAAAATTACATAATTTTCCTTAAACATACTAATACCTTTTTACTTCTAGGTGAAGAGTTCTCTAATACAAAGGGCTAGAGACTTATCACCTGTGTAATCCAGAAGCTCGAGAACTACCTAAAGGTTTTTCACAACGAATAAATCCAAAACTTATTTACATACTTCCAAAATGAAGATTGGAGTAGACTGCCTTTTCAATCTAACTATGAACACAAAGAATATTACAAATTTTACCAACAAAATTAGAATTTTCAAAGCCTAAAAGAAAGTGTTAAATCTTTTTTTCCTTCTTACAAAACTTAAGACATATCTAATATAAAATTTCAAGACCTACTTATGAAGGAGAGCTTACTTTTGAACTGGAAATAGTGTGATATTTTCGAACTAAAAACATTCAAAAAAAATCTCGAAATTCCTTTAGAAATTAAGGCTATTGGGTACGACCAAGAGGTCGTACTCTGTTCCTCATCTCATAAATTATTGAAAATTATTGAGAAATATTGTGAATTATTGTTAGTTTTAATCCCTATTAATAACCTGATATTCCAAAACTTATTAGAGATCTTATAAACCTACATTTATATTATAATAAACATGTGGATTTCGAAAATCAAACTCGATAGTTTAGTAAGACCCACTCCAATCCAATCCGCACTGTTCAAATACGATGAAGATAAGGACGTGGAGGAGATAATAACAACCTACGAGAATTTATAATAAAACTTAAAGTTTCGGGAAGAATTCGACATAATAAAAAAATTTATAATAAAAAATTCATACTAAATAGAAAAAAATATTCAAAATTTCGAACTAAATTTAATAAATCAGTATAACCAGTAATTGAACCAAATAACCATAGTATCAGAAGGGCTTAAGTTCATCAACACGAACTTCGATTACCTATATCAAATTATATCGCAATAGGTAGGGGAATACCCTTTATAGTAATAAAATATCAATAATTTACTAACTATTATACCAAAACTTTTGTACAAAAATTACTTTGAAGATCAATATATAAAACCTTAAAATATCTATAACTAAATACATCAGATTAAATGGGAACTTAAGGAAAAGGGAACAGATTCTGCGTACATCGACCGACTTATCCAATATGTGGTAGATCAAAGGGAGAAATTACCAAGTATAGGAGGGGGGTGTATCCCATTGGTGTGTCAGGAGTTTATCCACGAAGAACTCATTAAATTCAATATCTAATAACTATTAATCTAATACTCTAAAATTAAAAAAATAAATAATAAAGGTTTTAACTAAATAGAATGTGATTTGAATTTTTTCAACAAGTTTCTTCAAACAAATAAACAACAAAACTCAGTAAATTTTCTCCAAGAACATGCGATTCAATTTATACAAGCATAATACATTGATAATATTGTAGATTTACTTAAATACATAAGGAAAAAAAAGGTATATATTAACCCCCACCCCACCACTCATATTTTTTAGGAAATTTACCCAATAAGGACTTTATTAAGTCTCTTATAAACTAGTATGGCGGGTTAAAACCTTTAAAAAAACCAACGAAAAGAATACACAACTATAGTTCTAAAGGAATACAACTAATATTTAAAAGAAAAATTAATTAATTGAAATAATCAAAAATCATGCTATTTAAACCCCAAACCTGGGTATTTATATTCTACAATTTTTGGACGCTAATTATATTATTTTTATAAAAAACCTTGAAAAAATTCTATCCTTTCTCTATCTATAACCTTGTTCTCCGGAATTTAAAATCTCGATTGGCTATATACTCTAATTCAGGGGGTATAGACTAAGCACTTAACTCCAAAATATTAAGCAGAATCGCTGCGAATTTAGTATCCGTTTCAAGTAAAAGCGTGATAGCCGTCCCGTCCTTATTCCCAGCTCTGCCTGTCCTACCCACCCTATGAATATGGGTATCTGAATCCTTCGGATTCTGATAATTTATGACTGTTTTTATGTCGTTTATATCGAGTCCTCTAGAGGCAATGTCAGTGGCTATCAATAATTTTTTATCTTATTTAAATTAATTTATTATCTGGGTCCTCTCATACTATTATTTTTTGCCATGAAGGACCAACACCTCGAGGTTTTTAACCATCTTTAGGTCTTTCTCAAGCTCCAAGCAACTTTAGATCTGATTCGTGAAGATCAAGACTTTGCCTTTCTTCAGAAAAGCCTTCAGATTGCCTACCAGCCAGTCAAGTTTTTGTTACTCGTTTTTAAAGATAAATACCTATTGATTTACATCCTAATTAGCTTGATCCTCTTCCCCGACATTTATTATGATCGGGTCCTTCAATAAATCTACTACTAATCCCTGAATTTCTTATCTAAAGGTCGCACTGTACATTTAGATCTACCTGTCAGGTCTTATTTGTCCAAGAATAGATCTTATTTAATGTTCAAAGCCCATATTAAACATTTTATCTGCTTCATCTATGACCACATAGGTACATCTTTATAGATTTGTAGCCTTTTGGGGTTGGGATTGGGGTTGGGGTTACCTTTTTACGAACCATTTCTAAAAATCTTCCGGCCGTGATTATCAATATTTATAACCCTTGTTTTAATTATTTCCACTGGTCTCTTTTGTTCTCGCCTCCAAGGACTGCGCCAACACTAATATTATACATTTTAGCATATTTTTTGGTTTCCAGGTATACTTATTATGATAGTTCTCAAGTGGGGCATAAAATAATACCTATCGGACCATCATATTTTGACAAATATGGTTGATCAAGTATATGTATAATAAGCGGCCAAATATAAGCTAGTGTTTTTCCCGACCCAGTCTTTGCTATTCCAACCACATCCCGACCAGAAAGAGCACAAGGTAAAGCCTAACACTAAATTTCAGTGGGTTTGCTAAACCCATATTTAATAATTTTATTTATAATTTATTCATCAAAGTTTAGGTGTCCAAAAGAGACAATTGGCTTAGGAACACACCCCCCTCTTACCTTGATACCCATATCCTAGCGAATCTACTCCCCCTGTTCCTCCGACAAAGCCTTTATATGATCATGTTCATCGTAAAAACATTTCTTAAAAGGTTGGTAGTCTATTTATGAGTGGTCTAGGACCTTTAGGACATAAAAATTCTCTTTTTTTTTATTTTTTAAGTCCTCGAAGTCAATGTCTTGGTCAAATTCCAACACCTAATCTTTGATTAATTCTTGTTTCATTTTTTCGATGTATGATTAGACATGATCGTCATGGTGAATGCGTTTAGGCATGGTCTTAAGTAGGATTATTTTTAAAAAATACTCTTGATAGACCTACATTTTATTAGTCCAGTTGAGCTTGTTGGGAAATCTCTTTCATATACAGATCTAATAAGTCATCGGTTTATTAAACTTCATTTTATATTTCTACATTCTATTCTTCTTCGTAATCGAAATAAGTTTCTTCTTACATATCGTAATCAGAATTAAATTTCACATTATTTTTTTTCATGAGAAAAATTTATTAATTTTAAATAAAAAATATTTTAAATTTTCAATTAATAAATTTACTATATTTTTTGAATTTAATACACCTTAATTTACTATTTTTCCTTTATAATCTATTTTTCTTTTATAAAAATAATAAAAATAAAATGCAAAATTAAATTTTTGATTTAAATAAATGCTAGGAGTACATTTTACAGAATATATCAAACATGAATTATAAGTTCGATCCTTAAAAGATAATGATGGTTTATTTTTTCATTGAAGCACTTGACATCATAAATAAACTAGATATTTTAGACCAAGATACCAAATAATAGATAATAGAATGGACTTACCAATAACAAATCTCAACAGGTGGTTTTAGGTCTGGGGAATCAATAAAATTCGACACCCATCACATTGTATTTACATATTCCGCAATATGCATCCTTAAGGTGCTGGGAGACGATCTCTTAAGACTTAACTAGTAAAATATACTATCAAGCATTAACGTCCTTAAACAATCAAATGGAAGCTTCAAAAGTATTATATTTTCATAAGAGAATGACCTAAGATTTGTGTATTCTGCTCTTATTATTTCGTACCATTTAAACGATTTCTCTGAAATCGACAGAGAGTAAGTGCTAGGCTTCATCACCAGCTGCAGGAATGGCTACGATGGGGGGTTTGGACTTACACCAGGGCAAGAATCTCATGGTGGAGCGTGCTATTGTGCTCTATCTAGTTTAAAATTATTGGATAAATTAGACACTTTGCCCAATAAAACACAACTTTTACAATGGTTGATGAATAGACAGATATAAATGACAGAGAAAGTTGGAGGTTTTTGCGGAAGAGTTAACAAGTTTCCTGACAGTTGCTATAGTTTTTGGATAGGAGCGAGTTTGAAAATCCTTGGGTACGATTATTTGTTGGATAAAGAGTGTATTTATAACTTTTTAGAATGTTGTGAGAATAGAAAAGGAGGGTTCTAGAAATACCCTGACTCGATGATAGCCGACCCACCTCACACATGCCTCTCTTTGCACGGGATCAGTCTATTAGGATATTTTTAAAATGAGAGAATTGTAAATCATGTTTTAGGAATAATCGATAATAAACATTGAATAAGGGGGTTTTTATTTTTAATTTATAATAACATTTATCAAATAATTCACATTTATCACCCCGATTTCTGTAAATTTGATCTTTTAAAGGCGCTGACTTAATCCACTAAAAATTTATCTAGCGCGTCTTTGGCTGCAGTCTCATTACAGCTTAGTATGTTCTTGCTTGTATCAATTGAGAAATACCTGCTCATGATCTCAATTGGTTTAGCTCGATCTTTGATAGTATATTTCTGATAAGGAGTTTTGTCGAGCTCACATTTATGTTGTTCAAAATTGGACAAATCCCAAACAACAAATTCTAGCATTTTCCTTTTACTAAAGCATGCCATTATATATTCGTTCTTAATGCTCTGCATCTCGTCCGGAACGCCTCTCCAGATCATATCATCTTTTTTTGCCTTTATTTCATCTTGATAAAATTTGAAATTTTTTCTGAATTTTCGATTCTTATAATGGATCTGAATGGGCATGAAACCTCTTTCATAGAAGACTAGAAGGTTATCTTTCTTTTTTATCTTGTTTTCGTCCTCCTTCTAGTCCACCAAGAAGATTATGCTTTTATTAAATATTTGAATCCTCTAAATCAAGAACCGCGCCCTCTCAATATTAGAGGTTATTCCTACTGCTAATTCTTTTAGTTCTTCTGGGGTTACCTATTAGGTTGATTGTTAAATATTACCTCCCATATATAGGGCGCTTCATTCTTCTAAGTAAAGTTTATTCCGTTTACTTGATAGAGAATTTCGAATTCTTCAAATACGGTGTCCTAACTGGCTTTAATGATCTTAGTAACCTTTCGCTCAACGATGTATATTATAATCAAAAATTTAACTTTACTGAAGAACTTAGTATCCTTCAGAATAATTTTTTTGAAGTCACTGACTGTGGTCTTAATTTCCTCCTTGGAATCAATGGTTTTGGGAGTTTATCCCCTACCCAAGTCGTTCTAGATCTCCAGACAATGAGGATTTATCTTATTAGAATCAATTAACACCTCGCCTTTCTAGCCAACCTCTAGACCCTCTATGAGCTGCTCTCCAATGACTTACATTAGATTAATATTCTTGACATCGACTGTTGGGTAGAGCTTCCTCAATTAACCTAGATCAACATTCACCGTTATCTGTTTCTGTTCGTCAATTTGCACTTTTCTGTTTGGTTTGGGGCGTCTTCCTGTGTACACTACATTGTAGATTCGCTCATTTCCAAGTTTGTCCTTATCCTTCACGTAGTCAACGAGGTTGGACACTGCCTTTATGCTATCGGCGACATCTTTAGCATCAGTTGCGTCTTCTATGGATTCGTCTTGAGTTTCATGAATTGGGTCTGTTTCCACATTAAAAATAAGACTTTTCATGTTATTAAAATTCTATAAATTTTCATCCCTAAAAGCGATCTCGTTTTCTTAAACAAAGTAGAGCAATTATAGAAGGTACTCAGGGATAGTTTTATCTTTGGTGTTAAGAAGTTTATCTGCGAAGTACTCGTAAACTCCTCTAATCTTATTGACCTTCGCGTTATCTTTTTTTGAATCTCTTCTTTTGTCGAAATTTATAAGGTCAAAAGTGTAATGATTTTCCTTTTAATAGATATTTATTATATAATAATTTCCTTGACTACCATTGTATCCAATACGTTAGAAAGCTCTTTTGACTCTCTCCCCGATTTGTCTGTTCTGTTTTGCTCTGTCCTTATGAATCTTTTTTTTCATCTTCGCGAAATTGTCTGTAAGACTCCATCTGATGGCTTATTGCATTTACGTGATGGCCTTAACCATGTAGAAGAATTAATCCTAAATTTATTTTTTTCCATGAACTTTATGTGTTCTTTTTACTAATTTGTCGTAATTGTTTTTCTCCTCGTGTAAAGGTACTCTTCTATCACTGCATTGACAATTGATACTCTCATAGAGGATTTTAAAAGTCATCTTAGCCATCAAATAGTCCATAAGTAAATGATATTGGTTAAAGTAGTGATGTCTATCATGAGCTCCTTCTATTTTATCCCACTTGTTGTTGATTAAAAAAAACAGATTTTCCATATCCGCGCCCTTCTTGCCAGACGCTAACATATTCTCTTTTAATCTTTTTAAATCTATTGCAAACACTTTTTTCATTTAGCGGGAATATCTCACCGGTTGCCTCTAAACTGTCATCTGAAGGGAGCAATTCTCCTTATTAAGGAAGAATTTGACCTCTAGCCACATTATTGAGGTGTGATACTAATAAGAGAACAAGAAGAACAGCTTGGTATTCAACTATTACATTGCTGACGTAAAGATTTTTCTTTTGTTTGCTGAAATCAAGATCCTTTAGATTTTTAATATAAAGACTTCCTTGAAGATGCTAGGAAGTTACAAACAAAGCTTGTTGTAGTTGGTATGAATAATTGGAGGTTTTTAAGTAAGATCGAGGGTTATAACAAATTTCTAAGTGATTTTGTCCAAGACATCATGGAAGAACTTCTCAAGCTCTTCATTGGTCTTGTACCTAACTAACTCTATTATACAATTTGCATCGAATTGTTCGAGCATAAACTAAACCTCAGTCGTGATCTTGTGATCAGGTAGGTACACAATACGTGTAAAAATCACATTGTTTTATACGCTAATGCTATATTGAATTTAAAAATCTCCTTGATTTAAATTCCTGAGACTGATTGAAGTTCCTAGTTATTCACTCATTTCTTTAGCGTACTGCTCTGCTCCAGTTAGCTTTCTTGACTCTTAGACAACTTGATGAACTTTTTGCACCTCTTCTTAGAAGAAGAGAATTCTGCCATCATACCTTAGGAACTCAAATATCTTCTCTTTGAGCTCCCCTTTAAGGACTTTAGTATCGAAGTCATTGTAGTGGATCAGTGAGGTGTTAATCGAGATTGAGGCGATCTTAGGATTGTCGACTTTGTGGAGACCCTCCAGAATAATGCTCCTATACTTGTTAATATACCAGACATCGAAGTCCCAGACCTCCATCTCCTTCGTTGCAAGATTCCTGATCTCTACGATCTGGTCTTTAGCGACCTCCTCTCCTTGATCTGAGTATCCCTTCTTCTCTAACTTCTGACCATCCTGCTCCATCTTTCTCCTTTGCTCTAGAATCTCTAATTTTAAGTCATTCTCAACTATTTTTGAAGTTGGTTTAACAGACATTGCGAACTACTCTAAGGCTTTGTTTCGTTCACCGTCCTGGCAGTCTCTTTTGTCATCGCAGTCTTTTGTCTTCTTGATGTGGTCGTCTCTATGACACTAATGCTTTCTGAATTATTTTTGAATTCCTTTGACGTATTCCTCTCCGATATTCTTCGTGAATCCTGATCTGTGGATAGTTGAGGAGACTTAGAGGATCTCAATTGTACTTTTATGTTTTTGGTAAGAAGCTTTAAGCCGATTTTAATTCAAATGTTTACGGGTTTCAACAGTTGGGTTCATGAAGTCGGCTTCTTGTCCTATAGCTTTTTTAACGGATATTTTTATATCAGAGATTAGAACTTCTATGCGTTTGACGTATATTTTTAACTCGTTTTCTATTCTTGTGATTTTTAATTCTGCTGAAGAGAGCAGTTTTGGCCCAAAAAAATAAAGATCCTTCATTGAGAACTCTTCAAACATATGTTGTTTGTACTCAGTAATATGCTGCTTCCAGCCTTGAGCCCTTGAGAGGATCTTGCAAGTCACATAAATGTTTTTTTTAACATTATCATATATCAGATTTATTAGGTAAATGGTTTCGTTTTGGAGAATCTAGTGGCGCAGCGCCAAAATTTTGTTCTCGGTGCCCTCGGCAATTTTCCTTTACTTCTTCTATTTGATCCATTTGTATTTTGATTTGCAATTATTTCGACGAATTAAGGACTAAAATTTAATGATAAATTTTTCATCAATTTTAGGTAGGTAATAACCTTTCTTGTCACTTGCGCCTTCATCTTCATACCCTAACTTTTATTTTATTACATCCGTGTATTGGAGTAAATTTTCTTATGTATTGACGTCCAAGATCTCATCTAATATCTCTCTATTAAGCCTCTTATATAAGCGCTAAAGTATAGGATACCATTAGAGAGGTTTAGTTTTTTATCTAGTGGAGTTATTATTTCCTTTTAGGTATTTGAGTTTAGTGACTTTGTCTAAATAAAATCTAATTGTGAAGTAATTATCGGATTCAAGATTTTTTTGTATATTAAAAGTCCATTTTTTAATGAATTGGAAACGTTAAGTCATGTTGATTTTGAAGCGTTTACGAGCTTTTATAGCTCGAAAATTTTTCTGAATTTTTTAGGCGGCCTCTATGCATCTCTCATCGATGAAGGGCATTGTGTTTTTATGGGTCTGGTTTACCCCGTTATATTCCTCAGTATCAGTAATTTCTTCTATCTGCAGAAAGCCGCATTTTATGTAGAGCAGGGGAATTATCTAAGAGATGGCATAGAGCAGATCATTCTTTGTGCTCATGTTGAGGTTCCTGCATCCAATCTCATCGAGCTTGCGATGCAAACGATTCTTATGGAAGAATTCCAAGGTAATTTCTATTTTATTTTCTTTGTCTGATCGATATTGCTATTGAATTGAATGCTCGTAGCCATCGTCAATGAATCCCTTACCCTCCTTTGCGATGATTACCAAGCTTGCTTGAGAGTAATCCAATAGATCTCCTTTAAGACCAAAACTAAGGACATATTTACCAGTCGGGCAAGTCTTAAACTCCACAAAAATATCGTTCATGCATTCCTTTAACTCTAAGCTTTTCCTTAGTAAAACTTTGTAACATTTCTTTTTTTGTCCTGCAATTGCGTTTTGGAGGCGCTTTTTAGCCAGAATCATCTTAAAAAATCCTTAAATTTTTACACTATATTGCTATTGGATCTCTAATCTATTCATGTAGATTTGGGCGATTCGCGGCCCCCTGATAAGGTTTTTCTGCTTTATCCAAAACATTTTCTGTCTTAAGTATTTTAGGATGATTCTTGCGTGTTTGTCCTCGTATTCTTACTTTGCCCTCTTGATAGCTATGTCTTCTGCTGCCAACTTCTCCTCTGCTTCGCGCATTTCATCTTCAATCCTTCTTCTCTCAAACTCTTCATCCATGTGTTTTTAGCGTTCCTATTCGTTCATTGCCTCTAACTCTGCCTTACGCCTTTCTTCTTCTTCTCTTTTTAGTCTTTCATCTTCTTCTAACTTTAGTCTTAGTTTTTCTGCCAAGTATTATTTTTTGAGTTCAGATTGAACTGATTGTATAGTTTTTCCTAACTAAATCCTCTTCCTACGTCTAACAAATTTTTAAATTTTTATTATTTTTTTTTCGTCTAGTATGTGTTCTTCCTTTTGGTCGTAGTCCATCGGGATCTTAGGTTTTTTTTTTACATCCTTAGGTTTCTCGATTTTAGTTATTTCTTTTTTAATTTATTTTGATTGAGGGGGAGGTTACTGTGGCTATATTTAGCTGATATTTTATGGAGTTTGGGGTTATATTTAGCTGTTATTTTATAAGGGTTGGGAGACATAAGACTACTGTGATTATGCCCAGGGGGGCTGTTAAATTTGTGAAACATTGTTGACGACGGGAAACTATTAGTTTTGCAAATTGTCGAAATTATTTAATGATTTTAGGAAATTCAATCTTTGTTGTTTCATTAAATCGTCCTCTGCGTCACTGCCCTCTGAATCACTCCATTTTAAGACACCCATCTTCTCAAGATCTGACATCTCTTTCTCATGGCTCACTTTACTTAGATCACTTTCCTTCATGAAACTGATCTTTCTAGAGCCTTTTTTGACTTCAGTTTTTTTCTCATTAAAAAAATTTTGCATTTTTGACTAAGGCTAATCCTCTTAGTAATTATTTTTTTTATGGAGAGAGGACTGAGGGGTGCCCTGAGGGGTGGCTATAACCTTATTTCCCTTAAAATAAAAACTGTGATTAGAATTTTATTTCTTTAAGACATTATTATATGTGACAACAGCAGGTATGTTCTTAGGCGCATTCAGTTCTCTAAGACTTGTACTACTTACTCTGGCTAAGGGCCTTGGTGCCTACTTAAGAGTTGGTTATTTAACACTTGGTTGCAGTTAGTATTTCTCCATTGATTTCATGTAAGAAAATTTCAATTTTTGGACTAATGGGTCATCTCCTCCGTTATATTTCTGCAAGGTTTCGTAACCTTCCTTATAGTAATCTACGCATTTTTGATAGTTTTGTACAAACTCCTCTTCAATTGCTATGTTATGGTAAGAGATGGCTACATACCTAGCTTTCTCTTTGATTAATTTTTGATTAAATTTCTTTTAGGGATTTGATAGGACTTCTGTAAGTTGTTTTTAGCATTCTATTAGACCTGTTCGCACGTAGTTCTGTGCCTTCTCATGCTAGCCCAACTGTGAACACACTGCACAGATATTAAGGTAAGTTATTCCTGAGTATTATGTCAATCCTTCTTTAGTTATTAATTTTTAAGCTTTTTCGAGGTAAAAAAGTGCTTTTTATAGCTAACCCATTCTTCTTTAGACACAGCCTAAATTGTTAAGAACTAAAACCACCTGGTTGCGGTCGATGACTTATAATAGAGGGTTATTTGATATTGTTTGTGCGAAATGTAGAAGTTCAATTGCTTTTTCGAATTCGTTGCGGCCTAGGTATTTCATAGACTCATCGCATAGTTGTTTTATAATGTCCAAGTAGGGGATTTTACAATCTTCTGACATTGGGTCCGTCTATTCGAGTGAAGAAATTATTTGATGGTAAATTTCCAATGCTTTTGGGATATGGCCGGATTATAGTAGTTTGTCTGCTTAAGATTTGAGATAATTGACGTCTTATATAGGTCGGTGGAAACGAAATTCTTGGGTATTTCTTAGATCCATTTCAGGGTTTGTAACTTAAAATTTTGAATTTGATTATCTTCTGATTGTTTCAGAAAATTTATTTTATTGCTAAAATTATTAGAAAAGTTCACTTCCACCTGAATATGTTAATTCTTCTTGTTTGTCAATTTACATCATATGTTATTTTAGATTCAATAACTTTTATTGAAGATTTTAAAAGTTTTTACTAAATAAAAAATATTATGAAAAAATAATTTATAATAATTTAAAAATATTTTTTAGGAATGATTAAGAAATTCTGAAGAAATTCTTAAAAAAATTACTTTAAAAATATTTTAAAAGTTTATT
>Ga0209107_10001462_pt1 | contig 13257 bp, 8 predicted proteins | sample LakErihyJuly2011_2_FD_187460 | JGI IMG/M metagenome (GOLD analysis project Ga0209107, IMG submission 187460) | Freshwater microbial communities from dead zone in Lake Erie, Canada - CCB hypolimnion July 2011 (SPAdes) (version 2) | ecosystem: Environmental > Aquatic > Freshwater > Lentic >... | reverse complement strand
ATATTCTGTAAAGGAATTCCATGTCGTTAAATTAATTGTGAAATAGCAGTGAAATTTGAATTTTTAAAAGAAGCCCTTTAAACTCTTCATGATTGGTTCCAATAATCAGATCATAAACCTCACTATCCATTCATATTAAGATGTACAGGACCGTCAGAAGCATATCTTTCTGGTGCTTATGGCCGAAAAGTATGCTGGATTGGATTTTTAGTGTATCTTGCAAAAGATGGTGCTTTCATAGAGGGCAGTTAAGAAATGATGAGAGAATTATAACTAATATTGAGTAAATTTGAAGGAGTACCACATATCGGTAAACATTTTATTAAAGAAATATTTGATTTTTAAATAAATTTGCCTAGATGGAATGATTTTCTGAAAATAAGAAATGACATAGATCCAAAAGGAATATTTTAGAACTAGTTCTTAGAAAATATGTTTAAATGATATTTTATAAATAGATAAAAAAAATTATATAGATAAAAAAAATTATATAAATAAATTCAATAATTAATATTTTTTTTTATTTTTTTTTATTTTTTATATTTTTATATAAAAAAAAAAAAAAAAAAAAAAAAAAAAAAAAAAAAATTTTAATAATATAAAAATAAAATTTTATATTATTGTTTTTTTAATAGGGTTGATTTTCTTGATGAACCAATCATGAAGAGTTTAAAGGGCTTCTTTTAAAAATTCAAATTTCACTGCTATTTCACAATTAATTTAACGACATGGAATTCCTTTACAGAATATTTAATAAATATCTCCAACAACTATACTACTTGAATTTTTGAAACGATTAATTGTCTCAAATTATCTACCTTCTTATATAACATCATTTGTTTCATTTGCCATTTTTATGATTAAGTTATCAATAGTTTTATTTAAATTTTTATTATTTGCATCAAAACTAATAGATGTTAATTCTTTATTATTTTAAATATACTAATTAGCCTCATCATTATCTGCTTTATTTACTTCCCAAATATGAACAATGTCACTATCAGGGAACCACCATGCCTTTACATATTATGATTGTTCATTGATATCTTCAAATATATTGCAAAATTCATCAAAATTTTTATCAATTCTATGACATGTATAATATTCCATAGGAACAGTATAAAAAGTAACCTCAACAACAATTCCAAGAGATCCGTAATGCATTATAAAGGCACCAAAATCTGGATCATTACGATCTACTATTTTTATTTCACCTTTAGCTGTAATTATCTTTAATTTGGATAGGGCGTCACATAAAGTACCTTATTACATGCCTTAACCATGAGTACCAGTCCCAATAGCACCAGCAAGTGTTTAAATACCGATAACACCAATACATTATGTTAACATTTTATTTTATTTGGAAAGATGAGTAAATAAGTCATTTAAAGTACTGCCAGCTCTAAATGTGATAGTATCTTCAGTCTCAGAAATGAAGCCATGATAATTTTCTAAACTCAATAGAATATGATTATGTTCTGAAGATTCATCGAGTTTATTTAAAGACTCATAAGACAGTCCACTTCCAATCATGCGTAGTTTTAAATTTTCAGTATTAATAATCAAATCCAAAATATCTTTTTCAGAATTAGGTAAAAATAATTGTTCTTTGTATGCAAGTAGTTTTACTCCACTCCAATTATAGATAGCCTCCGTAGTAAAATCAAAAGTTAATTTTTTTGTAATATCCATTAAATCAAAAGTTAATTTTTTTGTAATATCCATTATTTTATAATTTTTTTGGGACAAAATTATTAAAATTTTAAATTTTATAAATTCAGTTATTATTACATAAATTTATTAAAAAAAAAAAATGCTAGAAATATATTTATTAGTAATTATTTGCACCTTTATAGGAAGCTTAACACAAGCTACATTTAGTTTTGGAGCTGGTATGATGATAATATGTTGGACAATTATAAGTTTATTTGTATAAAGCGCTAATAATTTTATGTTTGCAACTATTTGCTCAAATATAATGGGATTTATTATGTGCATTTTTTAAATTTATTCAACGATTGATGGTGTTAAAATACATAAGAAATCACATGTAATTTTAAATCTACCTACTTTAATAAGTATTCCATTAGGATTAAAATCAATTTAATATTTAGACCCTAATTAGTTAAAGTTATTTATTGGCTGTTTCGTTGCTTTTACAAGCATGTTTTTATTAAATACAAAGCTCAAATTAAAAAATAAAAAATAAAAAAAATTAATTGGTATGCTAACAAATTATTGTACAAATGACAGTAATAATTTAGATAATTAAGATATTAACATATCATAGAACAAAGATTATACTATTAACTAATATGGACTTCCTATAACTAATCATACAAGTTCTTAGTAATATATAATTTAAACATGTCTTGTCGGATTTTTAGCTGGATTTATATAAGGATCTGTTGCTATGCCAGGTATGATATTTGGGTTATACTTTACTTCAATTAATTTGTTAAGAAATGATTTTAGAGCAATTACAGGATTATTTGGTTTAATTTTAAACTTTACAAGATTATTTTATATAGGTTTTATATTTACTAATAACTGAAATGTTGTTAAGTAAGATGATGCTATGACTTTTAGTTTGCTATTAACTATATTTTTATCAACTACAATTGCTTTTTAATTTGGAACAAAATTTATTTACCCTTATATTAATTAAGAATAAGGGAGTACTTTTATACTAATTATGTTAATCATATCTGGCTTATTTTGCTGCATCTAAAGTCAATTTATTGTGTTATTAACAATAATATTCTTTTTATATACATGCACCTTATGTTTATAATAATATAGATTTAACTAAGAGATATGGGAGAAGAATTAGAATGACATTGAATTAGTTAAAATATGAATTTATATTTATATATTTAAATTATAATATCCTCATTCTCCCTTATTTGGTTCAACTTCCTCTATAAGTACTGTAAGACCAGGGTGTACAAAGCAACTGCACATGATAATTTTATGTGGCATCTGAAATTGTAAAACGAATGGGAACTTAATCTAAAAATCCACATGCTACTCCTTATCCTGTGAAGTAATCTTTAACTGAAAAAAAAACTTCGTAAATGCCTTCAGTTATTTCAGTTCCTCTTCTTGATGAATCTATTCGAATTTCTGAGTGACTTATGAGATCTTGACTATTAAGGAGTTTAAATCCAATTTATATTTTTCGCCTTATTATATAACTAATTAATAGCTTTAGCTCAGTCTTGATAGTTTCGAACTTGTGTGAATCATTGGATATCTAAATTTTAAGTTAACTAATCTTGGATTTATATTTTTCGCTCAATTAGATAACTAATTTATAGCTTTAGCACAATCTTGAAAGTTCCTCCTCCATATGATGCAATTTATCGGAATCTTAGGACATTTTAACCTTCAAGAAGTTTATTTCCAATTTGTATTTTTCGCTTTGTTAAATAATAGTTGGTAGCTGGAACTTAATCGTTAGAATTCTTCCTACATATGGTAGAATTCTTCCAATTCTTGAGATCTTTCAGAAATTTTTATTCTTAATTGGTTAATTTCTTATTTCAATTTTTCATTTTACTTATTCATTGTCTGATATCTTGTTCTTAGTTAATTAATTTATTTAAATTTACATTCTAAAAATATTTTTTCCTATATATTTTCTATTTCTGAAGAATTCTTTTCATCAAGAATTTTTATTAATTCTTTATTTTTTTAATTTTCGGTGGTCCTTTTTTTGAATACCAACTCATAATTTGTCTATATAACGTAATTATATAAAAATTATTTACTTTAAGGCATATAATAGTATTAGCTTAATTATCATATTTTGATTTCCAAGTATCCGATTCTGTATTTTTTTGGTTAAAACCTTTAGATAAATTATCATTTTCACTTAATAATTATGCATAATGTTTCTAGATTTATTCTAACCGATTTTCCATATCAACTGATTTATTTGCTTTAAAACTTGCTAATTCAATGTATGTATTCACCTATTAAAGAATTAAAGAGCATATTCAAGTTCATGGCATCTTGATTTCCACAAATCAATACTATCCACCCTAGTTAGAGAATAACCAAATTAAATAAATTAAAAAATAAGAAAGCTAATACTCTAAAGTACCATCAAATTGCCCAAATTAATTTTTTAATTAAAAATTAAATATTTTTAATCAACCCCAGATTTATATTTTACTTTCTAAAAATGGAAAAAAAAAATTGTGTAATAAATTTTTTTTTTAGATTCATTTAATAAAAAAAATTATATTAAATAAAATTATTTTTAATTATATAAAATTTAAATTTATTAATTTGGGGTTAATTTAAAGATATTTACAAGAAATATAACTTTATTAATTCATTTTAAATTGTTAAATGCATTATAACAAACTTCCATTATCACAGCGATACTCCATGCCTAAGTTGGACATGAAAATTTATTGAACTCTCCATTATGATTAGTCATTTCTGGTAGACTTAATGACCTATAAATATAATTATTTTATTAATACTCATGGGAAATAATATGATCTTTATGTTTAGTCAAATACGAAAATATCTATTTTTTTTAAAACGTCTCATCATTTTTATTGATCTCATATAGGGCTAATAAATAATACCCGTACACCCAAACCCATTCCTATAATATATATAATTATAAATAAAACCGGTCCATTATGATAGGAGTATCCGTGACTGACATTGAAATTTGTTGAATTATCATCATTATCATAATAAGACGTATATTTCTCATTCAATGGATCCAAAGTTTTAATACCCAACGAATCTTCACAAACTAAATATTTTTCGACCAGTGCGAGGTTTTTAACGGCCTAAACTTTTGTGAAAAGTTCAGGTGCAAGAGCAATTGCTATAACTGAGTTACAACGAATTTGATTCTCCCATTTACGTTATTTAGGATTCAAAATATCTTTGTACAAGCATCTTGTGGTTTGATTGTCTATGTAAAAAAAAGATTCAAAATTTTTTTAGATTAAATTTGACCAATCTAAAAAGCTTAGAACTTTGTCGGATTTTGTTATTACAGATTTACATGTGTAGTGTGGTTCATTTGTCACAAAATCTAGACAGTTTTTTAATAGAGCTGTTAGTTCGATTGGAGCCCCGCATCGAGGAGTTGCGGGAATACCTTTATTTCCAGCGGTTGCACTACTCCCCATTTTATCCATCCAGGTAAGACAATTAAACTCATTTCCTCCGAAAATAAACCCATTAGTCTCATCAAGGCACAGATCAATGAAGAAACCTTAATTTTGCATATTAGTGTCTATTTCCCACCCTGCTTTCCATTCTCTAAATCTGATTCCTTTTGCATGATTTTAGAAAATATTTTAAATAATTTCTTATAATTTCATAACTTTTTTCACATTTTTTTCCAATAATTTTTAATTAATTTCAATATCGTCGTCCAAAAAAACCATCAAAACATCATTATTGAGAATACCCCCGTCTTTTGAAAATTCTATGTAATCCTTTATTGCCTTTATGAACCACCAAGAACTATCTCGGCTGTTATATCGAGGGTTAACTCCATTATCTAGAAGGTTAGGTATAAGTCCATGTCGAAGAACAGATGCAAACATTAAAATTATTTACTTTGCTTCTTTATAAAGTCCAGGAATCAATAAAAGCCCTTTTAATGATATAAAAGTGTCTCTGCCCCATGCACGAGCCCAACCCACCGAAAAATGAGATAACCCAGCGGCAATGCTAAACCCGAAATTCTAAGGAGAATTAGTATTTTCCCCCATAAATTAGTAAGATGCAAGCAACAAATTTTCCATAAATGGTGTTATGAATAATTTTTGATTCTAATCGTTTTTGTTAAGAACCTTCAATAATCCAGATTTAAATTTTTGGACAAATTAAACAAAGTAATATGGTATATTGTGCTTTGGAATTTATTGAAGCAGGTCAAATATGCTTTGAAATTATAGAGCTATCTTACTAAGTCTTGGATTTTTTTTTATTCTGTTTAATTGGTAGTGGATAAACCAATTGCCTTGTTTTAGATTTATGAAAAGAGGCGTATTTTAGTCGTTATTTAGACATGCTTTCGTTATCTCTGGAAAAACGGAAGCTAGTCCTGCAAAGAAATACCTCCCTGCCATCGGAATATCATAAATCCCCAATGAATTATTATTCCATTCTTCCTATTCGCACTAATAAAGTAAATAATTAATATCCTGGGGGGATAATTCCTGATATTAATCAATACTAAGGTTATTGAGTGCAAGCTCTAGATCTAAAATAGACTATTTCTCCACATCTATCTATTAACACTCCATTATAATCGTCAGAGAAGGGGGCATGTTAAAAAACACTAGTACAGTTTTTCCTGTGCCCGAATCTTGATAGTAATCACAATATTATCGTAAATTAAAATCTTCATAGGTTGGAACGTTATACCCAGTGATATACCCCTCCTTTTTAGTATATTATGGTTCCCCTGAAATTCTGAATATATGTTTAATATTTTTCAAAATCCCGGGGCACGTTATTTATAGATGTAGGTTGCTGTTATGGCTCTCAGCATACGCAGTTCTAGTAATAAAAAAATAACTGGATGTCTTATCATTCGATTCCCTAAATATCGAGATGACCCCCTATCCATGATTTTGAATCTCAATATTCCGATTATTTATTCTTAATATCTTTTTAAAGCCGTTAAATATCTTTCTAACGTACTATAAATCTAAATACTTAATGTTTGATATCTTTAAGGGCTATATCTCCAGCTTATTATTTCCATCTTAAACTTATAAACACTTGTTAGTGGACCACTCCCCATCAACGACGAATTTATATTAGTATGATCCCCCTTTACTACATACTTGGATATTACCTAGATATGTATTATCACTTATTTTGTGGCATTGTATACCATGTTTCCAATCATCCCAACTACCGTAGACTGAAACCTCACGACTTGAACCTTAATAAGTAAGTCCTACAGAAATATAATCCTCTAAAATCTATTATTCTTAAATTTCAGAATTTGAGTACAGTCTTCTCTCATAAACAACTGACAGTAATTCTGGAACTAATTCATCGAAACCTCTAACTGTTCCTTAAAAAAAACTGCAAAATCCGTTTAAACCAATAATAGGTAAACATTATTTGATTCCGTGTACATTTATAATGCTTTGGTTATCATGACTTTAGTCATATACTATCGATTTAGGCATAAGAGATTCAAGTGGTTACATTATCTCCTTACCCTCCATTAGTATCAGAGGGGGAAGCTAGCCAACCTACGCGTTTCCTTTACTTAAATACACCATTGTGTTACAAAGATCAGTTGAATTATAGGAATGCAAGGTCTCTTATATTAAAGCGTTAATACCCATTTTTTTGACGAATTCTGCGTCCTGTTCACGTGATTCAGTAAATAACTCAGCAAAAACTATCAAATTATTATTTATTTTTAAAGCTTTTCGGAGGAAATAAGATCCTACATGGATAGGGGTGGCATGCGCGTTATCTATCCTGAAACCGTGGAAAATACCAGCCATTTTTTGTACATATAATTTCATTTATTACCATAACTTAGGGCTGTCGTATTTAGATTTTCCGAATCTTAATTTAACCAGATCAGCCCATACAACTATTTATCTTCTTAGGTAGTAGAATTGGTCACAGTCTGCAAAGTTATTTCTTGCGTCCTGTACCCCCATCATCCATCCATTGTTTGCTGCATATGAATTTTCAGTGATTTTTGAAAAATATTTAGCGACAATAGGATTTTTATCAGATACTACATGGTTACCTAGTGTAACATGCGTGTAAATAATTGAGTTTTTGATTGAATTAAGGGCGTCCTCAATATATCCATGTACTTGAGCACAAAAAATTTTATTTTTGGCCTCTAAAATTTACACAAAACCTTCAATTGAATAATAAGAAGGTTTTTGGACCAAAATCTCCAAAATTGGGTCATAATTAAGACTCGTGAAATTTTTATCAACTCCTAGATTTATTGTATATTACTCGACCAATTATTGTAACTTTTCTATACCGCTGACTGCAAACATATTGTCATCTAATTCTACTTATGTTTATGTATCCATAATATTGATTCCTTTAGTTTGAAGATTTTTGATAAGATTTTATTTTTATTTTTCAATATCAAATAAAAAATATTATTCTAATTCTAAAGGAATTATAACATATCTTCATATTAAATCTATTATAAGGTCGACCTCATGTTTGTTTGATATGGTATTAGTGGGATATTCCAGAATTAATTTATTTTAAATTTGTTGGCTGAAATTCTATAATTATATATCCAATTATAATGCACTGTTTAATTAAGGTGTATTTATTGAATTATAATAAGCATCACTGTCATCTTTAAGCCATTCCGTATTGTTACTTACATGATTGAATAGGATATCTTGGAAACTAAGGGACTGATATTTTTCTTCGAGGGTTTTTATTATGTTTATAAGTTCATTTTCATTATTAAAAATATCGGGGTTAAATTTCAATTAATCTTTAATGCAATAATAACTACCACTATCACCCTTTTAAATTAAAATAAAAAAATTACAAGTTCTTGTAGTGGGGGGAAATGAAAAGCATTGTATCCTAGTTTCCATTAGGACTCTAATTATTCTATCCATCTGTCTGATTTACCTAAAGAATAAGGAAGCACAGTTTACATTGAAAGTTAATTCAAATACAAATCGTAATTTTTTAATATTTTTTAAGGCTGAATGACTAACCATTCAGGCTTACCAAAATCCCGGACAGAAAGGCCATCTTAGTCGTTTGAGTCAATAAAAATGACTTAAATGAATAAAGGACCTAAATAGTTAATTAATTGCACTGAGCATTACCATGAACCTTCTTGATTGTAGGTCCCTAATTTAATATTTTTTTATTTTTAAAACCTTAAAAAATAGAATAATTTTTTTCTAAATTTTGTCGAGAAATTTGTATGTTTTAGGTGATTGCTGGTGCTAAAGGGGCACATAGAACATTTTTTTTATTTTTTTTTGGAAAATTCGTCAATAAAATAGCATCATAGTTTTTAAATTTATGACTATCCAAACTTTTTTTTATTTTTATATATATACCTTAAGATGAGATTACTTCCTACAATCGCTTGATATATTTTTTCCTTTGGTTGTCTGAAAGAGCCATCTTATTTGAGTTAAATAAAGAAGTTGACCATATTGTTTATTATCAATAATTCAATATTATTATATCTTTTTATATTTTTAAGATTTATATAAGAAATATAAAAATAAATAAATTTATAAATTAATTCTAAATTAAAAAAAAAATCTTTTGAAAATATAAATTTTTATTTAATATAGATAGTTAATCTTCTTTAAGTTGACTAGAAAACCCCATATTTACATGTTTAATGTATTTTAATTATAATTTTTTCCAGTCAACTTTATTTTTTAATTTTTAATTTCATTAAAAGTTAAATTTAATATTATAAAATGGTAAAAGGCGAACTTTCCGCTTTGTTAAGTAAGCAAAAGAAAAAGGACTCTTAATAAATCCAAACAATATCCGATATTTTTTCCAAATAACAGCAGGTTATTGTATAGAAAGAAGAGGTTACGGAAGTTATTGAAAAAATTGAGGTATCTGATAATGAGAAAGAAAAAGAGGAGGAAAAAATGACCGAGGAGGAGAAACAAGAGAGGCTAACGAGAACAGTCTTTGTTGGAAACGTACCAATAGCAATTAAAAAGAAATAAATAACAAAAGAATTTCAAGTATACGGAGAGATCGAAAAGGTATGGATGAGGTCCCTCCCAGTAGTACCATCAAAGTCCTTATCAGTAAAAGCTCGGGTAATTCTCCAGCATTATAATAACGATCAACTTACCAAGAACTGTTATATTTTATTCAAGGAAGAAAAATCATCGACTAAGGCTTTAGCCCACAACTCTAAAATTGTTTGGGGGTAGACTATCCGAGTCGACTCAACAGTGGAAAAAGAACTAGATTTCACAAAAACTATTTTTGCAGGAAATTTACCTTATAATATCAAAGAGGAAGAGATCAGGAAGCATTTTAAAGCCTGTGGAGTTATCAAGAATGTACGTGTCATAAGAGATAAAGATACTCATTAGGGGAAGGGCTTTGGATACATCTATTTTGAATCTCCTGAAGGGTATTAGAAAGGTCTAGATATGAATCGTACGTTTTTAGCAGATCGTGAGATCAGAGTCAAGAAAGCAGTTGCATACGAGAGATTGGAGAAAAAGAAATTAAAAAAAGATTAGAAACAGAATATATTTAATGCTATGAAAAGAGTTTAGAAAAAGACACATAAGAATTTTAATCCAAATGATGAAAATTAAGATTATGGGAATAAACCTCATGGTATTATGAAAAAAAATATTAGAAAGGTATAAAATATTATAATTAACTTTTATGTTAGGATAGCAAGCCGTATAACAAGGATATTAAGCCATATAACAAGGATAACAAGACAGTTTTTAAAAAGAATTTCACATAAAATATCAAAGATAAAAATATTTTTAATTGAAAATTTATATATTTATTTTGTATTTAAAATTAAAATTTTTTTTTTGATTTTTATATTAATTTATTTTATAAATTATAAACATATTTAAATTTTAAAAAAGGATTAAAAAATTTAATAAAATATTTTTATAAATAAAAAAAATATTCACATATTAAAAGGCAATTTTTCTAACTCAAAAATTAATTTTATAGCTTGATAAAAATCATCAACTACATAGGTAGCTGGATCTTATTCATCATGAATTCCATTAAAAATTCCGCTTCTTACTAAAATACTTGTCCAGCCCTTCTGATTAGCCCCCCTAATGTCACTCTTAGGATTGTCCCCGATCATATAATGATTGCTAATCTCTACTCCCTTATAGCTCTCGCCCACATACTATTCCGCATAGTCATAGGTGTTCTTAGTGGGTTTGCCATACTCAATGATGTCCGGTATCCTCTTATACATATCATAAAAAACCTGCTTAAGAACATGCGTGAAGGGTCCGAACGCAAACCTCGGAAGCGGAAACTCATCTGCGTACATAATGTCATTATTAACAGTAAAGATCGGAATATGCATTTACAATTTTCAACTCTTAAGGTTCCTCTGAATGATTCCGTTCTCGGAGCTGCACAAGTCACAGATGATCTAAATCGAATCTTCCCAGTACACTACATCATGAAGTATGAAGATCGCACTGATCTAGATCGGTTTCAACAGCTTGTACTGGAACTGGCTTGAGATGTTAAGTCTCTTCATGATTCTCTTTCTAACTTCCAACATATCTTCTCGTGGGCGTTTATTTATTTTTACCAAGTGCGGATAGAGACTACCGAACTCATCAATGGTTATGTAGTGGTTAAGACCGGTGGAAACTGCTATCTTCTCGATATCCCCGGACCCAATTATCAGCACAGGATTGTTTTGGAAGTTTTTCATGATAGGTCGAAGTGGGGAGAAGTTCAGCAGGATATCACTGCCTTATAAGAATCCTGGACTTTTTTTGTTGAACCCAAGTAGGGTATTTAATTAGTTAGCTTTTTCGTATTCCAATTTTCCTCCTCCATTAGTCAAACATATAAAAGGTATTTATTGTGTGGTCACATCGTTTTTCAATATTTGGCTTAAGGGAGACCTTATGTAATTCAATACTTTGTCAGACTGCCCAATCACTTTAGACCCTCTTACTAACACCCCATCTATATCACTTATTATAGCAGGTAATTTTCTCATTTATTGTTTGGTTAAAATTATTAAATTTTTTTTTATATTTAGCAATTTTAAATAAAATTTAATTATTTTTTATATACATATTAAAAAAAATGTATCAAATTACAAAGAAAATTAATTATTCAAATATAAATATATTTGCTGCTTCAATAATTAAAAAAAGTATAAAAATTGAATTTTTATTTTATTATTTAAATTAAATTAAAATATATAAATTTAATTTACGGAGATAAAATGATAGAATTTAAAGATATAATATTTTTATCTTTCTAAAAACTTTTTAAATAATCCAATGTGTATTGTAAGGATGGGCAACATTCGGAAGTAGATATGGACAACAAAAATTACGCTAATCTAGACCCCCATTTAAAATACGACGAATAGGAAGATGGTAATTATATACTTTACAACTAATTCCAGTTGAGGAAGAGGCAGAAGCAGGAATGCCTTCCAAATTCAAAAGAAAACCACCTTCAATGGACGGAATAATGAATAATATTAAATCAATATCAAAGAAAGTTGAACATATAAAAGGATTTAAATTCGAAATCGCTCCTGCACTATCCAATAACTTTCACCTTAGTTCCAGTTGGGTCATTCCCCCTTAGGTTGCGGCAGCGCCACAAGAGCAGCCCCAGAATCCCGGCAAATAATCAGTCTCTCATTTCCAATTAGCTGCTTAGTACGTAGGCGGATCCATGCAATAATTAATGTCCAATCAGCCAAGTATCATCATGACCGGCAGATGGGATTCCACTGGCAAGTAATAATTTTGTCTTAAATCAACAGGCTAGAAGCAGCCATGATTAAGAAATTTAACGATCAGATTACTTTCCGTCTAACCTCTGGGTTCCTAGCAGGAAGTGATCTTGCCTACTCTTAAATGCATTTGGATTGCGATATTGAAGGAGAGGATTACGCTCATACTATAAAATACGGAACTGGGCTCTTCTCGGTGAGTCACATGCAGACAATAGGCAAGAACTTAGTCTTAGGATTTGAAATGATGAACTTATTAGAACGTAAAATGTCCTTGATGAACTACGCTTTTAGGTAAATATTCCCCTATTAAGCCCTTTTTTAGATATAATCATAAAAAACATACATTTTTCGCTTAATACGCGGCCCCATAAGATTCCTTAACTCTAGCATATTTATTATTCCTGAAAAGGAGAGCCCATATAATCTCAGAGTTTAATTATTCACCATCTACTGGAGAAACTTCGACAGTCTTGGTAAATTAATTTGTTTTAATATAAAAGGGATTTTAATAAAGATTCACTACTAGTGAGGTTATCGCAACAGTGAATACTAAAGGAAAGATTAGCACAGTTTTGAATATGTTTGGTATGGCTTACGCTCTTAAATTATGTGCTGTCGCTGATTATAAGAAAGATTCATATAAATTCGGATACGGTTTATAGATGGGATAACCTTAACAATGATTATTTATTATATATAAATTTTTAGATAAAAATTTTTTATTTTTTTTTATAAAATTAATAGTTAGTTTTTATCCA
>Ga0209107_10001460_pt1 | contig 13260 bp, 9 predicted proteins | sample LakErihyJuly2011_2_FD_187460 | JGI IMG/M metagenome (GOLD analysis project Ga0209107, IMG submission 187460) | Freshwater microbial communities from dead zone in Lake Erie, Canada - CCB hypolimnion July 2011 (SPAdes) (version 2) | ecosystem: Environmental > Aquatic > Freshwater > Lentic >... | reverse complement strand
TGCGTCAGTGCCTTGTCGAGCTTGCCGTCGTGCTCATAAACGCACTGCTCGGCATGCGCCAGGGCAACGGGCAAGACATCGACGTGTTTCGTAAAGTCTGGTTTGGCGAGGTGGCTCTTAAGGACGTCGATAGCCTTCATGAAGGCCTTCCGCTCGATTATCTCTAGTTCTGGCCTTTCGAACGGCGTAAGTTTCCGTTTAGAGACCAGACCCGATAAGACCGCAAAGGTCTTATCGCGCAGCGCGTCAGGTACGGTGACAGTCACATGCGAACCATCCTTAGACTTTGCAAAGCGGATCCGTGCAACGCCGCCGATGCCAATAAAATCTAGGTCGATGCCTTCGCCATTGAGGGCCACGCCTCCTTTTAACTCCTGCACCTTGGTGCGTACGAAGTGACGCACCGTCTGAAATGCCTCAGACGGCGACTGGTTGCAGGTGTATTCCCATGTCTCCATGGCGGGGTGCCGAAAGCCTACACGCATTTCCACCCCTGGGAAGCGGTTTGCGTCCATGTAATATTATATCTTAACAAAAAGAGGCCACTACGTGGCCCCTGGTTAGTCTCTCTGAAGTGAGCTTAGTTGCCGCGCGGGCCGTTACCGCGACCGCCGCCGGAGGGATTGCCGGTGGTGCTCGGGTAATTGCATTCAGATTCTATGCACTGGCTTGCGCTGATCTAATTTCCAAGACAGTTTTCGCCAACCATCGCCCAGCCATCCATAGAATCAACGCAAAGAGCCCGGCCGCAGCGGCCTCCCAAAGGAAAAAGGCCCCTTGGTCCGATGGCCCGCTACCCATGGATAGGCCAAGCATTTTCGCCATATTAACACCCAGTCCGGCGCCCAGGTACCAAATGGCCATGGTGAGCGACTTCTCCTCAGCGGCAGAAACGTCATGCATCAGTGCCAGAGCTGTCGGAATGATCAATACCTCCGCCGCAGCTTTAAAGGCGTACGACCCAATGATGACCCAGGCGGATATCTTGGCTCCGCCTGAAAGTTCCAAGGCCAAACCGATTATACCAATAGCTATTGCGACAAACACCGCACCGACGGTGAACGAATGACGATAATTGACCGTGTCAGCTCTTGCCCCCTGCATCTTACCAAAAACCCACGAGAATAAGATAATGAACCCCGAAAAGATGCCGGCAAAATACTCTACTGGAAATGACCATCCAAAGATTGTTGGGTCAACGTTTTCCTTAATTACAAGTATCATTCCGGAAACCATCTGCCCGACGACCACTGATACCAGTGTGGAGATGATTAGCATGACCAACCAGACCGCTTCTTTCTTCCGATCTCCCCGCATCGCATAATATAGAGCGGAGACAGGGACCAGGCCGTAGAGCGCCCAGACTAAGGCTGGCCTATCTGTGCCCCACACAAAGAGCCAGAGCAGTCCGAAAGCGCCGACGAACGACCATACCAGCGAGCTCGCACTCCCTCGACCGGCAACCGGGGTCCGCGGAGCGGTTCGCCAAAAGCCTACAAAGAGGCAAAGTGCGAAACCCATGCCGACAGCAGCGGCACCAAAGGCGACATGCCAGCCCAAGTTCGGGGTGACGAACGTGGACGTCCTGAGATAACCCAAGACAAATGGCCCCAGTAAACCGCCGAGGCTTATGCTCATGTAGAAAAGCGCCATTCCAGCCTTCTTATCCTGCGAAAAGCTCCCCTTGTACAGGTCGCCGACCAGTCCTCCGATAGAAGGCTTGAGAAAACTCGTGCCTATCGCGACGAGAATAAGCCCGAGAATAAATCCATCCCCTAGTGGGAGTGCTAACGTGACATGGCCTGCTAAGATAAGGACACCCCCCAAGAGCACCGCTGTCGCAGCGCCAAACCACCGATCAGCCAGTAGGCTGCACGGAATCGCCAGTAGGTAGATGCCTGACCCGTAGGCGCCCTTCACCACCATGGCCTTGTGATCGGACCACCCTAGTCCTCCCTCCGTCTTGCCGGATGTCATGAATAGCACCAGCAGGGAAGCTAAGCCGAAGTAGGAAAAACGCTCCCACATCTCGATGATGAAAAGTCTGCGCAACTCTGCGGGGTGTCCTTTAAAAGGGTTCATGGGGTCGAGGTCCTGTTCGGACCACAATCAGCCTATTAAACTTTACAATAACTAAGCAAGTATTGCTATATTGTTATGAGATACCTCGTCACTGGCTGCGCAGGGTTCATTGCCTCAAAGGTTTGTGAGATACTGCGAGCGCAGGGACATGAAGTCGTGGGCCTTGACTCGCTCAACGACGCCTACGATGTCAGACTTAAGCACTGGCGACTGGCCCAATTGCTTGGACATCAACTCGACTCCTCGACCGATCATCGGCTGATGCTCAACGCGAAATACCCTCTCAAGTCAGAAGACGGCATGTTCACCTTTATCAAAGGGGACACTAGCCGAAAGGATGACGTAGATAAGGCTTTCGCTATCGGCGAGTTTGACGCTGTGCTCAACTTGGCAGCACGAGCCGGAGTCCAAGCTTCTTTTGACGACACTGTAGGATTTCAGCGGGCAAACACCGAAGGCGTCGCAAACATACTGGGGGCTATGTCGACCCACGGCGTGAATGTCCACGTACTCGCCTCGACCTCATCGGTCTATGCACCAGGGCCTGGATTGGAAGCCCACAGGTCCAAGGAGTCTGATTGCACCGACCACCCTCGTTCGCCATACGCGGCCTCAAAAAAGGCGGCTGAACTACTTTGCCACAGCTACGCAGTTCGTAAGGACGACCCCATCCATACCACGGTTGTACGATACTTCACAGTCTATGGTCCCGCCGGACGACCAGACATGAGCATCTTTAGGTTTATCGAGTCTAGCCTGAGGGGTACATCGATACCGGTGACGGGAGACGGCACGCAAAGCCGCGACTTCACTTACGTTGATGACGTGGCACGGGGCACGATCCTTGCCGCCCAGGGGGCACGCGGGTTTCGGGTCATCAACCTTGGGGGCGGCAAGAATCCCACAACCATCAACGACCTGATAAAAATCATCGAGAAGACGAGCGGACGCAAAGTTCGCCGCACGAAGGTCGACCCAGCTATAGGCGATATGGCCACATCGATGGCAGATATCCAGCAGGCCAAGAATGTTCTGGGCTGGAAGCCAGCCACTGGCCTTCTCGAGGGCATTCGCCGAACGGTGTCATGGCATAAGCGCAACCGTAACTTTGTCGCGACGATCAACCTTCCGGGACAAACGCCTGTACTGGGCAAGGAAATCATCGGTGTCGTAGGACTGGGCTACGTCGGCCTGCCCTTGGCGCACTGCCTGTCTAAGCACTTCAAGGTGGTGGGTTACGATCGCAACTCTAGCCGAATCAAGGAGCTCCGGCGCGGTAAAGATCGGACCAATGAGATTGACTCCGCCGAACTTCGGGCGGCCTTGGTGCGCAACATGATGGTCACCGAGAAGCCGGCTGACCTTCGCAAATGCTCCATGATCATCGTCACGGTGCCCACCCCAGTGGACGAGTCGAAGCTACCAGACCTCGGCCCGGTCAAATCCGCAGCTGAAGCCATCGGTAAGGAGCTTAGGCACATGCGGAAAGGGACCATCATCGTCTATGAGTCGACCGTTTATCCGGGGTGCACGGAGGAAGACTGCGTGCCGGTCATCGAGCAGTCGAGTGGACTTAAGTGCGGCAAGGACTTCCATGTCGGCTACTCCCCCGAGCGAATCAACCCGGGCGACAAGGAGCATACCCTTGATAAAATCGTCAAGGTCATCGCCGGCGACTCGCCTCGAACGACGGCACGAATGGTCGCAATCTATTCCAGAATATCGAAGAGCGTCCACGTCGCCGAATCGATCAAGGTCGCCGAAGCCGCCAAAGTCATCGAAAACACCCAACGTGACCTCAACATCGCCTTGGTAAACGAGCTCCTAGTGATCTTCGAGCGCCTAGGCATAAAGACTTCCGACGTCCTTCGGGCGGCGGAGACGAAATGGAATTTCCTTAAATTCAAACCTGGGCTCGTTGGTGGACACTGCATCGGCGTTGACCCCTACTACCTGACCAACCGCGCCCAAAGAGCCGGATATCATCCCGAGATCATCCTCGCAGGTCGCAGACTCAATGACGGGATGCCCAAATTATTTGCCGACTACTTCGTAAAACGCTGCATCAATTGGGGGCACTCCTTGGCTAATCAACGCGTCTTGGTGCTCGGGCTTACCTTTAAGGAGAACATTCCTGACTTCCGTAATTCGAAATCCGTGGACCTCGTCCGCGAACTTCAAAGCTACGGACTAAGGGTCGATGCTTTTGACCCTCACGTGGACGTCAAGGCCTTCACATCCGATCCTGAATGCCATGATATAGTCGTGCTAAGCACTGCGCCTAAACAACTATCGAGCTATCTTGCAGTCGTGCTCGCTGTTGACCATCAAGAGTTCCGAGACGATTTATGGGTGAACAAGGTGTCAGCTGCAAAAAAGGCGGGGACTAAGGTCTTCGACCTAAAGAACGCCTGGGACAACTGCGAAGACCTGGCGGATTGGACTCCCTAGACCTTTCGCAGAAAGTGCTTAAGCTGGTTCGCCAGGTCACGTTGGTTCGTGATCCGAGTGACCTTATCAGCTCGTCGGTTATCCAGCCTCTTTCCAGCCAATTTGCCTGCCCAACCATCGCCCGCGAAGGCCATGATCGGTCGGCATTTACTCCAAGCCAAGGCCATCTCCGACAGGGTCCCGGTGCCGCCGCCAATCGCCAAAATAATCTGCCCATGAGCCATGATATAGTTTCTGGCGTGCCCTAGGCCCGTATAGATGACGATATCAGCCATGCACTCATCTCCTTCGGAAGATTCCTTAGGGCTGATTGCGATAGTGTCGCCGGACTGATAGTTGGCGGCACGCTTGGCACCGATAAAGGCTGCCTCCATGACGCCCTTTTCCCCTCCCGTCATGACGCGGTAACCGAGCTCGATGGCCAACTGGCCGGCCATCTCCGCCTGCTTGCGGTGCACAGGCTTACAGAGTGACTTATTGGGGCCAATGATGGTGAGGATGGGTTTCTTCATGAATGCTTATTCCAAATTAGTCTGAGGTAATCAATCCCATCACGGGAAAAGACCCGCGGAATAGCGAGCGGGTCGCCAGCCCATGGGCGAAACTCCGGGCAAGCGCGAAAAGCGTGGTCGACGCCAGCGGCTTTTACGGCAGAGGTTACTACCCCTGGCCTTGGATACCTATCAGCCTTGCCATTAGGATAAGCCAGCCAAGCGCCCTGTGATTGCGACGGACGCAGCTGCCGGACCCACCCCAAAATCTCGTCTAGTTCTGCCTTCAAGTCAGCGGGTGCAAGCGACCCGAACTCGTGATGATAGAGTCCGTGAGCACCGATATAAACTGACGGCGGTAACCCTGCGACTTGTTTTTCGGCCATATGCGCGGGGGCCATGATTGGCTCGGTAACGCCAACATGAGCTGCCAGCTCGTTGATCATCGCGGCTTGCATAGCCGGACTCGATTCAAGCATGGATACCTTGAGGTCGCCGCTCACCCATCTCTCGCGATCTTGTTCGGAAACCCGACGGCGCCCGCGGTAGTCATTAGCCAGAATGGCATACACCTGGTCGCGGGGAGGAACGTGATTCCCCACCACCGGCGCCTTGGTAGGGAATAGCACGCACGGTAAATTACGCTTCGTGAGCTCCGGCAATACTACGGTGGCGAAATCCTTGTAGCCATCGTCAAACGTCAACAAGACGGCGGGCTTATTATGCGCATCCCCCGCCAAGGATGTGCTGAACACGTCCGCATCCACCACCGTGCACTCCTGTTGTAAGACGTCCAACTGGTCCCGGAAGTCTTTTGAAGTGTGCAGCATGCCTCGGCGGGAGTGGTAAGCCTCTACCGTACCCAAGTCACTCGATACCTGGGGTAGAATACGGTGGTAGCATATCACAGCGAAATGACTCATGTCCGCGAGTGCTTACGCAGCCCATTCAGGAACAACTTCACATCGCTCTCACTGTACCTGACCGCGGATTTCTTTGTGGAAAGAATCTTCGCTCGGCCAGCACCGCTGCCGGGCTCACGATCGAAACCCGGCCGTAGAGCGCCCACGAGCCCCCTGGAAAAGACCAAGGCTTTCCTCACGAGGTCGCGACCTTGTGGGTCTGCCATCAAGGGCTCCACCAAGATGAGTTCTCGCTCCAACATCTTAGCCAGACCCCTGACGCGGTAGAATGAAGCGATGATAGCGCGTGTGCGGATTTTCCGGAACTCGGTGATAGCGCTGAGGAACTGGTCGAAATCCCGCGCCCGGAAGTCGCACTCCTCACGGGCCAGTTTCCCTATTTTAGTGTCTAACCTGGCAAGTTGCCGTTCGTCCAAGATGGTCTTCAGTGCGGAATAGATGGCGAACCCCTCCGTGTCGGGGACGAATTTTCCAGGGTTAAGTAAGTGTCGAGGGTGCTTATTACCCTCGTCCTCCCTGCACTGGCGAACCGGCAATGAACAGGCAGTGACTTCCTTGCCATGCAGATATCTGCAAATGACCGCTGAGACCATGTCAGCGCGGCGGGGGGTAATCGGTTTTCCACCATACTTGAGACCCCGCAAGGTCACGGTGGGATATTTATCCGAATCCGCACCAGATGGCAGCAAGGTGTTGCCCCCACGCAGAACGGAAGGCACATGCGTGATCTTCGGACGCCGCACCTTCGGAGGAAAGCCATCCTCGTGCATCTCCGCTGGGTCGACCGCGAAATGTCGATCAGCAAAAATCGGCCGGAAAACCTGCTTGCCTTTGGCTAGTTTGGGAATTTCCCCGACCACCTCCCTTAACACGTCACGGTTGGAAAGTCGGTGGGTAGAGAATGTTCCGTTGTCCCAAGGAAAGTAATCAAAAGGGAACTCTAGGTGAACTAAGTCGCGACTGGATACATCGTAGTAAAAGTCACGAATCTCGCGGCCCGGAGAAATCCACTTCTCCAGAACTCTCTGAAAGTCGCGGTACTTGTAATCACCTTCTGGCGGGGCCGCCCGGAGCCTCCGAAGCGCCGTAACCGCGTCGAGCAACTGCAACCTGAAAGTCATCGTGCCCGGGACCGGGGGTGCCTCGGTGACCTGTCCGAGGGTCATCGCAACGGAAGCCCGCGCCTCCTTGCTGATGTCCTCAAGGAGTGCCGCCAGCTGGCCGACGAACCAACGTTGACACTCTTCGTCGTCCCAGCACATGGCGCGGTTTACCAAGGAAAGATCCTCGTCGACGAACCAAGCTAGTGCCAGGCGATCCTCGTGTGTGGTCCGGATGTGGGAGGCTACACGCGACTGGATCTCTTGGCGGGCTCGGGCGATTGATGCCTGAAACCCCTTCGCGGTAGAGTCTGCGGCAGGGAACCGACCTTCTATGACCTGAACCTTGAATTTATCGGTGTTACAGCCTAAACTTGTAAACCAATCATGGCTTGGCTCACCTTCACGGGCATTATTCAGCACCAACACGTGAATATGCCCTAAATGTTTCGCAAGTGAGCCCAGCTCTCGGAGTAACCGTGGCAGTCCCGATTTTTCTTCCGGAAGGTTACCCCGACTGATGATACCAACGACGATCCGGCAAGCGGCCAAGGCCTGCCTAGCGCTTTTCGAAAGTGGCTGTATCCTGACCTTCCTGCTGTTAGCCGGAGTTAGGTCATAGCCGATGCCCCATCTCTTTAGGCTCGTCCGCTTATCCCGCTTTTGGATGCGTCGTTTTATCGACTGGTTTAAGGCGTGCTGGGTGGCCTGGTCGAGGCGGTTCTTCGCTAGCAAACAGAAAGTTCTGCTTCCTCGACGCATATCCAATATCACCGAGGAAGTAAGCTCCTGTCGCCGGTCAACAAGAACTCCGTCGGTACGTTGGTATTTCTGATAGCCAGACGGCGGGGCTACCAATGTCCGCTGGCCCGTCGAGCCCCAAGTCCGGTCAGGGAGCTCCGCGAGACGCAGGAGCAACTCGTGAATCTGCATCCCGCGAAGGGCCTCGTTAAATGTACCCGCCTCCAGCAGGGCGTCCAGCCTCACGGCGAAAGCTCCCATTAGGCAGCTGGCGAGGTCGAGGTCCAAGCCATAGAGCGTACGGAGATGCGTCTTTGGCTTATCCGAGCGCGACATCCTGATCGGCTTTGCCTTTCCCTTAACGATGACGTCGGTGAGTACCACCGCGTTCGAACAAGCCGCGGTCGCCGACTCTAACAAACGGAAATGATCCGGCCTCAATTCATCTTCCTCGCGAAGGAAAGAGACGTAGTACCGCTCCTCCTCGGCATATTCCATTAACTTGAGCACCGCGGTGTTCATCGCGCCGCAAAGCCCTGGGGTCCGCTCGTTGCGGAGCACCTGAACGTGGCAGTTATCCAAACGCAGGTCCAGCACCCGCTCCTTCACGTCATCAAACCCAGCCTCGGAGTCGTCGTCGACGACCAGCAACTTGTCCGGCTTGCGCTCCTGACGCGCAATCGAACGGAAAGCCCGCTCCGCCATATCACGCACGTTTCGCTTGGCGTAGACGATCAATGCAAGGACTGGCTTCTTATCACGCCCCGAACTCATCTGATAATCAACCGGGTCTCATTTTTCCATTTTCGCGGCAACCAGGTGTCCACAGGGAGAACGTGGCCCTGCGGGGTGCGGACAACATCCTGGCGATAAAGGACCTTGGCCCCCCTGCCCTTGGCCTTGATCAGATAGGCCTGCACCTCATCAGGGTCATCGAAGTCGACGGACTCCTCGGGGCCGTGGTCGTCATAGGGCACCGTGAATACCCAGACCGAGCCTGGACGAGAGACTCTCGCCATCTCGCGCAAGGCCTTGCGAGGGTCGAGGGAGTGATCCAAGGTATGGTGCGAATAAATGATATCGAAGGAGGCGGCGGCAAACGGCAGGTCGTGCATATCCGCCCGACGGACCTCGCCGCACCTCGGATAAAGGTCTATGCCGACCACCTTTGCAGGGCTGAATCCCATCTCCCGCATGGCGAGCATCTCGATGCCGTAACGCGCTCCGATGCAAAGCACGTCGCAGCCAGCCTTGTAATCCTGCCAAAGCACCTTATTCTGACCAGGTTGCGGGTTCTCAACGAGCAACTCAAGCTGCTCGAGCATATCCACGTGCTTCGAGAACATCTTGAGCTCATAGAGACGACCGGACTTCACCTGCTTCTTCTGCCCCTCGGCATAGGCGTGGGGTTGGTTTTTCTTCATGAGCTGCTTCATGGCGTTGGCTTAGGGGGCAGAATGATGATAATCGAATGTTTGGCAAGGTCCTCACCTAGGTCCTCCTGGACAAAAGCAGTGAGGGGCATTCTTAGGATTTTCTCGTCAGGCCAAGAGACCTTGTAGCCTACGATAACTTCAGATTCCGGCGGATAGTATGCCGACAAGAACGCGGGCAACGACGCTCGCTCGCGATATGACTGGAAAAGAACCAAGGCGGGCTTGCTTTGGCAGGCCTTTCCAAGAGTACCCCAATCCAGTTTATTATCCGAGGAGACGGTGAGCATGCGCTCCAAGCTGACGACCAGTACAGCCTGCGACGTGCCGAACTCCGTCATGTCCAAACCTGCCGAGGCGCAGAGCGCCATCCAGCTGCTTATACCAGGGATTACCTCGAATTCAGCCTGCTCGGAACGCAGCCACGCGAGATAGTCCCCGACGGACTTTTCCCGGCCATGCTGGCCCGAGTATAAGGAAGGATCTCCCGGAACCAAAATAGCCAAATCACGTCCAGCCCCCGTCGCGTTTTTTAACACCGCGTGAACCTCGTCAATGGATAACCGCCCTACCTTGAGTTTCCCGGGCGTGAAAAGGCTCCTTATTGGCAATCCAATCATCTCTCCTACGTATACGGCCTCTTCGACCTTCTCGAATACCTCAAGGGCTCGGGCGGTCAGATACTTGGCAGACCCACCGGGGCCGATTCCAATAATATAAATCATGGAATCTCGATGATAGGACGAAATCCTAGAAAGCGATCCCTGACACATGGCTTCAGCCCATATCGATGGGATGAGCGACATGTTTCCGCCTTGTTCATGGAACTCCCTCCGCGTATCACTCTCTCGACGATTGTTTGCTCTTCGCAGAGCGGATCTTCCGTCGGGCTCACTGCATAATAAGCAGTCGAGTATTTGTCCTGACACCATTCCCAGACGTTGCCGACGGTGTCGTAGAGGCCCCATGCATTAGGGGCGAAGTGCTTCGACGGCTTAGGTTCTAAACCCGAATTGACGCAGCACCAAGCATGGGAGGGAGCCGAGGCTGTGTCCGTTCCGAAATGGAATACCGTCGTAGCACCCGCCCGACAGGCATATTCCCATTCGGCCTCGCTGGGCAGACGCACCCGCATGGAGAGCTCTCCGCTGACAGCCTCACAAAATAAGCGAGCGTCCTCCCAACTGAGCCCCGTCGCTGGTAGAGCCGCGTTGCTAGGGTCTAGCCAGTAGCTGTGGGTCGATTCATCCCAGAACTGGGTCGGCGGATGCTCGATTACGTCTCCCAGCGCATAGGCCATCCCCGGGTCGTCATAAACCTTAAACCTAAAGCGACCATCGGCTATCGCTCCCGGATGGCAATCTAGGAACCGGGCCATGAGCTCACAGCTCAATGGTGTCTCCAGAAAGGCCAGCCTTTTGGTGACTTTAACCCGATGCACCTGGCGGGCATGCGTATGCTCTTTGCGGATCTCACCATTCAAAGACAAATAGGGCGTATCGTTGCCCATCATGAACTCTCCACGAGGAATCTCGACGAAATCTCCGTAAGGGGTTCGCATCGCCACTAACATAGCCACGTCTGCATAAGGTTCAAGCCCATTACATTGACTTCTATTGCTTAATCTTATTCTCCAGCACATGCCCCTGACGCTTTCCTTGCATACCGGTCACGACGCGAACATGACCATTGCCGACCCGAAGACTGGCAAGACTGTGTGTTACGTCGAATTCGAAAAGGTCGCGAACCGGCGCTACTTCAAGTTCAAGAAGGACCAGAAGCGCTTTGCCGACGAGTTCCAGCTATTGGCATGGCCTTTCATCGAACGGCATGCGGCACGAATAAACCGGGTCAACCTTTGCTGGGTTGAGCCCGAACAAGCCCAAGTCATCCGTGCATTGCTACCCAGCGCCGAGGTTGACGACTCCAAGAGACATCACCTCCTGCATGCCTACTCCGTCTACGCCTTCGCCAAACCCAAGGCCGGCGACCTTGTCATAAGCTATGACGGTGGCGGAGACGACGACGATTATTTCTGGATTTATCGCTTCGACGGCAAAGCCATCCGGGTTGTCTCGGAGGCCAAGCAAAACCTTGGCGTACCTTATAGATACCTCGGGTTGGTCGCTTCCGAGATCAAATCGAGTCCGACCTTTGCCCCGGAGACGAACCAGCACCTCGCCGGAAAAGTCATGGGGCTAGCTCCGCGAGGGAAGGTAGTAGAGCGCTTTCTCGAACCGCTGAGGGAGTATTATCGGTTTTTTAATCAGCGACGTGATGCGCTGAAAATCGAGGGGGCCGTCCGTGCCCTTCTCAAGGCCTGCGGCCTGAAGCCGCTGGGGGCAAAAGCGCCCATTGAATCCCTGCCCGCCGTAACCTTGCGGCGAAAAGATGCAGAAAACCTCCTCCGCTCTTCCCAGGAGATTTTCGAGCAGGAGTTTTTAAGACACGCCAAGGCCGAGCTCGTCTCAAAATCCTGTCGGCGAATTCTGTTAACCGGGGGTTGCGCGCTAAACGTCAAACTCAACAGCCTCATCTTTGACCTGACCGGCAAGGATGTCCTGGTGCTGCCTGTGCCCGGGGATTGCGGAATTAGTTTGGGCGCGGCGGTCCAAGATGCCGGGCTCTCCAAATTCGAGATTTTTGAGAACGCCTTCATTGGTCCGGCGGCTTCCGGAATCCTACTAAAGCATCTACGAACGCGATCGGCGACTGCCGCGACTGCACGTGAAGTGGCGGAGCTGCTCCATAAGGGCAAACTCATCGGAACCGTCATCGGGAAAATCGAGGCCGGGCCCAGGGCGCTCGGCAACCGCTCCCTGCTCGCCAACCCTTGCCAAAAAGGGATGAAAGACCTGCTAAACAGGGTGAAAGCTCGCGAGCCTTTCCGCCCGGTGGCTCCATTAGTGACCGAGGAAAAGCAGTCGACGTACTTCGAGGACTGCCCTCAGACCAAGTATATGAGTTTCTCTCCGAAAATTCGGAAACAGCATGCCAAGAAACTTGGCGAGGTAGTTCACTACGACGGCACCTGCCGAATCCAAACCGTGACGAAGAAGGAGGCCTTCCTCCATGAACTCCTCGTGGAGGTAGGCAAGCTCACGGGGTACGAGGTTCTGATAAATACGTCCTTCAACACGAAAGGTCGCCCCATCATCAATGATATCGATGAGGCCTTTACTCTTCTTGACGGAAGCGAAATTGATTATCTCTATGTGGACGGATTCCTTTTCGAACGAAATTAAGTTTTGGAAGTCTTCTCAACTAGTGACTACAGGGCTATCCAGTTACTTATTGAGAGTAGCCGCGAAGTCCGCGCGTGGCCCCTCTGCTTGTTACCATTCGTCTTCCAAATCCGCCCCTCCGCCCCAGAGCTGATGCCGTAACAGCAGCGTCCGATGCCAGTTTGGTGAGTTCTCCAAGCCGTGAAGGACGCGGGCATTGTCGATCAGGAGCACTTGCCCCGGCTTAAGTTGGATGCGCTCGTTGCCGATGGCCTTCATCTTCGTGACCAAAGCATCGAGGTGCTCGTTGGCGCCCTCGCGCCATAACCAAGGCGAGAAGAAGACGCCCTCACAGGCTGGGACGGTACCCCAGGTACCTAGATTGCGCAGAACGGCACAGCGGTTCGCATCATCATCGGCAGGAAACCTCACCCCCATGGTGATTTGCCTCAAGGCGTCCTTCGTCTCAGCTGGGAGCTCCAGCAGCGCAAGCCAAACTGGGTTCAGGATGATGGCACCTCCCTGTGGGTCGGCGCTAACGCAATGCCAACCAATTGAACGGATGCCGGGGTTGCCCGAATGGAGTCGCATGGTTTCATCAGCCACCAAGGCGGTTCGCGGGTCCGCTATGTGAGCGATACGTTCACGGGTGATGACTTCCCCAAACTTCCGTAAGGTTCTGCGGGTTTCGATTGGTGACTCGGAGTCAAAGACGGCCCAGCCTTTCGTGGCAAGCTGGCGATGGATGTGGATGGATTGAGAGCTCATGGTCGTGTGTTGCCAGCGTTGATGGATGTTAGCCGGACGCTGGCAAG
>Ga0209107_10001459_pt1 | contig 13261 bp, 17 predicted proteins | sample LakErihyJuly2011_2_FD_187460 | JGI IMG/M metagenome (GOLD analysis project Ga0209107, IMG submission 187460) | Freshwater microbial communities from dead zone in Lake Erie, Canada - CCB hypolimnion July 2011 (SPAdes) (version 2) | ecosystem: Environmental > Aquatic > Freshwater > Lentic >... | reverse complement strand
TTTAAACAGTTGTTTTAGTATTTTTTTATTACAATTTAAATTTTTCGTCCAAATTTATAAATTATGACGATTATATTATTCAATATAGTAATTACATTATAATTTAAATTCTTTTATAAAATTATTATTTTTCAAATGAGGACTAAGAGTAATTATAAATCACAGGATGTAGATGTACCTTTATTTTTCACCTTAATCATAGTACAATTAACTCGTACAGAAAAGAGAGCATGTTAGACAATAGTCATTACTTAATAAAAATCCATTCAATATAGGTAAATTTTCGTCATAAATTAAAAGCTGAACCTGTAACTAAATAAGCTATTTATGAATCACTGTACAAATACGATGATAAATCCGAATTAAATGATTACTATTTATCCAAAAACTATCTGTAATCTGATTATATTCCAAAATAATTAACTCTCAAGAAAACTATATCAGGGGGTTTCGGATTGAAATCTTCATATGGAGTATAAATAGCTCCAAGCAGAAATTAAAAAGTACAATACTAATAATAAAAAAAATTATAAAATAATTCAAATAATTTAAATTAAAGTAATAATAATGATATTCAAAATGTTGATACATATTGTAATAAAAGTATACTCGGCAATACGATAACAAACTTTAATTCCAAATCTTAAAAAAGTTTAAATTATAACAGTCACAGAGTACAATCAGGCATAGCCTATAACAGTAACAGAGTAAACTTATAAAATCCCGAGATAACAATCTTTGAATAATATTAATAAATTAAACAATCAATGCCTCACCCTCGATCCGCTACCGGCAATAGAAAATTAAACTATGAATAATATAATTAATATTAAGCAAATAACCATAACCAATCAAACAGTTAATAATTGGTAATCCCTGAATCCGTTAACGATCAAAGAAAATCAATCTTTGATTAATATTAAACAATTAACCAATCAAACTCCGGAATCGGAATAGGACTTCCTCAATCCGCAAACCCTGACCGGAAATAATTGGTGTCGATATTGGACAATTCATCACAATAAAAATTACCAGAATAACTATAAAATCGAGGCCAATCATAAATTAGTCAATAAATGGCAGGCAATTTTAATGTAGTTCTCAAAGATTTATTTGAGAAATAGGAAAAAAAGATAGAGAAAATTCAAAACGATGTTGAAAATGCTGAAGTAAGGAGAAATGAGAGGAATATAAGAACCGGAGAAGATGCAATATCTTTCTTTGCCAAGGTATGCATCCCTCCCCTCCACCCCCACCCCTAACACGTCTTAGTATGGAAATACAACCCCTATAAAATTCATAAATTGTGTCAGAGCTGAATACAAAAACCTAGAGTTTCGTCCCTATGATTTAGTAAGCATATAATTGAGAGAGAATTAAAAAGAACTGATATTATCCGAATACTACACAATAAGCTCCAATGGGATAGTTCATGTATGGACTGATAAAGGTAAGAAGATAAGTCGGGGTCAGACCACCACTGAGGTTATCTCCCTATCTGATTGGATGCATGAGAGCACCCTCTTTAACATAATAACAAACATTTTATTCTTCAAAAATTATGCACTTTGCAAGATCTTTAATATGTGGAAGGCTAATGTAAGATACAGTATCTACTATAGCATAAGGTAGAAACTGATCCATGATTCATTCATGGCTAAGCCAGCATTCGCAGAGCATCTCCTTAAGATCAATGAATTTATGTGCTAGTTATAGAGCGTTAAGACTATCTCTCCCAACATAACCCAAAATAAGACGTGGGAAACAGATGAGTTCAAGATGGATCAAAAAAAATCTAGGAAAGAAGCTGCAGCACACTATGAGAATGTTGTTGGGATGGTTATAAAAGAATGCGAAATCTTGGCAAATGATGTCTGCAATAGATGCAAAAAAGAAAAAATAGAGGATAAAGGGGATAAATACTCTGAAGAGGTAATACCCAACCAACCAATGAATTAAATAAGACTGGAACAGGAGGAAAGAGAGTACATCCTTAATAGAGCAAAAAAAGACAAAGAAAAGCTCAGAAATCTTGTCAGATTAGTAGATTATATAGTCGAGGAAACACTCTTTCATACAAGCTTTGTATCATTCTAAATATTACTTGATGAGATGAGAAAGGTTGGCAAGAAATCCGCTCTTTTCTTCACAGTCGTGACCTTTACCAATTCCTGCATGATGTTTACTCCGGATCAGAACGAGTTCACCGAGATACTTTTAACACTATTAAACGATATGATATCATGTGTCAAGAATATCACAAGGGTGCACGAGAAAATGAAGATTTACTTCCGCCTGAAAACTAATGATCATACCTTCTGCGACATAAATTAAATGATAATATCGAGCGTACGCTTCTAGTTATTGAGGGAGGAGATCAAAAACAAGTTAACAATAGACTTCGAGGCAGCATAGAAGTACGTCAATGATAACTACGAGAAATGCAGAGATATCTATAACTTCTAAATAAATGGGAATTTGGAAGAACTCCTCATTAATGAGGCTAGTGTAGAGATAATCAAGACTAAATTAAAATTATGGAATGAGGAACTTGTTCTCTACATCAAGGACTCCCCAAAGGGAGTATTGTAAGTAGATGGAAGAAAGATAAAGTCAATCCTAGAGCCTTTTGTCAAAAGTTGTCTTACTCAAATAAAAGACCATTTATACGAACTTATGAAAATAAAATGCGATATTCTTGAAAAGAAATTAAAAGAGTACAATCAGTACTTGTCTAAACCTATCCTAAACCTCAAGGACTACACTGACTACATAGAGTTTTTCCAAAGACTAAAAGACGAGATGGGTTGTCTGCCCGGCTCAGAACAAGACATTAATCTTTATAATTAAAAGATACAGATTGATGATATGCAGAACCAATTAAAGAGTGATTTTGAGTTATACTCAGTAAAAGCAGAAGATATTATGAAAATATAAGACATTTACAAAGAATATAATGATCTTTTTGGCGATGGTGGCGGGAGATACAAAGATGCGAAGAAAATAATCAGCTCCCGTAAGGACGATATGGTCATAGCTTTGGAGAAGGAATCCGATGATATCAAGAAAAAAATTCTATCTACCTCTACACTCATCAACAGCGGAATCTTTGTGGAGGAATCAACTGATTCTAAGCTCGCGATTGAAAAACTATAAGAAATCGAGAATAAATAGATATTAATTTATGCAAAAAAAGAACAAACTTTGTATAAGTATTAAAAATTAATGGATATCACCACCCCCCCATCCAAGGACTTAAATGAACTTAAATCTCGTTTTGCTGACCGTTTTATCCTATGGAAACATATAGACTCTTATGCTACATAATATGATGAATGGTATAATGGTGACTTCACTAAACTTAATTATGAAGATATAGAGAGAGAGATGAATCTATTTGAGATGACTTCGGTCTAGCTTAAGGCGAGAGTCTATAATTTAATAACTAAGGACTCCAAAGATCAGACCAAAGAGAGAGTTTTGGACTTACACATCACTAATATGTTAAAAATATCTCGTGTAATGCCTATTATTGCAGCTCTTAGTAACAAAGATCTCAAAATTCGTCACTGGTAGATCATATTCCCCAAATTGGACATGCCAGGAAAGTATGGGGAGTCTATCTTCTCCCTTTAGTAATTAGTAAATAAAGGAGTGGAGTAAAAAATAGATGAAATGGAGGAGATTTCTTCTAGAGCTACCGGAGAGGCGAGTATTGTGGCGTAGCTGGAAGATCTAAGGAAAAAATGGCTAGAATTGAGCTTTGAAGTGCTCCCGTACAGAAATTATAAAGATAAATTTATTCTTGGATCAGTCGAAGATATCATCGTTTCCTTGGAAGACCATTAATTAAAAGTCTAGACTATGCTGGGGACACGGTACGTGGCTGCCATCTGATCCGATGTAGAACAGTGGGAAGCTAAGCTTCTACTTATATCAGAGACCATTGATGAATGGTTAATCTGCTAGAAATAATGGATGTATCTCGAGAATATCTTCTCAGCAGAAGATATCCAGAAGCAGCTCCCATCAGAGACAACAAAGTTTTAGCAGATTGATAAGAGTTGGAAAGAGTAAATGACTAAGACTTACAAGCGTCCAATAGTATAGGACAACTGTAATTCAAGGGACTTAAAGATCGCATTCGAGAATAATAACGCCCAACTCGAGATCATCTAAAAGTGTTTGGAGAACTACCTCGAGACTAAAAGAACAGCTTTTCCTAGATTTTATTTCCTGAGTAATGATGAGTTGTTAGAGATTTTGTCCTAAACTAGAAATCCTCATGCGGTGCAGGGACACTTAAGAAAATGCTTTGATAACATTAGTTACATATAATTCACAGCTGATCATGAATCAAAGGAGATAATAGGAATGACTTCCTCAGAGCCAGAATCAATGCCGGAAAAGGTCCGATTTCCTTAATCTGTCTTTGCTGAAGGCGTTGTAGAGCAGTGGCTAATGAAAATATAAGAAATGATGATTGAATCTTTATACTACTATACTAGAGATGCTTTCTACAAATGCCCTGAGAACTTACTAGAAAGAAAAGATTGGCTATTTAAATACCCTGCACAGCCTGTTCTTGTAGTAGACATGATCAAATGGACGAATGGTTGTGTTAGCGCAATCTAGGCGGCCCAAGAAGGAAACAGAGAGGCCATAATAGTATACTATGAAAAGATGAAATAACTTATAACAACTCAGGTGTAGATAGTCAGAGAGAATCTCGACACCTTACAAAGAACACTAATGGGAGCACTGATTGTACAAGATGTCCATGCGCGAGATGTGACACAGTATATGATGGAGGTAGGCGTCAACAGTATCAATGACTTCGAGTGGAGTAAATAGCTCAGATATTACTGGAGTTTGGATGAAAATAATGGGGAAGGGGACTGTATTGCCAAGCAGACGAATTTCTCATTCCTTTACTCTTATGAATACCTGGGAAATGGTCCTAGATTGGTCATTACCCCCCTAACTGATAGGTGCTATATAACTCTTACAGGGGCCAAGCATTTGTAGTACGGAGGCGCACCGGAGGGACCAGCCGGTACTGGGAAAACCGAGACTACCAAAGATCTAGCCAAAGCACTAGCAATACAGTGTGTTGTGTTTAATTGTTCAGGCGGATTGGATGTGAAAACAATGGGTAGATTTTTTTCAGGGTTGGCATAGTGTGGAGCATGGGCTTGTTTTGATGAATTCAACAGGATTGACATTGAGGTTCTTTCAGTTATTGCCTAATAAATCTCAGGCATTTAATAGGGCATAAGAGAGAGAAAAGACCTGATTTATTTTTAGGGAAGGGAAATTCCTCTAAATGATCGTTTTGGGGTGTTTATTACAATGAACCCTACTTACGTCGGTAGAACCGAACTTCCTGATAACCTGAAGACTCTTTTTAGACCAATTGCGATGATGATACCTGACTACGCCTTAATAGCAGAAATTATGTTATTTTCGGAGGGCTTTGAATTCGCTAATAAATTAGCTCGAAAAATGGTCAAATTATACTCACTATCAAGTGAATAATTGAGTAAACAAGATCATTATGATTTCGGTATGAGAGCTGTCAAATCAGTCCTTGTCATGGCCGGATCATTAAGAAGAAAAGATCCGGCGGTTTCCGAGGATATTGTATTGATTAGAGCAATGAGGGATTCTAATCTACCTAAATTTTAAAGCAATGATGTCCCTCTTTTTTTTGGTATAATAAATGATTTATTTCCGGGAGTTGAGGTTCCTTTTATTGACTACGGACACGTCAGAAAAACTATTGAACACTAACTAGAACTATTGAATTATTAAAAACCAGAAAAATTTATGGGAAAGATAATATAACTTCTAGAAACAATGATGGTGAGACACGGAGTCATGGTAGTCGGCTCTGCCTCAACCGGGAAATCTACTAGCATTAAAATTCTAGCTAAAGCATTGTCTTAATTACATACTGAGGGGAGTTAAGATTTCTGGCATAAACCGGTGGAGGTGTAGTGGCTTAACCCGAAGGCAGTTACAATGAATGGACTCTTCGGATACACTCATATGTTGACGAATGAATGGACTGATGGCATAGCGGCTAACATCATAAGAGAGAATGTTAAAGATACCTCTCACAACAAGAAATGGGTGGTGTTTGACGGCCCTGTTGATGTCCTGTGGACGGAGAACATGAATACCGTTCTAGATGATAATAAGCTGCTTTGTCTGAATAACGGCTAAAGAATAAAACTTAATAATACTTTAGAAATGATCTTTGAGGTCAATGATCTCTCAGGTGCTTCCCCGGCCACCGTCTCAAGATGTGGAATGGTATTCATGGAGCCCATTCATCTGGGATGGGAACCTCTCATTGAGACATGGGGTTATAAGTGGCGTGAAGAAAATAAGAAAGACGGCAAAATTCCACCTTACATTATCAGTATGGTAGACAAAATCAAAGCTTTCTTCCATGACTACTTCAAAGAATTAAGAGATAAAGTGCAGGAGATCATTCCTTGCGTTGAGGCTAATCTCGTAAGTAGCAACTTAAACCTCATAAGTGTGTGCTGGGAAGAAGCCAAGACTTTGCACAAAGATTTCGTAGACCTAGAGTAAGCTGAAATCGAGATTTTGTCTTCTATGGTCTTTATTTTTGCATATATTTGGAGTGCAGGAGGTAATTTGCAAGACAGCTCAAAAAATAATTCTAGAGTATACTTTTCTAATTAAATAAGATCTAAAATAATGAAGATATATCAAGGCTTTCCTTACGAAAATGAAGTCTACGATTACTACCCTAATTACACAGAAAAGGTATTCAAACCCTGGAATGAAATAATCAGTGAATTTAAGTACAAAGCCTCACAGCCCTACTGCAATATTCTAGTACCTACTACAGAGACAACGAAATACTCCTACTTGATGCAAAGACTCGTCCTTAACAATCAGAACATGCTGCTTATGGGAGAGACAGGTGTTGGTAAGAGCGTCATAACGAATGATTTTTTGATGAATTTGGATCCAGAAAAGTTTGTTTATGTAAGTCTGAACTTCTCTTCCTAAACTTCTACTAAGAATCTCTAAGATATATTTATGGATAAGGATAAATTTCATAGAAAGAAGAAGGACTTGATAGGCCCTTTAGCAGGAAGAAAAATGATTGTTTTTATAGATGATATAAACATGCCTGCAATTGAGAAGTATGGCTCCTAGCCTGTCAATGAACTTCTAAGGTAAATAATCGATTCAGGGGGGTTCTTCGATCAAAAAAAACTATTTTTTATTAACATTAAAGATTGTGTTTTTGTCTCGGTGTGTGCCCCACCCGAAGGGGGGAGGAATCATGTCACCCCTAGACTATTCAGACATTTCAATATGCTTTGGGCCCCTGAACTGACCTAAAAATCTTTAGAGGCAATATTCCTCTCAATTCTAAAAGGTTTCCTAGGAGAATCACCCTAAGTAAAAAATGTTGAAAAATTTGCACCTTAAATCGTTAAATCAACTACCGACATTTTTGTCAAAATCTCAAGGGAATTGTTACCAACCCCCAAGAAATCTCACTACACATTCAATATAAGAGACATTGGGAAGATCTTTTAAGGAATTTTGATGGTTTAGTATGAATTTATCAAGGAAAAAACAGAGATCATATAATTATGGACACATGAATGTGTAAGGGTTTTTTCTGATCGTCTAGTGGATGAAACCGATAGACAATGGTTTTACAAACAATTCAATGAACACCTTGTCAATCATTTTGAGTATGAATTGGACATTGAGAAATGGTCAAACTTTCTATATGGAGATTACGTTAATTAAGACAAAGCTTATTGCAAAATTGATGACTTCGAAGCCCTCCCCACCAAATTTTTCGATTATCAGAATATATATAACGCTATGATGCCTAAACCATGTAATCTCGTGTTCTTTGGTGATGCATTGAAGCATATCTCCCGTTTGCTTAGGACATTGAGGTAAAATCGTGGAAATTCTTTGCTGATAGGGGTTGGTGGGATCGGTCGGTAAAGTTTGACGAGATTAGCAAGTTCTATTAGGGGTTACAATTGTTTTAGTATAGAAATTATGAAGAATTACAAAGAACCATAGTGGAAAGAAGACATGAAAAAATTACTCAAAAGTGCAGGGGCTAAGAATCAGCCCCAGGTGTTCCTATTTAGTGACACATAGATAATCAAAGAATCTTTTCTCGAAGATATAAATAATTTGCTGAATACAGGTGAAGTGCCCAACCTTTGGGGGACAGAGGATTTCGAAGAAATCCTGATTGACATCCGTTCATTCTCCAAAGAAAAAAATGTTTTTGGGAGTAGGGAGGCTTAGCTAGCATTTTTTATCCAATTGATCCGAGAAAACTTGCACATAGTTCTAACTTTCTCACCCATAGGGGACAAGCTCCGAAATCGTTGTCGTATGTTCCCAAGTATTATAAATTGTTGCTCTATTGATTGGTATAATAATTGGACAGATGAAGCTCTCAACAGTGTAGCCATAAAGGAATACACCTCCAATGATAAATTAGGTTTGGTTCCTATCGCCTAAAAATTAGCTAGCATAAGTGTTAAAATGCATAATAGTGTGATTGATAAATCAGAGATCTTTTACGATGAATTAAAGAGAAAAACTTATGTTACCCCGACCAGTTACTTAGAACTTATTAAATTATATATTGAGTTAATGAGGGTAAAATAGAGTGTCTTGCCTTTACAAATTAGTAAGTATGAAATGGGCCTGTAAACTCTCAAAGACACTAATGTGGAAGTTGAGAATTTATAAAAATAGATCATCGGATTTAAGCCCCAATTAGAGCAAATGTTTGAAGAGAATAAGACAATCCTACGAGAGTTAGAAGGGAAAACTAAAATCGCGAATGAGACAGCTGCAGTCTGCCAAAACGAAGCAAGATAAGCTCAGATTATGAGAGATGATTGCCTAGAGTAAAGACTCCTCTGTCAAAACGAGCTAGATGAGGCGGTGCCCATTTTGAGAAAAGCTTAAGAAGCTGTCAAAAAAATCGATAAGAACTCCATAGACATAATGAAATCAATGAATAACCCTCCAGCACTAGTCAAGTTAGTCATGGATAGTTGCTGCTTACTCCTAGGAGAGAAAGAGGACTGGGAAACCGCTAAAAGGGTATTAAGTCAGATGAATTTCAGATAATAATTACTTGAATTTGATGTGGATAAAACAGAAAATAAAAGATGGGCAAAGTTCAAAAGTGTTTACTTGTCCAATCCTGAGTATAATGAAGCTAAAATGCTCACTGTGTCCTCTGCATCAGTAGCAATATTGACGTGGGCAATAGCCTCTGAAAAATTTTACCAAGTCAAGAAGATTATCGGACCAAAGCAAAAGAAATTAGAAGAAGCTGAGACTTTGTTGAAGTCAGTTGAGGGATAACTGGCAACTAAAGAAGCAGCATTATAGGAGATCCAAGATATGGTGACTGAGTTACAGCGTAAGTTGGACACTTCGACTCGTAAAGCACAGGTCCTTAGACACCAACAAGAAGACGCGGAAATAAAATTGAGAAGAGCTGAGAAACTCTTTGTTGGTCTGACAGCCGAAGCTGTCCGATGGAAATAGAGTCTAGCCATATTGATATAATCGCTCAATAATTTATCTGGAAATATACTTATTGCGTCTGCTTGCATTTCGTATCTCGGGCCTTTCACGTATAGCTACCGATAAGAGCTCATTGATGAATGGATTAAGGAGTGTAAGAGATAGGAAATTCCGGTCGGAGAAGACTACTCCCTGTCTAAGATCTTATGTGACGACTATTAGTTGAGGAAGTGGCAAGAGAATGGACTTCCCGCTGACATTTCATCAGTAGAGAATGGTATTTTCATTTTCAACAGCAGGCGATGGCCACTAATCATTGACCCCCAAAATTAAGCCAATAGATGGATCAAAAATCTTGGAATTTATTATACCACTAGATTTTCTGATCCTAATTTTCTAAAGTAGATTGAGAATGCCATTCGTTTTGGGCAGGAGATTCTTATAGAGGGTTGCGAAGAAGAACTTGATCCTTCAATGGATCCAATATTGACAAAGAAAACTACAAAAAGAGGAGCTTAACTTATCCTCAGACTCGGGGACCAGGATATCCCATATTCAGCTGATTTTAAACTATACATGACAAGTAAGATGCCTAATCCTCATTATATACCCGAAATTTGCATTAAAACCACAATTATAAATTTCACCGTTACCCCTGTCGGTCTTGAAGATTAATTACTTGTTGAAGTGGTACGTCAAGAAAGAATTGAACTTGAGGAAAAAAGAATTAATCTAAGTAACGAAATTTAACAATGTCAGAAACAAGTCTAGGAACTTGAGGATAAGATTTTGAAACAAATCCAAGAATCTTGCAGCAGAATCCTAGAAAACGAAGAACTTATAAACACCTTGGATACCTCAAAGATGATATAGGACACAGTGAAGAGGAGACTCGATCAATCAAAGGTAATAATAGCTTACAAACCCCCCTCCCCCGACCGCAAACCCCTTATATTTTAAGGTTACATCCGAGGATATCAACACAGCCCGGGAACTCTACAGACCAGTTGCCAAGAGGGGAAGTGTGCTTTACTTCGTTATAGCCTCATTAGCCAATATCGACCCAATGTACTAATATTCTTTGGAATTCTTCATCATGTTCTTTAAGATTAGACTGCAGAAGGCACCAACCCCACCCGAACTTCAGAAAAGATTAAACGCTTTAGTGGATGATATAACAAATGCCTTTTACGTAAATATATGTCGTGGATTATTTGAAAAAGATAAACTCTTATACAGTTTCATGATCTCAATTAACATAAATTTGGAATCAAAGGAGATCAATTTGCGAGAATGGAATTACTTCCTTAAAGGGTCGCCTAATGACATCCCTCTATCTAAAGACTAAAAATTTCCGGAATGGTGTTCCGAGAAGATATATAAGTCAATTCTCGGTCTTGCGTAAGAATCAACCGCCTTTCTTAAGTTTCCAGATATTATTAATGATAAGGATGAATAGGAGAAATTTTTTAAGATTAGCAAGAGCAAGGAAGTTTGGGATGAGATACTTCCAACAATCTATTAAGGAAAGTTGAACAATTTCTAAAAACTACTATTCTTTAAACTAGTAAGAGAAGATAAGCTCGTATAACTAGTCAGGAAGTATGTAGGGGAGTCTCTAGGTTAGAAATTCACGTTATCGCCGAGTTTCGATCTTAAAGGTTCTTTTGGAGACTCAACATGTAAAACTCCTATCATATTTGTTCTATCTCCTGGAGCTGATCCTACCTCCTACCTATACACTCTAGCAAATGACGAAATGTTCCATGAAAGACTTAAATGTCTTTCATTAGGTTAAGGATAGGGTGAAAACGCCAAAGAATTAATCAAATCGGGAAGAAGAAATGGGGATTGGGTATGTCTTTAGAATTGTCATTTAGCAATAAGTTGGATGCAAGATTTTGAGCATCTCTAGGAAGGATAGGTAGAAGATGAAACCCATCCAGAATATAGACTCTGGCTTACCTCCGCTCCTACAAGTAAATTTCCAGTATCTGTTTTATAGAATGGTATAAAGCTAACTAAAGAACCTCCCAATGGAGTCAAAAATAATATAGCTGCCTTTGTAAATGAGATTGATGATGACGTCTACAACTCCCCTATTCTCGAGCTAAAAAACAAGACTATGGAATACCAAAAATTGCTTTACAGTTTGGCTTTTTTCCATGCCGTTATTCTTGAAAGGAAAAAATTTGGTGCTATCGGATGGAATATTTAGTATGAGTGGATGGCCAGCGACCTTTAGACCTCTTAAGCCCAATTATATATGAATCTTGTTGAACAACCTGATGTACCTTATAAGACTCTCACGTATATTATTGCTACGATCAATTATGGAGGGAGGGTGACAGATGACAAGGATGCTCTCCTTATTACTTCCCTACTTAACAAATACTTTTGCCCAGAAGTTATGAAAGTGCATTATGATTTCGCCCCTGGCGGATAATATTTTTCTCCCACCGATTTATCTTTAGAGGCAGTTAAAAATTTAGTTGAGACTTTGCCTTAGGAAGATGACCCGGAAGTATTCGGACTTCATTTTAACGCTCAAATAACATATCAAACGAAAGTGGTGAAGGAAATGCTGGATACTTTAATTTTGACTTAGCCCAGATTCTCTAACGTAGCAAAAGGGATAGCAAAGCCAGAAGATCTTGTATCTCAGATGGCTGCTAGACTGATATAAGAACTACCCGATAAATTAACAATTAAAAAATTAGAAGAAACTTCTAGTTCCCTTGAAGTCTTTAGGCATCAAGAAGTTTGCATGTTTAATATCTTGTTAGTAAAAATCAAATCCACACTATAAGACCTTGTTAAAGCTGTAGCAGGAACAACAGCCATGAGTATCTAACTTGAGTCCATGTTCGATTCTTTTATTCAAAAAAAAGTTCCCTCTGCATGGGAAAAAGTAGCTTATCCTTGTCTAAAACCACTAGCTTCTTGGAATGCAGACTTAATTCTAAGAATAGAGTTTATAAAAAAATGGGTGGATAAGGATTTCATGGACTCTTATTGGATCTCATGCTTCTTTTTCCCTTAAGGTTTTATGACAGCAGCCTTACAGTAATTTTCAAGAAAAAATAAAATTGCAATTGATACCTTGATATTTAGAACACAGGTGAGAAATTCTAGTACTAGAGTAACTCCACCTGAAAAGGGTATATTGTCTTCCCTCCACTCCCCGCCTTTTCTTAATAAATTATAGGTGTTAATATTCATGGGATGTTTATAGAAGGGTGTAGGTGGAATACTTTTACAGGTTCTCTTGAAGAATCTCTACCATATATCTTATTCGAAGAAATACCGGTTGTATGGTAATAATTTTTTTTTACACACATACAGGTTAGAACCTTTTTTAATATCTGAATATAATGCTGTTGGGTACAATTGTCCATTGTACAAAACTTCGACTAGGAAAGGTACTTTATCAACTACTGGACACTCGACAAACTTTGTGATGTATCTCGACTTAAAAACAAATAAAGATGTATCATATTGGGTTAGAAGAGGGGTGGCGTTGTTAGCTATGCTTGATGACTGAAAGAAATTCAATTAAAAAAATTATATTATCAATTTAATTACTAAATATATAATAAGTTTAATTAAATTTATAATGTTTTATTAAATTATCTTAATTAAATCAAATTTATTATATTTATAAATTTTTTATTAATATATTTTA
>Ga0209107_10001458_pt1 | contig 13272 bp, 12 predicted proteins | sample LakErihyJuly2011_2_FD_187460 | JGI IMG/M metagenome (GOLD analysis project Ga0209107, IMG submission 187460) | Freshwater microbial communities from dead zone in Lake Erie, Canada - CCB hypolimnion July 2011 (SPAdes) (version 2) | ecosystem: Environmental > Aquatic > Freshwater > Lentic >... | reverse complement strand
CATACAAAATAGCAAGCGCTAGGATAATGATGATGCCAATGAACTTTCCGAGCGGGCCGATATGCACATGGGTAATCAGTTCAGAGAGGAGCAAACAGCCGACATAGCCAATCAGGATGAATGAGGCCGACTCCAGGATCGGGAAACGTTCGATGAGCTTGATGCAATAGCCAGCGACAAAGCGCAGGGCCAAGATACCAATGAACACGCCCGTGCAAACTACCCAAAGTTTATCCGATAAGGCCACCGCCGCGACGACGTTATCGACACTCAGGCTAAGGTCCATGATCTCGATACCAATGATGGTAGCGACAAGGCCGCGACCAGCGGTATGGACCGCACCCTCTCCGGCGGCCTCTTCGGCCTCCTCTTCGGCGGCCTTCTCCGCGAAGTGCTGGCACATCAGGTAGACCAAATAGGCGGCACCCACGATCTTAAGCCAAGGATTGGCGATGATGAGACCCGCACAGAGTAACGCGATTCCACGAAAAACGTAGGCTCCGATGATACCTAGACGTAATGCCAGTTTTTTCTGGTCACCAGGCAAGTGCGAGGCCATGGCGGCAATGGCCAAAGCATTATCGACCGAAAGCAGACCTTCGATGATGATGAGCGAAATAATGACCGGGATAGCGGCCTGTAATTCGACGAGGGAGGGTAGGTATTCCATGTTTATGTGTTAGAGAGTGGGGTTAGGCAAAAGCGTGAAAGGGTCTTAGGCTTTGATGATTTGGACGGAAACGAGCCGTCCACCGGCCGCCGAATCGAGGATGAGCTTCTGGCCATCGAACAACTCAACTTGGCTACCAACCGAAACGGGCGTTGGTGCGCCATCTTTAGTCGCGTCAACCATCGCAGTTAACTTCTGATTGACGAAGATCCACTTGCTTCCCACCAAACTGAAATAGCCCACTGGCTTCATGTCATCAGCGGAAAGATTCGGCGAAAGGATCACGTTGCGATTGGTGTGCCACTTATAGATATATTGGTTGGCGTAGACCATCAGCCGGTGCTTGTCGTCCTTGAACGAGCCCTTCCCGTAATTGGTGTAGAGGTTCAATACCGGCAAAGTACCCGAAAAGGCAGTCCCGCAGAAGGAGCACTTGGGCTTATTGGTGTTATCAAAAACATACCATTTATGAGTACAGCTGGAATTCTGGCAGGGCTGCATCAGGTCGACCGTCTTGATGAGCGCCGTTTCCCATTCGTCCGCCAGCGGACGGAGGCTCGGGTTATGGAGCCCGTCGACAAAAGCGCGGTCGAAGAGTACCTTCAGGTACGGACCAGTAATGGCGTATGGCAGCTTGGTGACATCCGCGAACGGGAGGTCCGTTTTTTTGACTTCTTTCAGGTTGGGGCGATTGCGGTTATCGGTTGGGTGCTCGATGAACAAGGCCTTTGCGCCCATCTCTAGGTTCTGACGTTCCTCTTCCGTCTTGGCGGGATGGATCAGCCCACCCTTCAGCGGATGCCGGTAAAGCATATACATGTAGATCAAGACCGCCAAGGCATGCCGATCGGTCTCAATTCGGGGCAGTTTGCGATTCGGATCCTTCACCGGAAGATGCAAAGTGGCCATTACTTCAGGCGCGATGAAGTCGGGGGTCCCAATCACATCAGGCGCAAACTTCCCTGGGACCACGAGCCCGTCGATATCGATCACGGCGGCGCTGCCAGAAACCGGGTCAACGAGGACATTCTTATAGGATAGGTCCGAGTGGGCTAAGCCGGCGGCATGCAGACGTTTCACCGCGCGCGAAATTTTGACGCAAATCTGGAAATAGCTTCGCCAGTCACCGCGTTCGCGGTCGTCCAGGTACTTCTGCTGATGCGTACCCGTCGAGAACCATTTGCCTTCCTTATCCTTCCCCTTGATGCTCAGCAGACTATCGTTATTCTTCGAGCCGAACTTGAAAAAGAAGTGGCTGGCGTAGGTGGGCGCACAGATACCCAACCGGCCGTTATGCTCGACCACGTGCGTCGGCCAGCAATAGACGGTCTTCCAATACTCGCCGCCGGGCTGATCGAAGATGCGCTGGCGGTAAACGCCAACAATATTGGTGAGGCGATCCTTAGCATTGAAATCCTGCGGAGACCGAAAGAAGGCGACGACGTAGGACTTATCTGGCGAAAAGTAGACGTCCTTCATGCCCCCCTGGCCGATCATTTTGTCTACGAACTCGATTGGAGAGCCGTCGGTGGCTTTAAGTTTGATGATAGTGCTCATGCTTTCGGCTATTTAGATTCAGGGGGTGTTGCCGTGCTGTCTGGCGCGAGCGCAGGGAGGAGAAAGACGATAGTGCGGTCATCATGATTACCTGCTGACTTAAACGATAACCACTTAAGTAGCCGGGCATCGGCTTCTGCTTCATCGAAGTGTGTAGCCGTGGTGACTTCAGTCCAAAAGGCATCCCAGCAACCCTTGTCCTTAAGGCTTTCCTCTGTCGGGAAACGTGGGTCTGTAATGCCATCGGTCATCAGCACCACAGCGCTCAAGTCTTGCACGAAGGCCGCATGTAGGCGGCTCATGTTCTTATCGGCATCTTCGAAGACGTGGTTGACGGTAAGAAATATAGTTTGGCCGGCGAATTCCCCGCTGTCGGGCTCGCAGAAGGCAATAGGAGTGCCATCGCCTTGGCGGATTCCAACACCGCCATCTCCAATGGTAAAGGAGACCAGGACCCAGCCAGTCGGGAGCTTCTTGGCCCCGCAAATGAGTAAGGTCGTGTGGAAATCCTTAGGTGGACGTGGCGGGTCCATCGACGCCGCTTCATCCTTAATCGCCTTCAGTGCCGAATGTGCTGTTCCCACCAACCAATGATAAAGCTCCTGCTTTAGTTTGCCTGAGTTCCCCTCTTCGACCAGAGGGATGATTGCTTCCTCTAACTTGATGGCGCCCTCCCCTTCCAACCACTGACGTAGAGTGGCCTGCGAAGTCTCACATGCCAGTTCGGAACCGCGACGGGAGAGTTTGGCTGAACCGGCACCATCGGCCGCGACCAAAAGGTGCCAGCCCGATGGCTCATGGAAGCTCAGTCGATAGTCGTCCTCACGAAAAGAGCCTTCGTGGGCATGCGAACGGCCGCGCTGACTCGCTGCAAAAACGCGGGCGTAGGGTGTCTCCATCTTTTCATGGGCAACGTTAGGCTTCTGAAAAGGGGCGGTCGGATCCGTCTCTAGGTTCTTCCACAACGAATCCGGGTCGGGATTAATCGTGACCTGCGAGAACTCCGACAACAGAGGGTGATGCGGCCGGTCAGGATGAGAGAACTCCACTTCAAGGCGAAGCTCGCCCGAGACAATCGGTGTGCAGACGAGCTCTTGGGCGTCATCGTCTACGATAATCCCTAAGGCCTCTAGGCCTACCCACCGAACATTCCAACCCTCCGTCCCACGAACCACTTTGCTAATGGGTATACGGACAACCTTACCTACGGTCAGGTTAACCGGAAGACGTTTTTCTACCTTAGGGCGCTGAACAACTACCAAAGGCTTATATGCTTGAAAAATAGCCGTGTGCAGCATGCGCAGATTCTGGGGGCGTTTCATCGGGTCGATTGAAAGCGCCTCGAGAATAGCCTTCGAAAGCTCCGGCTGGTCTGGAATGCTTAAGGCAAGGTCAGCCTGCCAGCTCCATAGCCTGCGCTTTCCACGAATGGGAGGATGCCCAGCGAACGCACGATAGGCGATGGCCGCGATAGCGTAAACCTCACCTTGAGGAGTGGTTGGCGTATCGTCGGTTAGCTCAGGGGCGCGATAGAACAAAAAACCTGCCTCCCGCTTGACCTCAGCTTTCTCGAGATAATCAAGGTCAACGTTCGTTCCATCGTTCACCAGTAAAGTCTCCGGAACCAAACTCGGGTGAAACTCCCCCATCCGATGCAACTTCTCATCAAGAAAGCGCATGACTCGACCGAGGGCGAGCAGGATGCGCGTGGGATCCCCTTCGGCGTAATCATCTGCCCAAAGGTCGAAAGTATTTAATGGCTCTTGAGACATGGATGAAAAATAACTTTAGCAGACAACGCTGATCTCTGCTGGTGGGGGTGGGAGACTGACCTCGCTGGCGGTGCCAGCGCTGAGGTTGCCATTGGCGACGGCAGAAGAGACCCACTTGAAAAAGGCGAGGAAGGTATTTCCGTCCATGGTATCCAGGGAGACGACATGACTGCAAAGCAGCTTTAGTTGCGCACACAGACGCTCGCCATCCAGTTTGCTTTTTTCGACGTCCCTTGAGCCGGACTTCATTAACGCGGCACAGCCGACCACGGTCCCAAACCCAATGGACTTAACCTGGGGAACCATCGCGGTAAACTCGGCGGAATCGGAAGGAGTACCGTCGGTCATGATAAACAGCAGCGGGCGCCAATCCCCCTTCTTTGACTCCGTGGACTTGATTACGTCGGCCCTCACGTTTCGACAGACTTCTCGTAACGCCAAACCTGTCATGGTTGGGCCGGAGTCGGGCACGATAATCTCGGGCAGGATAAATTCATCGAGCATAGTCAAGGGCACCAAGGTTTTGACCTCACGGTCAAAGGTCATCAGGCACAAGTGTACTGTTTCGAGCGCATTTGGATCTTGGCGCAAGGAAGCCACCAAGGACGCGAGGCCATTCTTCACCGACTCAATGGGTTCCCCCTTCATGGAGCCAGAAGTATCCAGCAGAATATAAACGGGGAGGCGTCGACTCATGGGGTGAAAGCTCCTGCCGATCCTGCGTCGCCTTTAGACGACGACCTTGATTTCGGGCGGAGGCGGCGGGAGTTCGCTGAGTCCCTGGACGTCTTTACCAGCCTGCTCGACGCTCTTGCTGCCTTGGCTGACAGAAGCGCTGATCCACTTAAAGAAAGCCTTCATTGAAGCTGTATCCGAGGTATTAAGCCTGACGACAGATTCTGTGATCTGCTTGAGGGAGGTCTCATCGCCGTTATCAACGCAGCAACCAACGATAACACCCCACTTTTCCTGACGGAAGCGGGCGAGACCCTTCTGCCAGTCGTCGGTGGGGCCACCATCGGTCATAAGGAAGACCATCGGGCGCCAGTCGCCCTTCGTCGTCGGGGTCGTCTTTACTAAGTCCTTTTTGACGCAGTTAGCGACCAGTTCGAGGGCTGCACCAAGGTCGGTCGAGCCATTAGCATCGATGGTCGGAGGCTGAAAAGCGGTCAGTTCCGTGAGCGGTACAGCGACATTGGCACCACTACTGAACGTGATGACGCTCAACCAGGCAGTCTCGAGAGCGTAGGGGTCCTGACGGAGTGAGGCGACCAGCATCTGGACGCCATTCTTGACCTGTTCGATCGGTTCACCGGACATGGAACCAGAAGTATCAAGGAGGAGGTAGACGGGCAGACGGCGGCTCATGGGAGTATGCGGGGTGTAATCATTAGATTGTTACTACGTGGTTTAAAAGGCACTCAACCCCCAAATCCCCCCTGAAGGCCACGGCCGAAGAAACCTGCCCGATTAGGGCGGATTACCCAACCTTATGCTAAAAGAATAATATTATAATAGGCCCGACCCGGTGTAACCGGGTGCGTGCTTAAGCAAAGCGCTTGGCGTACTTGCCGGTAAAGGTCTCGAGGCCACCCTTGTAGCCAATCCCCATCGCCTCAAAACGCCAGGAACCACCGCGCTTGTAGAGGCGGCCAAACTCGACGGCGGTCTCGACCGAAAAGTCCTCGCCGAGCTCATACTTACAGATCTCCACTTGCGTCACCGCATCATAGACACGGATGAATGAATTACGCACTTGGCCGAAATTCTGACGGCGCGTCTCGTAGTCGTGAATCGTGACAGTAAAGACAATCTCCTCAATGCGGGCATCGACCTTGGTAAGGTCCACAGTCAAAGTCTCATCATCCCCTTCGGAACTCCCACCCGTCCGGTCATCACCAGAAGACTTGACCGCCCGGTCGGAAGATTCAGGCGTATTGTAAAAGACAAAGAAACTTTCGGCGGGGACCTGCTTGTCCGCTGCTAGCATAAAAGCCGAAGCATCTAAGTCAAATTCCTCGCCGGAGCGAGCGCTGGGATCCCAACCGAGCCCGACGCCGATTTTCTGGAGACCGATGTCGACGCGTTGACCTTTAGTTAGGTTGATTGCCATAGAAGTATCAGCTGGTGAGGGTTAAATGAATCAAAGGTACTGGTTCGCGAGAGCTTCCAGACCGCCATTACGGCCCCGGCCGATAGCCTCGAACTTCCAAGAGCCACCACGCTTATATAGACGACCAAATTCTACCGCAGTCTCGGTGGAGAAATCCTCATCCAGTTCATACTTGAGTAGCTCTTGTCCATTGGCGGCATCGTAGATGCGGATGAAAGCAGAACGGACTTGGCCAAAGTTCTGACGACGTTCTAAGGCCTTATCAATGGTCACAGCGACGACTACTTCGGAAACCTTTGGGTCAATGGTACCCAAATCCACAAAGACGGTCTCATCATCGCCGTCGCCTTCGCCTGTCCGGTTATCACCGGAGTGACGCACAGACTTGTCCGGTGACTCAAGATTGTTGTAAAAGACCACGTGAGCCTCGCTCAGGCATTTACCATTCTCTCCGAGCAAAAAAGCGGTGGCGTCTAGGTCAAAACCCTCCCCTGGCGAAGCCAGCGGATCGGGGTTCCAGCCTAAACCGATTGCAACCCGCTGCAACCCGACATCGACGCGTTGACCTTTAGTAAGATTGAGTGCCATAAAAAAGTATTAGGCGGTGCGATAGTCTGCCGCTAGGCGCACGACCGTCTGCCCCACGAACATATCAGTGGTTGGATCGCCGATGGCTGCAAATTTCCATTCGGTGCCATGGCGATAGAGACGTCCTAAAATCATTGCTCGACGGCCGCGATACTGTGGCTCGGCCGCGACATTATAGGAGGCAACGACCTCGCGGACGTTGGTCGGGGTACCCTCAAACATCCGAATCTTGGCGTAAGGGATCATCGAGAAGTCCTCTTCCCCGCAGTTATTAAGGAAAAAAATGACCTGCGCGACATTGGATGGAATGCGCGTGAGGTCCACCGTGATGGTTTCGTTATCCAACCCATCGTCGCCGCCGGCATCGCCTGTCCGGTCATCGCCCGTGTGTCGCAGGGCGCCATTAGCTGCGTCAAGTTTACCAGGGGGTAGACCGCACTTGGCGAGTAATGAGGTATTATAGAGCGGAGAATAGATGTGGTCGCAGCGGTTGCCCGAAGTGTCGAGCAGCACCGCGCTGAGGTCGAGGTCGACGTCGACGTTCGTGCTACTGAAACCGAAGAAAGTAGACTTCTTGATGCTTCCCCAGTTGACCCCCACGCAGAAGGACGTGAGGGAAGCGCCCGAAGATTTCCTGAGGTCGATTTTTTGACCCTTTACTAAGTTAATAGCCATGTTGTGTGAGGTAAGTTGTTACTTCGAACTTAGCGGCATGACCTACCCCTTCCAGCCCGAACAATGCCTAAACGTCCAAACCTATAAAGAATAATAATATAATAACAATATAGGCCGGGGCTCCCTGCCCCTCCTAAATACAACGACTTTCCGGGCAGACTGGCCTACTCGGACGAGGTAATCTCGGAGTCGCGGATTGGCAGGACGGGCTTATTTAATCTGCGGCCGACTTACCCATGCTGTTCGGCATGACCCGGTGACTAACAATAATATTATTGTAAACTTAACGTCTTTGACGCGCACGGGATGGAGGCTACGGTGCGGCATGAGCTCAAATAACCAAAGCTGCGGATGCCTGATTGTCGCGGCGGTCGTCATCGGCGTGGCCAGCCTGATTAGCCAGTGCAACGACAAACACTCCTCCGCACCGAAGGTTAATCAGCCCTCGACTGGGTACGTCGCACCGGCCCCACACATCCCGACGGTATCAGAACCGTCTGGTCAGCTGCAGAGCGGCGGGGTACGCGGAGCTAGTGCTGCCTTAAAAATGACGAACAACATGAGTAGCCCGGCATATGTTAAGATCGTCGATGGGGCGGGGAGCCTGAAAGCCACTATTTATCTCCGCGCCGGCGAATCCTATGAGTTGGGAGTTAGTCCTGGAAATTACTTGATCAAGTACGTCACCGGGTCTGGCAGCGAGTGGCGCGGTACGACGCATTACTTTGGCAAGAGTTCAAGCTTCTACGCGGACAAGACACCTGCCTACATTGGGTATAACGAGAAACTCTCGGTCACTTTCTTTACCCGGGTCACTCGAGGCGGCTCAGGCGGAAGTAACCTGAATAAAATCGGCGAGGACGATTTCTGAACTTCACAGAGTGTCACACACAGCGTCAGGCCGTGCCCACCCATAGCCTAAACCAAGAACCGCGTCTTTTATGCCAGTTTTGGTTCAGCACTCCAAAAGTACGGCCTGACCCCGTGTTCGGCCTCTATATTCGTCGTCATGGAACGAGTACTTCCTCTGGCATAACCTGACTATATAGGCATAAAACAATAAGTATATTATATCATGAGCAATGAACTGAACATCACACTGGTCGACGCACTTCCCTACTTCAGCGCACGAAACAAACTCTGCGAGGTTCTCGATCATGGCACCAAGAAACTAGCCTTCGCATGTGCATTCCTGACCGAACCAGGATTGGCATCCATCATAAAAAATACCCGGAACCTCGCGCTACCTGACTCATTCGCGGTATTTTCTTTCGAGGAACCCACCTCGCCAAAAGCCCTCAAAGATCTGTTCAAAAGATACCCCAAAAACATCTATGTGCATTACGGCACATATCTTCGCGAGTATGAGCCTCAATTCCCTCGCGGCATCATGCATTCCAAGCTGTTCTTCGCATCAGACGGAGTTACGACGAAGGTATGGTGCGGAAGTCACAATCTGACGGGAAACGCGCTTCACAGGAAGAACATCGAAGTCGCGACGCTGGTTGAAGGGCCTTGCGACCATCCCTACTTCAAGGACGTCGAGAGCCATCTTGACGGCTGCAAGAGTCTAGCGCGGAACGAACTCCGCGCAAGGATCAGTGGAACCGAAGCCGTCACATTCGTCGTCGAGATGGAGCATGACGATATCGACGGTCTACTCAACTCGCTAAAAAAAGACGCATTCATAAAGCTCAAGCCTCTCGGGACAAAAGATCAGCCCAAGCTTCAACCCAACCGGGACTACGCCATCCGTCTCTACAAGCCAGGCAAGCTCAAGGCTGGAGCGCCAGCCAGCCAGGCCTATGCGACCATTCGTGGAAAAATTACCGGGCTTAACCTCAACAAGAAGAACCCGGCGAAAGGCACGAAGGCCAAATTCTCAAAAATTACCCACACAGTGGTGGAGACGACCGATGACCGCTTCGAAATCGTCCCTGGTAATTTCAAGCACCCGACCATGGTCGATTCCGTCTTACGCATCAGCGAATTCGGTAAAGAAAAAAAGCTCTACCTATCCCGGACACCACGAAGAAGGAGTGAGGTAAACTGCTGCAAATCAATTGCAGATGACAGGGCCGAGTCGAATAACGAAAAGGCGGAGCTGATTCGTGAGTCACTCATGGATGTCGACGAGACACGGGCCGACAGCGACGTATCAGGCTACTTCAAGACCCGAACCGACGCCGACTTCATCCTCATCGGAAAAGGAAGGTTCTGGACCTCCAAATGGAGTACCAGACTTAAATAAAAAACGGCCTGTACTGAACCAAACATTTACCCACGTTGGAGAATTAAGGGGTCACACGGGGTCAGGCCGTACCCACCCGAAGCCTGAACCGAAAACCGCGTCATTTATGCCAGTTTTGGTTCAGCACTCAAAAGGTACGGCCTGACCCCGTGTTCGGCCCCCCCAGAACTAAGAGCCCAATTATCTAATGGCATCTTTGGCCTAAGAGAACAGTAAGTGCGTCAAATCGGCGACAAGTACACTCGTATCAATCGCATTAAATTGCTCCACTTCCACCGAGATCGTAATATCGGGCAAGTTGGGCAACTCAACGGGGCAGGCCGTACCCATCTTAGCCTGAGCCAAAAGCTGCATGATTGAGCCAAGTTTGCTTATGAATGCCAAAGATACGGGCTGGCCCAATGTTTGTCACGCCTCGACCATGCCCAAGATCGATAGCACAAGCAAAGGTATATTCGTATCCATTCCCTTTGGTACCTAAAGACCGTAAGGCACAATACATGGCCAAGTATAAATCGGCCATACTAGAAACATGGTAATGAAACCCGCGAACTCAACGCCATATATATTTACGATGACACAGGCTACCAGCATGCGACCTAGCCTAACTCATCTAAACTTAAATAAGTCGCGAACAGCCGGCACTTACGACTAATTAAAACGTTTAAAAGACCTGAAAAGTTGACAACTAAGTCATATTTAAGATATCAGTAAAAAATGAAAATTAAAGAACCCAGCCTGTCAGAATTAATCAAAGAGGTTAACAACGGGCAAATCATGCTTCCGGGCTTCCAGAGAGACTATGTTTGGGACACTGGCAAGGTCTCGGAGCTTCTTATTTCGCTCTTTAAAGCTAGACCGATTGGAATGGCCACTTCATGGCTTCAGCCACAAAACAAACCGCATACTGAGCCCGTAAGATTCAGCCTCAAGGACGACAAGCAGATCCAGTTCGGCGATTTCACCGACACTCCGTCTGTAACATCCCTTATATTGGATGGCCGACAGAGAATCACTAGCATCCTTCATGTATTTACAAATAACTTTTACCCTAAAAATTCTAAATACGCTCACGCAAATCGATGGTTCATAAATCTCGATAAAAAGCTCGGAGAAGATGGCTCAATTAAATCCATTAAAATCAATAAGCTGAAGGCTTCGAAAATGGATACTGTTGCTGGTTGCCTTTCGCATGGATTCTACCCTCTAGACGCCTGGAGCGACGTCGCAATCAATACACCGACGTTATTCATGGACGGAACATATCCTATCGGCGAAAAACCCCAAGAAGAAGTTCTTAAGCGCCGGACTGAAACACTTCAAAACGCATACAAAATCCTAATGGGCTTCAAATTGCCTATCGCAGAAATCGGTGAAAGCTTTGGACTATCTGACGTCTGTGAAATCTTTGAAATACTTAATACGACCGGAACAAGAGTGTCTGTTTTCGACCTTATTCACACCTTTCTCTTTCAGTTTGGTTATGACCTTAGGTCTACACATACAGAACTTAAAAAAGATGCTCCGTCTATACATATCTTCGGCGATGCTGACCCAGTCTACTACTCGCAGCTCGTAACTTCAACGTGGATTGCTCAAGACCCTAGCCTCAAGCCGCTCGGCCGTGACAATCAAACAATTGAGGGAATAAAAGCAGGTAGTCTGCTCAACACAACCGAAGAAGCCTACAGACATTTCGAGAAATTAGCGATATCAGGAATCCTTCAGGAATCATTGAACGAACTATATAAATGCTTTGGGGGGAAATTTGTCCTCCAAGATTCGGCATACCCGGTAAGTTTGACACTCTTCTTCTCAGTTAACCTAAACGCAGAAACACCAGAGTACAAGAAACGCTTAAGCGCTTTGTTCCGTGCATTCTATTACCGTAACTCTCTCCTAAAGCGTTACACTGAAGGTTATCTTACAAAATACGCCGAAGACCTCAAATTCCTCCATGACACAATTCGAGTTAAAAACACCGAAGGGTTCTCAGTTTGGGCCGCTGAGGCGTCCCAAAGACTCGACAAGCACATGCAGGGCGAACCGGGCGACCCGCCGGCGCTTCAAACTGAAACAATCGAAGCCCAGCTGCTGAGTACAGAACTTACCCCAGGAGCCCAGCATCAGCTTTATACAATGTATCTGCTGTGCAGGCATAACCTTGACCTACTAACTGCAGAAAAGCTGGACGTAGCGATCAAGAATCCCGAAGAGAAGTCTGTCGAGATTCACCACATTTACCCAAAACAGTGGCTTGCGAAAAATAAAGCCGGCAGAGAAATACAACTGGAAATGGTAGACTGTTTTGCAAATAAAGTCCCGCTTACACGCCTTTCAAACGGCTTCTGGAAAGACAAAGCACCAAACACCGTGCTCACCGAAAAGAGGAAAACGTGGGCAAACTCCGCATCTCAATTCGAGAAATGTAAAATCGGATCGGAAGGCTTCATACTGTTGGCAGACCAGTCTTCTGCAGAAAATATTACGAAGCTATGGGCATTGCGCGCCAAGAAAATGGCCGTCGAAATATTCAATGCTCAACAAGTTGATTTTAACGGATTCGACCTCTGACGAGGTCCGCTTCTGGTGCCAACCGCAAGGCTACAGCGGAATCGCATCGAGTATGGTGGCTTGAGGTGGTTCTTCTTTCAAGACACTCATCCGTTGGCGAGCCGTCCTGCCCGTGAGTTCGTCGGGGTGAGGCAGTCGAAGGCACCCTATTGCCTGTTGGCGTTGTAGTCGTTGGTCTAGCCGGCGATTACGACCAGGGCCTCGCAGCGCACGTAGAACTGCTAGCGATCGATTAGTATCAAGTACTCGCCTTTTCGCGCACGCCGAAGTACACGAACAACGTCGGGTTCATCAAGGCGATAAAGATTTGTACGCTCTCAGCACGATCAGGGCGCCCGACGGGGTCAGGCCGTACCCACCCGAAGCCCGAACCAAATCTCGCGCTTATTAGTCGGTTTCGGGTTCAGCACTCCTAAGGTACGGCCTGACCCCGTGTTCGGCCCCATTACAAAAGCCACCCCAAATCGATCTTGCCTTGGAGAGGAGTTTGGGATTGATCTTTGGGTATCCGGGACCATCGTCCCTCGCCATGCCCTCTTCCAAGTCCAAGAAAGCCAAAGGTAACCCTCTTAAGGCAGCCGTTAAGGACCTTTTTCGGAAGGCCATTAATGCCTTTACCCAAAGGAAGTCCGAGCAGGCCAAGGAGCCTAAGGCAGAACTGAAGGCACCCAAGAAGCCTTACCGGGTGGTGGAGCTGTTTGCCGGGGTTGGCGGCTTCCGTATCGGGCTCGAGAAGGTCCTCAAAGGGAAGGCCTTCCAGGTGGTCTGGAGCAACCAGTACGAGCCGGGCAGCGCCAAGCAGTGGGCCTCGCGGGTCTATGAGTATCAGTTCCCTGACACCAAGGACTCCAAACACAGTAATAAGTTGGTCGAAGACGCCATCGCCGCTGGCGAAGTCCCCGCACATGACGTCCTAGTCGGCGGCTTCCCCTGCCAAGATTACTCGGTGGCCAAGCCCAACAACCAGTCCAAGGGCATTGAGGGCAAGAAGGGCGTCCTCTGGTGGTCCATCTATGAAATCGCCAAGAAGCATAAGCCTGAGTTCCTGATTCTAGAGAACGTCGACCGATTG
>Ga0209107_10001456_pt1 | contig 13279 bp, 11 predicted proteins | sample LakErihyJuly2011_2_FD_187460 | JGI IMG/M metagenome (GOLD analysis project Ga0209107, IMG submission 187460) | Freshwater microbial communities from dead zone in Lake Erie, Canada - CCB hypolimnion July 2011 (SPAdes) (version 2) | ecosystem: Environmental > Aquatic > Freshwater > Lentic >... | reverse complement strand
ATATTGTAATATTAGTTTAAAAAATAATTTTATATATTTGTATAAATTGAGTAAAAATTTATAAAAAAATGTAAAATATTAAATACAAAACAAAAAAATTAAAAAAAATCTAAACTTTACTGACTTTTATTATAATACATTATAATACATGTAAAATTTAAATTAAAAGATGTAATATGTCTATATGAAATATTGTATTGATTTGATATTATTTAATCTATTTTTGTTATTTAAAAATGTATAAATGCTACAAACTAATTTATATTAATCATTTAGATTCTGGTTTTTTAACGGCGGCATCTTCTGCGATTTTTTTGAGTCTGTTCATTGTTATTTTAGCTTAAACTGCAGCTGGTGTAGAAAGTTCCCAAGCACCTCCAGCAACTAATTAAAATAATTATAAAAAATATTTACTTTATCTATCTCCACATTATTTAGATTTACATACCCATATTCCAACAACTAATCTTCTAACAACATTCTTTAAAAAAATAAATTAATATATAATTTACTTTTCCGCAAAATGGGCACATATATTTAGCTCTTTTTGCTATTTCGAATCTTTTTGCTGTTTTTCTTAAAGAGGCACCATATCTTGTACCATATTTTCTGGTTATTCCTACTTTCTTAGTTCTTTTTGACATTATAAATTATATTAGCCTAAATTTAATTTATTATTTTATCTTTATATATAAAGAAAAATTTATTTTTATAAAATAAATTATATAATATAAAAATTACTTTTGATAATATTTCGAGATAAAATTCTTCAATATATGATTTATATTTAAGTTTCTCAAATTTTTATTTGTAATATTATTTTTATTAAAAATATTAATACTAATATTATTCAAATTTATTAAGCTATAATTATTTATTAAAATATATAAATTATATTATTTTGTAGATGTCAAAAATTTAAGATAAAATTATCGGTATAGAGGATGATTATAAGTCTATATAGAAGTTTAGAAAATTAATTCCTTTAAATTTATAAGAGAAAGCCTAGGAAAAGTAAGAAAAAAATGGAAAACCTAAAAATAATTAAAAAGATTCTTAAAAAGATTAAAAATAAAATAATCATTAAGAAAATAATAACGGAGAATAAGGGGATGGAAAATTATCTATAAATGATTTAAAATAAAAATTGAGAAACAAAATTTTAGAATTAAAATAGAAAAAATATAGAAAAAAAGATGATAATTAAGATGAAAATTAAGATGAATAAACCAAGAAAGTTGAAGGGATTAATTAAAAAAGTAAAAAAATTAGGAAATAAAAATAAAATAAAAATAAAAAAACTTAAAAAAATGATAAAAATAATAACTAAGATTAATCTGAAAATTAGAAAAGTAAGAAGGATAAAAAGAAATAAAATTAGAATAAAAAATAAAAATTAGGATTCGAAGGATAGTAGAAGAAAAAATTTAAGCATTGATATTTAATTAAATAAATATATGTTTATATAAATTTGTTTAATTTTAATTAAATGCATTTTTTATATCTATATCATCCAAAACTTACAACATTTCCTCAAACAGCATTATAGTAAGCAAATGATATTTATGACTTTATAAAATATGAGAAATTTTATTTATCTGTTTATTATATATTCTTATCATTTTCTATCATCTGTATATAAACATCTATTTATTTTTTTAAGACATCTTTGGGAACTCGATAGTAATTGATTCCTTGTTCTATATCAAAAACAGTCAAATTATTATTAGATGACAAACTCATTTGTAAAATATATTTTAAAAAAGTAAAATCGAATAATTAAACAGTCTTTATTTAACTGGCTTCTTTGTAATCTAAAAGCAAATAATGTAATTTTTTCATTAAAACTTCCCATCTATTCAATATGAATGAAAAATCATTTATTAGACCTAGGATTATTTTTAATTTAATAATTTAAACTTTCAAATAATGTGACATTAACTAAGAATCTTATAAAGGTTTGTCCGATAAATATTGAATTAAAAATTCTTGAATAGAATTCAGAAAATAAATATTATAATTCTAGAAGTTTTCTTTGATAAAAGTAGCAAATGAACTCAATTTATTTTTACCAAACATTGAATTTAATATTTCATCTGCAAAATTGTCCTTAACTTCCGGATTTTTTTTGTTTAAATAGATTTGCAATTATTTATATTTTGATAATTTTAAATTTATTAATTTTTTGTTAAAATATATTTAATTAAGCATTCTTTATACCAAATTAATGTATTCTAAAAATTCGAATTTTAATTTATCGGGTAAAAATTGTTCAGTACATACCTCATACCCAATATATTTTATAACGTAAAATTCCACATTAGTAAGTGAAAGGGTTTTCAAGAATGGAATAGATTCTTCTATTTTATCATATAAAATATCACAGATCGTATTACTAATCAAAGAAATATGTGTTTCATTAACTTATAACCATTCATTTTAGCACTTTTATACAAAGCTTTGTACTATAATTTCTACTTTCTCGATACCTCCTATATCATCTATTAGTTTTCTTTGAAGGAAATTTTGTGTGATTTAACGAAATCTCGTCTTAATATTGTTTATTTGGCTCATGGGTATTCCTTTTACGTCCTGGATGATACGATTAATTAAAACATTTTCTAATTTATCTCTGATATTTAAATCGATTTTTAATGGAACTTCTGCAATCTATATTAATTATAAAAATAAATTACAGAATCATCATTTACAATTGATATTTGGTATAATTTATTTATATAAAAAATGAATTATTCCTCTGATAATTTACCATAATTAATTATTATATTACGTGTATAAGTATCATCTTGCAAGAGTTGCAATAAATCTTTGCTTATTTAGTTGATATCGAGATCTACCTGGATATTGGAATCTAAGCCTGTCAATTGAAATTTCTATCTATTCTATTCCAATAAATTAAAATATTTTTATTTAATAATTTCCAATTTTTATAAAGTATTAATATGGTTCATTTTATTTTCATTTTATATGTATTAAGAGATATCTGTTTTTAAAGTCAAGTCAAAAGGTTAAATTTCAGTTTTTATAACAATTCCTCTATCCGTGAGCTATTTATTGCCTTCGTCAATTACTATTGAATTATTATTAGAATCAACATAAATAGATGTGTTTTAGTCTAATGAAATGGTATTTTTTTTTATTTATGATAAATATTTTTCTTTTTATTGGATGATAGGGAAAACAACTTTTTTTTTTTCTAGTTTAAGTTTTTCTTTCTCAACGTATTATTAGTTACCAAGTAAAGGAAAACTCGGATAATATTTCCAATGTAAATTTGATTTTTTTACATCGATATCTTTTAAAATCTTTGAATTATTTAACTCATATAGTATTGATTGTTAACTAAAGCTATTTTTTATTAAAGAATTTTGGAGATTGTTACACAAAGATGAGTCGTTTCTTATTATTGAATTTGATATATTTGAAATATCAATTTATTGATGATGGCTCATATAATTATTTTTTTTTTAATTATCTTTTTATTTATATTATAAATGATAACTTTTCTCTTCGAAATTGTTAAATATGACTCCATGTTATTTATTATTAAATTTAAAGCTTCTTTCATGTTTTTTTTTCAGCGGATCACAATCCAATATAGAATTCTCTGAATTTAACAACAGGGAGGTATTTATATCCTCTTATATTGTGTTCATATATCTTTGCTTTATATAAAAATAAAAATATATTTATTTAGGTTATTATTTAATTTTAAATATTTTTTTTATAAAATTATTTTCATAAATGCTTTCATTTTCCCCAGTGATCCAAAACTCTTTTAACTTTCTCGTTTGATTTGAGTGATGCATCAAGAGATTCTGGAACTTTGGTGATATATTCTGTTTTAGCTCTATTATATAAAAAATATGAATTTACAGTTGGTCTGATTTTTTGATTGCGTCTATTTATTCTGTTGTCAATTAAACCAATTTCTGTTATCTTTATTTTTTAATTAAAAATAAAATACTCTTCTGGTGTTAGTTTGGAGATAGATTCCAAGTCCTTTTGTATTCTCTTCAAAACCAAAGGCAATAGGGGTTCATTTTCGTAAGTCATTTGTCCTTTTGATAGACCATCAATAGCACTGTCCAAGATTTAATCTTTAATTTTTTATTATTCACTTCCTTTCATTAAGACATCGATTTCGTCTAGAGCATTTTAAACGAGTTTATTCAAATATCTGGTATGGTTAGAGGTTTCATATACTTAGGCGCTTTTTAAAATATTAACGGCCCTGTTGGCAAGATGTAACTGGAGGTTCAAATAACTGTTGGCCAATAAATTATTCATGCTCTCAATTTTAATTTCTTGATAATTTTTGTGAATATTCCAATATTCCAATTAATTTTTTGTGATTCTAATGTTATCTCTAAGCTTAGTTTCAATATTTTCATGGTAATAAGTTTCGAATAAGAAACATTCGTTAGCAGCTGCTCTTCTATAGAATCTCACTAAGAGAGGCTTGAACATGGATTTTCTTCCCTCTATGTAGAAGTAAAGGTAAGAGGTGTAGAATATAAGAGGAATGAAAGATGATTTAGCAATCCAATTTAAATCGGCAGTTGCAACTCCCAAATTAAGCACGAAAAAGGCGGCCCAAAAAGCCATCAAATATTTTCTTGAAACTTATTTATTTAAAGATATATAATATACCTAAAAAATTTTCGTAATGAGGAGAGACCTATTCAGGACCAACAAAATCATGGAAGAATTCAGCGGTTTTGACAGCAGAAAAATTTAGTCTGTGATGATCACTGTTATATGGATGTTAGTATCCAGAGGTTTTGGGTTTTTCGGGTTTCGATACATTTTTTGATTCAATTTCATCTCTGAAGTTTAATAAATATATATTTACATCTTGGCTTGGAATGTATTGAGGTATTGGTCATAATTCTTTCTAAACTACAAAAAGTTAGCATTGACTTATGCAGTAGCTGAAAAATATTGAGAGAATTGAGGTGTAAGGGATTTGGAAATTAATGAATTAAATCTTAAAGTCGATAACATTTTGATTTATAAATTATAATTAATTTAGATATATTTATATTTAAAAAAAAATTATTTAAAAATTTTTTTTAACAAATATTTTTTTTCATTCTATTGAAATAGAATATCCAAAAAGTTTTTATCCTAACAAAGAAAACATTTGGGCTGCTACTTATTTTTTTAGGTAACCTACAAAATCATCAAATAATTCTTTGGTGGTCCAAAACTAATTTTTTACGGTATATGGCTCCAAAATCACCGACACTCCATTTAATCTCTAATAATAGGGTTGGGGTTGGCCTTGGGGTTTGGGTTGGGGTTGGGATAAATTACTTTAACTGTTGATTAACTTTTAAAATGCAAACAAAATTTCAAATCCCCGATTTTAACATTACCATAATAGAAAGGTAAACCAATTTCAGGTTCTTAAACTTTTTTATTCGAATATACACTAGTTTGCCCACTATTTTGTGTAATTACACTTTGTCTGATATCCATTTCATTAATTGGAATAATTTCCTCTTGACTAAAAAAAAATTCGTAAAATGGATCAAATATAGTTTCAGTAAGTTTAATTGTGAAAGGCGGGACATCGACTTAATAAGACTCGTAACCGGTCCAAATATTACCTTTAACAATGCCCTAAACAGTAAAAGAATTTTTATAAATCCTTAAAACATTTTTATTAGTATCTTAGTAAATAAGAATTTTTTTAAACTCATTTTCTTCTTTCAAATTATTTATTTCTAGTTTTTTTACTGTCAAATCCATAATGGTTTGATCATTTTTAAGGTATTATTATGAGACATCCATTTGTACTAATTTTACCTCCAAAAAAGGTTTGCTTTCTTTGTCCAGCATAAATAGTTGGCATTGACCAAGGAAATACTCGATTTTGAAGGTTATTCGATTACTCATAATTTTTGCCTCGGAAATTTTCCTTAAGGTGTGGGAGGCAACAGACTTCACACTACTCGTCCTAACCTCATTTAATTAGTTTTTGACTGTTATAAGGTATATTTATTCTTTTTCGACGCTTTAAAATAACATTCCTATGAACTCTAAACTTTTTTAAAAGATCTTGGAGGCATGACTATCCATCTCACTTTCAAGAGTCACTACACCTATTTATAGAATCCTTTTTCTCTCCTCTTCACCCCACATTTATTATTTTTATGGGTTGGTGGTATTTAAGGTCTCAAGGGATACAATCTTGGAAAAATCGACCTCACTTTTGTTGAGGACGAAACTGGCTACATTGACCCTTACATTAACCGCTTTAATAATATTCTTGAATTCATTGTTATTTTCACTGTTTAGCCAATAAACTTACTCAAAATTGTACGATTTCTTTAAGGCATAGTATGATAATTAAGAAAAATACAAAGAAAAAAATTTTTTTGGGTCAAGTTTGAACCTATCGTATTCCAAGAATTATTCGTTAAGGATTATAAAACAGTCTTATTCGGACGTTATAACCGACTAAGACTCTTTTTGACTGTACATAAGATTGAACTAGGGTTTAATGATGTTGATAAGAATGTTTAATTATTTATTGGTGTGTTATTTTGTGTAATTATTAAGGATATTCGTGTTTTTGTAGTCTTTTATTTCTAATTTTGGTTCCTCTTCTTCAAATTTGTTTCCTTTTTCTTTCTGTTTTTTGAACATTTCTTATTGTATTTTTTGGGCCACTTTGTTCACTATATCGATTTTTTAAGGTTTGAAGAATATTTGTTTTATTATATGGTCTAGCTGAAGCGTTATAAGGAATTTGCAACCCGTGAACATCAGAAAGTTCTTCACAATGAATAGGTCTAAATCATTGTTCTCCATACTGTGCTAGTCGATCACATTTCTATCACATAGAACTGGAAGTAATTTTTACTGATTTTACTCGTATGTGATACCTTCCGCCATAAAGAAAATCCCATTTTATTTGAATTAAATTTCTTGTTCACGGGTGGGTGGTTCTTCAATTAAGGGTTCTGATGGGGGGACTTCTTCATCCTTTTTCACGAATTCAGATAGGTCGAATAAATATAAATTTTCGGATAATTTTTTATCTTTTAATTGAAACATATTAGCAAAAACCACGGTTTAATCATATTTTTGGTTTATAAAGTCTAAAGGGATTTTCAGGTAAATACTCAGTAATTTCTTGTCCCTTTATAAAACCGAGGAGTAAAGGAACCTGATCTTCCCAAAAGAATTAATCATTGACCATTCAAATTTATCCTTATTAAGTAGATTTTTCTGTTACTTTTTCATCACAAAATCGCAATTAAAAAGTACTGAGTCCATTACTAAATCAAAGCCGATATCTTACACTCCTGGTTATATATCCGAGAAGACTACCCTACACTTATGCATGAATACCTTCACCTTAACCTCTTGGATGTTCATGAAAAAATTCCCCATTTTTTTCTCTGTGTCTAATTGATTGTCCATTGTTTGTTTGATCAAGCTAACATAGTTAGAATAGTGTATTAACCCGCTATTGACAATGTCTTATTACTCCGCTTATGAACTGCCCTTAGCCCTCTCTTCATGCTAGCTTTTTCTTTCCTCTTCTTTTTTGGGATAGATCTGGTACATCTTAAGGATATCATGTCGGAGTTGTGGGAGATTCTTGATCCATTCAATGAATTGGCTCTGATAGTGGATGAAGATGCAATTGGATTTTTTGACTATTTCATGGTACAGCAGTTTTTGATTTTTTGTGAGTTTATTTATTGGGAGGTTGAGGTTTAGGTTGATTTTGAGACCTTTGGAGACGAAATCGAGGAGATCCTTGCCCTCCAAATTATTGAAAAGCTCTCCCCTGTTTTTTAAAATAAAGTAATGGTTCAGGGAATTCCCGTTACACTTCCAGACCAGATTTACCCCGATCTATATTTAAGGGATTTTGAGGATATGTGTTTCTTCACTTGGGTGGGGGTTTCTTTTGACGATTATATCAGAGATCTAAAAATTTATTTCTTCTGCTTTATAATAGATAATCATGTCAGCTATAGAGCATTTAATACAGTCCTCCTTATAAGGAAAAATGTCTGTTAGAAGCCGTATAACACATTTTTTTTTGTTTTAAAAAACTATTTTTCCATGAAAATTAAGACGCATTTGGTCCCAAAACGGAAGAGTCTCTTTACGCGGTTTTTCAAGTTTTTTGTTTAAAATTTTGTGGTTTTGTGAGTCGCATTCTTAAAAGATTTTTTGAATTCTGGACACAACCTCATTGACTCCAGAGGCCATACAAAGTCCGAAGTTGATCTCGATTTTATTGACTGTAATCTCTACGTTATAGAACACTCTTGTACGTATTTGTGGTTGACTACAAACAAATTTTGTGGAGATGAATGACCCTTTTGTCTGTAGATTTTGGATCTCCAGTATTGATTTGTTGTAGTCTCTCATTTGGACCGAAAATTTTTGGAAATTTAGCTCTATTTTGATGGTTTTTGCTTGCTCGATGTCTGATTCATTGAGTTGGAGTTTGATTAATTGTCGATACCTGTCATTTTGTTTGATAAATTCTAACATCTCATCAAAGTTTTTTATGTCAAGGGGGTTTATGTTGATCCCGATTGAGTCGAAGTGGAACTTTAGAAGGGGTTTATTGTTTTATTGCTGGCAAAGTTTTAAATAGTATAGGCAGTGTCTTTCGTTATAAGCTAAGTTTTTATTGAGATAGTTCCTTATGAAAGCCTGGTACCCTTAAAGGAACTTATTCATCTTAGAGTCTTCCAGGATCACGTCCACATCAACGAAACAAACGCTAGATTTGAACTTATAATAATTTTAAACTATAAGGTTAGATTTCTTCTTCTTAACGTGTTTTATAGCTATATTGTCTGAGAACTCCATTAACTCTTGGACACTACTGGCTAGGTTTTGGAAATAATCTCCAACTTCCACTAAATCTTCTTGGAAATTCACATAGAATTTAATGAATGTTAATTAATGCCTGTCGATATCGTTGTGAGATATTCTGTAGCAATTCTTGATTTATTCTAAATTAGCTATGGGAAGTTTCACGATTTTTTTGGTTTTTGTATGCTAATACTGGATGATCAGATTAATTTTTTCCAATTTTGTTAAAGAGTTTATGTTGAGAGGGTCCGCTCCATCCTGGTCTTGGATCCATTTATCACAGACGAGGGACAGTGAACAGTTTTTTTGGAACATGTATTCGAAACTGAAATCATTGAAGACTCTTGAGCAGACATATTGTTTCACGTAAGGGCAAGGAGGTTAATAAGGATTTTTGAACTTTTTTTTTCTTGATTAATGGTAGTATTCCATGTCAAACTGTTCGACTATATATATGAAATCCTAAAACTCATAGTCTTTTAATTTAACTTGAAATGAATCAAGATTGTATTTATCTAAAATTAATTGAGTATTGGGGTTGGGGTTGGGTATAATTTACTCATCTATTTATCATGAAAATCCTCGGACTCAAATGAGAATTTTTTGAGCACAAATAGAGGATTACTATCATTCAAAAATTTATGTTTGACTACCATTTCATCAACATAAGTATTGTTTGTGCCTAAAAGAACCTTCTCGACTTTTTTCAAATGAATTTCTTTAAGAAATTTTGTCATATGAAGTGTTAATTTAGACTATGGAGTTTCTACGTACAATTCGCAGCTCTCAAGCTCCCATTTCTGTATTTAATGAGGTATTATCATTTTAGAGATACAAAAATTGCTTTCCACTATTATTTGGAGGATAAGGTCGTAGTTTATGTCCTCGTCTAGCCAACCCTCCATAACCTTTTTGTAACTCTTTAGCAATGGGACGTACATATTAAAGTCGTATTCTAAGTAAGGTCTCTAAGTCAGGTTTATGTAGCAGTCCATTAGGGGGATTAGTATGGGATGAAAATGGCATTTTCCTTTCTTACTATCTAGTCCTAAATTGGTTGTTAAAATACTGTAAGTTTTTAGATCATATTCGTTAGAAAAAAGTATATGCCCATCATCTAACTCAAACAAATCTATCTAATTTAGAATTGTGAAATGACACTAGATCTTAGCATTCGTATAGTTCAGTTAAAAGGTTTCTGTGTACGTAAATAGGTCTCTCGGACATTTAAACTAAACCAGAAGTTATACGTTAAGCATGATGTATTCAATCCGCCGACACTTCCCACCTATTTTACCATCCTGTTCTTGGTATTGCTCTAAGTCTTTGAAAACGAAAAAAAATTTGGGAACATTGATTTCAATTTTTTTTGGGACAAGCGGTTTTTCCTTGTTTTCGTACTTCAAAATTTTGTTCCTGATGTACCTTAAAATACGAGCGTTTAGGGAGGTATAGTACTTGAATAGACGGTAAGTGGGTATCATGAAACTGGAATAGTTACCCTCTATCTCCTATATATCAATGACTATCTGGGAATGAATAAAGCAGTATGCAAAGCTGAAACCGAATGGCTGGATAATTTAGATATTAGGGCTATACAAAGACAAACATTCTTCCAATTTCTTATTCGAATCATTTTACAAATAAATCTGGATGTTTTCGGCTTGAATAATCCATTATAATTTCTCGTTTAAATCGATATGAAAAACTATGTAAGTTTGATTCAATTGAAATTTTCTTAATCTTTGTGACTCAGTTATTTCAACGTTACCTTGTTCTTACAAAATCTTATTGACATCTCTTTAAATATAAGTTTGGGCTTGGGGTTGGGGTTGGTTCTTATTTTTACATATAGCTTAATTCTTGAGCCTTAACCTCTAGAATTTGTAGAATAGCCATGAATATAAAGCTCACTATTCCAGAGAATACACGCTACAATTGATTACGGTAAATTTATTGATCTTCTTGTAAATTTTGCTTCATATATTTATTAAAATATTTTAATTATTCGATAATTAATTTTAGATTGAACATGATCTTGCCTTTATCAATTGGTTCTCCCCTCATTCCATCGATTCTTGCGTACCCTTGGTGTTTAATTTCATAGAATGTCTTTATTGTATCGATTTCCAACATGATTTTGATCCTTTTGAAGTCAATTCTTAAGCTTATAGATGAGATCTCAATTAACGCGTAATTATAAAGATAATTGTTGAGTTGGATGAAAATCTATATATTTTTTAAATGAAAAAGATTTTTGTTTTATAAATTGAACATTTTGATTCTTGGGTTGCCTCTCATGATAATGAATCGTAGTATATATGGCCATAAGCTTAGAACACATCCAAACGCAAAAATAAATATATAAAATAATAACATTTTTGTTATTATTTTTTTTAATAAATATAAATCATAAATAAATTTATTATGTCAATTTTTTTAATGTTTTAGATATCTTAAATTTGTTAATTATGAGATATTCTACCCGCCTATGCCATCCATCATTTCGTCTTTTGTAATATACTCATCCATGTTCATGATATTCTCACTTAACCTTTTTTACATGTTTTTTTGGTCTAATAAATTTTGGATTTCGATGTATTCGAAATAATGTTATTTCATCTCCTAAAGACAGTCGTATTTCATCATAAACTCAATCTCGACGTAACTGATGAATTCGTCGTTATCAAAATCTAATTAAGAAATTAATTGTTTTATCTCGGTTTCTGGCAATACTCTACCTAATCTTGCCATGCAATCTTCTATATTTTTCTAGTTTATTTTGCCTTTCTATTCAATGTCTAAGTATTTGCATAAGAAGTTTATTAAATTTTTGTCCGATTTTATATTCTCGTCCTGACTGATCATAGCGGTCATGAAGGAAGTGAAACCTATTTAACTTGTTTCGTTTACAAGAATAGTTGAAGATGTTTCTTTTGGGTCAATCATATTGATAATTTCTTCGATTTCACCCATTGTGATCGGAATTTTCTGATCCTGGAAGGAGTAATACAAATCGTCTTCGCTGAGCTCTCCGTCTTCGTTTTAGTCTAATGTATGGAAAATATCTTTGTATTTGTTGTATTATTCCTCATTTACAACACGTAATAAGATTTACCAACATTCTCGTTTTATTTGTGGCATTAATTTACTTTTTTTCAAATTTTCGAAAATTTATTTATCGATTTTTTATAATTTTTCATGTTTTTCTGTGACTTTTTTTTTGAAAAATGGATGGGCAATCGCCTATTCGGCTGATAGTCTCTTTTCAAAGTTAATATTAAGAAGTTTTCGGATCAGGTCTTTTGCTTCAGAGGAAAGCTCCTTCCATCTTTGGTCGGTTTTATCGAATTTTCCTGATTTTATTTATTTTATTAAAAGATCTTTATCGGAATCGTAAAAAGGAAGTTTTCCTACTAACATTTGGTACATTATGACACCTGTAGACCAACAGTCACATTTATTAACGTAGTCTCCATCGATAACTTCGGGTGCGACATAGATAACGGATCCAGCAAATCTTTTCATGTGATCTTCTTCTTGATCAATTATTTCGCTCAGACCGAAATCAATAACTTTTATTTCCAAAATGTTATTTGAGTTTTTAATTGTGACTAGATTATCCAATTTGATGTCTCTATGGACAATACCTCTTGAATGTATATACACTAAAGATGAGAATATGTTTAACATGTAATTTCTTACTAAATCCTCAGTGAAGGTTCGATATAATTCTAATTATTGGCAGATTTATCCACCATTACAATATTCCATGACTATGTGCAGGAATAATTGGTCTTGATAGGTTTCGTAGAATTTTATTATGTTTGGATGGTCGCATTGTTTAAGGATTTCTAATTCATTTTATAATTGATTAACATTTTCTTTATCTGAATACTTTTTTTTTGAAATTGATTTTATTGCGAAGCTTTTATATTTGTTAATTTTTAACTTACCCAATCTTACGGATCCGAACTATCCTGCACCAATTACTTAAGGAGATAAATTATATATTTCCCGGATATTTTCTTCAGATATTATTGTTTTATGACTAGCTTTTATAGAAAAGGCTAGAGAATGTTATCTACCATGGTCAAAAACTTATTTTATGCCACTACTCATTCTATTTACATTTTTTTTGCTTCCCTTTTTGTGTATACTTCCACTTCCGCATTAACCCATTAAGTCACAACTTATTTTAAATTACGTGGGTATAAAAATATTTAAAAATATTTTTTATAAATATTTTTTTATTTTTATTTTTAACTACATGCATATTTTGGATTATATTATTATAAATTTTTTTAATAAGATTATATATAAAAAAAAAGATGATTTTTTTGAAATTCTCAGGTATTATTATATGTAACATATATATCTAGGATTAGTAGCCCCCGAA
>Ga0209107_10001454_pt1 | contig 13288 bp, 14 predicted proteins | sample LakErihyJuly2011_2_FD_187460 | JGI IMG/M metagenome (GOLD analysis project Ga0209107, IMG submission 187460) | Freshwater microbial communities from dead zone in Lake Erie, Canada - CCB hypolimnion July 2011 (SPAdes) (version 2) | ecosystem: Environmental > Aquatic > Freshwater > Lentic >... | reverse complement strand
TGTTCCTCTAGCAACAATTTTCAACTTTGGGTAATACTTTTTAATAGTTTCAAGATGAGTGTCTTGAGCGCCCCAAAAGTCTTTTGGTGCGATGTCGATGAGCTCGATTGTTCTTTCGTTCAAATGTGTTAGATTTAATTAAAAATTAGTCGCCGATAATTATTAGCTTTGCAGTTCAAAATTAATATAATTTAGGTTTATATCCTTGAATTAGTTATAAACAATTTTATGTCAATAATTACCCTTACTACCGATTACGGGCTCAAAGATCACTTTGTTGGTGCTTTGAAAGGTAAAATATTGACCGAAAATTTAAATGCCACTATTGTAGATATTTCTCATAATATCGACCCATTTAACACGGTTGAAGCAAGTTACATAATTGGAGCTGCCTATATGAGCTTTCCAAAAGGCACAGTGCACCTCATTGGGGTTGATGCCGAATTGAATAAAGAAAACCAACATATTGCCATGCAATGGAACGATCATTTTTTCATATGTGCCGATAATGGAATTCTAAGTATGCTTTCGCAAAAAGTAGTGCCTCAGAAAATTGTTGCGATCAATATTCACGATAGATTATCGGAAGATGCAACCGATTTAGATGTGTTTATAACCGTTGCAAGTCACCTTTCAAAAGGCGGTTCGTTGAGTGTTATTGGCAAAGAAATCACTGCTATAAAACAAGTTACAGAATTGCAACCCGTTGTTGCTGCTGATAAAAATTCGATAAAAGGGTATGTAATTTACATTGATAATTTTGGAAATGTAGTTACGAATATCACGAAGAAACTTTTTATGGAGGTTGCCAAAGGAAGACCGTATGAAATTCCGTTATTGCAAAAGCGAAACCAAAAAAAATCGAGTCCAATAAAAAACATATGGGCTAAATATTCTGATATTGCAAATGCGGGAAAATATCCAATTAAGAATTACGAAGGCGATAAATTAGCAATTTTTAATGAAGCCGGATTTCTAGAAATCGCTATTTTTAGAAGTAATCCTTTGAGTGTTGGAAGTGCTTCAAGCCTTATGGGATTGAATTATAGAGATAGTATTACGATTGAATTTATATAGGTTTATTGTTGCGAATCAACTTTAAACTTTTAAACATTTAAACAAAAAAAATGAAAGCATTATTATTTAGAGAAATTAAATCCTTTTTTGGTTCGCCAATTGGCTATTTAGTTATCGCTATTTTCCTTATTCTAAACGGATTATTTCTTTGGATTTTTGATGGCGAATACAATATATTAAATTCTGGTTTTGCCGATTTAAGTCCTTTTTTTACCATTTCACCTTGGATATTAATTTTCCTAATTCCTGCCGTTACAATGCGCAGTTTTTCGGATGAAATGAAACAAGGAACCTTAGAATTATTGCTGACAAAACCATTGAGTATTTGGCAAATTGTGAATGGCAAGTTTTCTGGTGCCGTACTTTTGATTGTAATTGCAATTATTCCCACATTCATATATGTTTATGTAATTTCAAGTCTTGGAATGCCCGAAGGCAACATCGATATGGGAAGTACCATTGGTTCTTATTTTGGATTATTGTTCTTAATTTCAGGATATTCAGCAATTGGAATTTTCACTTCTACCCTATCCGACAATCAGATTGTAGCTTTTTTACTTGCGGTCTTTTTATGTTTTATCTTCTATTTCGGATTTGATGGTATTGCGACCTATTTTCCAAGCATCGAAAATTTTATTTCAAATTTGGGAATGAACAGCCATTTCAAGAGTATGAGCCGAGGTGTAATTGACACTCGTGACCTTTTGTACTTTGTGAGCATCACTATTTTATTCCTGTCGCTTACTGTTTTTAAATTAAAATCTTTTAAATTGTAATGAATCGAATTAAAAAAAATAACCTAAACACGGTTTTAATTACCGTGATAATTCTAGTCGTTTTAAACGGGATTGGAAGTCAGTTTTTCCATCGGTTTGACGTAACAAAAGACCACAGATACACGCTTTCGCCTATTTCTTTAAAAATAATTCAAGACATCAAAGAGCCTTTGATAATTGACGTATTCTTAAAAGGTGAATTCCCTGGTGAATTCAAGAAATTGCAAACAGAAACGCAACAATTATTAGAAGAATTCAAAGCTTATAATTCTAATATTGTGTTTCAATTCGTCAATCCATTGGAAAACGAAGAAGAAAAAGATACGATAATACAATCGTTTATGAATAGAGGCTTAACGCCGATAAATGTAACGTTGGACGACAAAGGAAAACAGACGCAAGAAGTGGTTTTTCCATGGGCAATTGCAACCTATCAAGGGCGAAGTGTGAAAGTGCCGTTGTTAAAAAATATGATGGGTGCTTCCACGGCTGAAAAAGTGGTGAGTTCGGTGCAACATTTGGAATATGCTTTTGCAAATGCGTTCAATACCATTGCTAAAGCAAAAGAAAAAAAGGTTGCCATCATTAAAGGAAACGGAGAATTACACGATTTATTAATGGCCGATTTCATCAAGCAAGTCCGCGAAAATTACTACATCGGAACCTTCACTTTAGATTCTGTAGCTAAAAAACCGAATGAAAGTTTGTCGTATTTAAAAAATTATGATTTGGCTATTATTGCAAAACCAACCGAAAAATTCTCAGATGAAGAAAAATTAGTTTTGGATCAATTTGTGATGAACGGCGGAAAAACATTGTGGCTTGTGGATCAAGTGAATATGGAAATGGACAGTTTGTATAATGATTTAGGAACGACTTTGGCTTTTCCAAACGACTTGAATTTGAATGATATGTTGTTTAAATATGGCGTGAGAATCAACCCTGATTTGGTGAAAGATTTAATGGCTACGCCCATTGCTCTTGCCACCGGTGATAAAGGAAGTGCCGCACAATACACGCAATTTCCGTGGTTTTATTCGCCAATGATTTATCCATCGACAAAACATCCAATTGTTAGTAATATTGATGCGGTAAAATTTGAATTTGCAAGCGGAATTGATACTTTAAAAAATGGAATTAAGAAAACGGTATTGTTACAATCTTCGCCTTATTCTAAATTAGTTGGTGCGCCTGTTGAAGTTAAATTGGAAATGGTTCAAGAAAGACCCGAACAATCGGAATTCAAAAACAAAGGAAACATTCCCGTAGCCGTTTTATTAGAAGGAGAATTTCATTCTGTTTTTGAAAACCGACTGATGCCTTTTCAGGAAAAAACATTTGAATCTAAAGGGAAAAACAATAAAATGATTGTTATTTCAGATGGCGATATTATTAGAAATCAATTGGATAAAAATTACCAACCTTTAGAACTTGGTTATGACAAATGGACCAATAAATTATACGGAAATAAAGAGTTTTTGATGAATTGTGTCAATTATTTATTGGACGACAACGGACTTATTAACATTCGTAGTAAAGTAGTTGATTTGCCTATTTTAGACAAAGAAAAAGTATATGATAATTATACAAAGTCACAAATTATGAGTGTTGGTTTGCCAATTATTACGCTAGTTGTTTTCGGATTCCTATTCACTTTTTTACGAAAAAGAAAATACAGCAAATAATTGTTAATAAAATTGTTTTCACTATTTGATAAGATTAAGATATATTTGTAAAATGAAATTAATGCAATTCTGAAAAATTCAGTTTTGTGATTGATTAAAAAAACAGCTAAAGATGAAGTTTATAGTATCTAGTTCGTACTTATTAAAACAATTACAAGTGTTGGGAAGTGTTATTAACAGTAGCAACACCCTTCCTATTTTAGATAATTTTCTATTTGAATTGGACAACAAAACGTTAACCGTTTCTGCTTCAGATTTGGAAACTACGATGTCTGCAACTTTAGAAATTGATTCTGAAAGTAAAGGAAGTGTAGCCGTTCCTGCAAAATTATTGTTGGAAATCTTAAAAACTTTTCCTGAACAACCGCTAACTTTCACTGTTGAAGAAAATAGTACCATAGAAATTAGTTCTAATTCTGGAAAGTATGCTTTGGCGTATGCACCAGGAAATGAGTTTCCAAAATCAGTAAATTTAGATGATCCATCTACGACTTTGGTTCCTGCAGATGTTTTGGCAACTGCAATAAACAAAACGATATTTGCAGCTGGAAATGATGATTTACGTCCAGTAATGTCTGGGGTTTTCTTCCAATTTTCACCTGAAGGATTGACATTTGTGGCAACAGACGCTCACAAATTAGTGAAATATGCAAGAACAGATGTAAAATCTTCTGAAGTAGCTGATTTTATTATGCCTAAGAAACCTTTGAATATCCTGAAAAGTATTCTTGGAACTTCAGATGCAGAAATAAAAATTGAATACAACGATAGCAATGCAACCTTCTCTTTTGACAATTATATTTTAATGTGTCGTTTGATTGATGGAAAATATCCAAACTACGAAGCGGTAATTCCAAAAGAAAATCCAAATAAATTAATGATTGACAGAACGCAATTTTTAAACTCTGTTCGTCGTGTTGCCATTTTCTCAAATAAAACTACACACCAAATTCGTTTGAAAATTGCGGGTGCAGAATTGAATATTTCGGCAGAAGATATTGACTATTCAAACAAAGCAGAAGAAAGATTGACGTGTGATTACCAAGGTGATGATATGCAAATCGGGTTCAATTCAAGGTTTTTAACAGAAATGTTGACCAACCTACAATCAGATATGATTATGTTGGAAATGTCATTGCCAAATCGTGCTGGAATTCTAACTCCTGTTGATGGACTTGAAGAAGGCGAAACCGTTACAATGCTTGTTATGCCTGTAATGTTAAACAATTAAACCAACCAAACCACTATTTTTATATCATACAAAAAATCGCAATTTCTTTATTGAAATTGCGATTTTTTCTTAGTTGCTAATAGTTTGAAATTTCACATTGAAAAAATAAGTAGCATGTAAAAAGAGATAAAAATTTTTGCTTACTTTTCGTTTAAATATTTCTAATTCAAGAAGCCACCACGTTTCTTAATACTAAACTCGCACTAACGGTTGCCGGAACAAAAAATAACAAAATCGTTAAATTAACTATTCTCCCTCCTCTACCACTTCATGTGATTTAGAGTAATTACGCCATTTTTCAATACAATCCTGCATGTCTTGTGGCAATTCGGTATCAAAACGCATCATTTCACCCGAAGTTGGATGAATAAAACCTAAAGTCTTGGCATGCAGCGCTTGACGCGGTAAAACCTTAAAGCAATTGTCTATAAATTGTTTGTATTTTGTAAAAGTAGTTCCCTTCAGAATTAAATTTCCACCATAACGCTCATCATTAAAAATAGGATGTCCAATGTGTTTCATGTGAACACGGATTTGGTGGGTACGCCCTGTTTCTAATATACAAGAAACCAAGGTTACATAGCCAAAACGCTCTAAAACTTTATAATGTGTAACCGCATGTTTTCCAATAGTTGGATCTTCAAAAACAGACATTTGCATTCTGTCTTTTACGTGTCGTGCAATATTTCCTTCAATGGTTCCTTCGTCCTCTTTAACAGTTCCCCAAACCATAGCAACATATTCTCTTTCAGAAGTTTTAGCTTCAAATTGCTTGGCAAGGTGTGTCATCGCAGCTTCAGTTTTTGCAATTACTAAAAGTCCTGTGGTATCTTTATCAATCCGATGTACTAATCCCGGTCGTTCGCTGCTATTCATTGGCAAATTATCAAAATGATACGCCAATGCATTCACCAAAGTACCTGTGTAATTTCCGTGTCCCGGATGCACCACAAAACCTGCTGGTTTATTAATGAGCAACAACGTGTCGTCTTCATACACAATATCAAGCGGAATATTTTCTGGATCTACACGGTTTTCAAACGGTGGGTGCGTTAGCATTATCCGAACAACATCCAAAGGTTTTACTCGGTAATTTGATTTCACGGGAACATCATTCACATAAATATCCCCTGCAGTAGCGGCATTCTGAATTTTATTTCGAGTAGCATTCGGAATCAAATTCATCAAAAATTTGTCAATTCTTAAAAGCAATTGCCCCTTTGGAACATCAAACCTAAAATGCTCAAATAATTCTTCTTCAATCTCGTCAATCTCTATATTTTGATTATTGTTCATTCGGTAATTCTGTACTTAAACTGTCAATTTGTTCTTCATATCCTACATTTCCATCTCCAAGAACCAAATCAATTTTGGATGATTTAAAGATTTTATCGCCCGGATTTAATTTTTTTCCGTTGCAATACATTTCCATAACCATATCTTTTCCTATATAAGGTTTGTAGGTAATTGCTCCTTCTTCAAGTCCCAACGATTTTAATGTTGGAACCGCTTGTCGGTATGTTTTTTCAATTAAATTTGGAATTCTTACCATCGTAAAACCTGAAGAATTTATCTTAATATAAACCTTTCTATTTTTCTTAACTCTTGCTCCAGGCATAGGATCTTGCTCTACAACAGTGTGTTTTGGGTACCCTGGATTATAATCTACGCTGTCTAAAAGCACGTAATCCAAATTCAATTCGTCCAACTTGTCTTCCACTTGCTCCTCGTTCAATTTGCTCAGGTTTGGGACCGTAATTTCATTCCCGTGATCGGTCGTAAAAGTCAGCCAATGCATAAACAAATAGCCCAAAATAAACACAATTGTTAACGCTACAAATGCCTGAACCAAAAAAACTTTACTCTTTAAATATTCCTTCAAAGTCATATCCTTCTATTTATTGCAAAGATATAAAAAATTGTAAAGGTAATTCGTTTGAAAAAAAATGATATTTTTGTTAATTATTTGGAGCTATTTCCTGCCATCATTCCAAATCCTCGCAAAAAAGCTCGGGATTTTCCCTTCTGTCAGGGCTAGGGTTTCAGTCATAAAATTTAATTTAATTATAAAATGAAAAATATTGCAATCATAATGGGAGGCTACTCCAGCGAATATAAAATATCATTGGTAAGTGGAAACGTAGTCTATCAGTTTTTAGACAAAACCAAATTCGTTGGTTTTCAAATTCATATTCTCAAAGAAAAATGGGTTTATGTTGACGCCAATGATGCCGAATTTCCAATCGATAAAAACGATTTTTCAACCACCGTAAATGGAACAAAAATCACTTTCGATGCCGTTTTCAATGCTATTCACGGAACTCCCGGGGAAGACGGATTGATGCAAGCCTATTTTGAATTGCTACAAATTCCACAAACTTCCTGCGATTATTACCAAGCCGCACTAACATTCAACAAACGCGATTTACTTTCTGTTTTAAAACCTTACGGCATTAAAACCGCCATTTCCTACTATCTCAATAAAGGTGACCATTTTGACGCTAACGAAATCATACAAAAAGTAGGTTTGCCTTGTTTTGTAAAACCGAATAAATCTGGTTCAAGCTTCGGAATATCTAAAGTTAAAACAGCTGCCGAATTACCAATTGCCATTGAAGTTGCTTATAAAGAAGATAACGAAATCATTATCGAAAGTTTCCTTGACGGAACAGAAGTTTCCGTTGGCGTTATCAATTACAAAGGTACAATTACCGTTTTGCCAATCACAGAAATTGTTTCAGAAAACGACTTCTTTGATTATGAAGCAAAATATTTAGGAAAATCACAAGAAATTACTCCTGCCCGAATTTCAGACGAAATGACTGCAAAAGTGAGTGTAATTGCAAAACGTGCTTACGAAGTTTTAAAAATGAAAGGATTCTCAAGAAGCGAATTTATCATCGTGAACGGCGAACCGCACATGCTTGAAATGAATACCATCCCAGGTTTAACCACCGAAAGTTTAATTCCACAACAAGCAAAAGCAGCAGGAATTTCATTAGAAGATTTATTTACTAACGCAATTGAATTGGCATTGTAATTGATTTAAAGGTCCAAAGTAATCTTTGCACCTCTGAACCTATTTTAAAAACCTTTGAACCTTTTAAAAACGTATGAAAAAAGCCATATTTCCAGGATCATTTGACCCATTAACTTTAGGTCACGAAGATATTATCAAAAGGGCAATCCCATTATTTGATGAAATTGTAATTGCAATCGGAATCAATTCCGAAAAAAAATACATGTTCTCATTAGATGAACGCAAGCGATTTATAGAAAAAACTTTCAAAAATGAACCCAAAATATCCGTAATAACGTATGAAGGTTTAACCATCGATTTGTGTCACAAGCTAAAAGCCGATTTCATTCTCCGTGGACTTAGAAATCCCGCCGACTTTGAATTTGAAAAAGCAATTGCACATACCAACAGAAAACTTTCCAAAATTGAAACTGTCTTTTTATTAACTGCCGCAGGAACTTCTTATATCAGTTCAAGTATTGTACGTGATGTAATTCGCAATGGTGGAGAATATGAACTATTGGTTCCCGCAGCCGTTCGAGTGAAAATGTAAAATTATAAACGGATTAAAAAGTTGTTGAAGCTTCTATTATATGTACTTTCGCATTATTAAATAAAGTAGTAGATTATGGAAAGAGCATTAAACAAACGCAGCGATTCTAAATGTGAATTATGTACTGCCACTGAAAACCTAAAAGTATTTGTTGTTTTACCCACTAAAAAAGGTGGTGCTGACGAAAATATATTGGCTTGCAAAACCTGCACCGACCAAATAGAAACCCCAGGAAACGAAGATTTAAACCATTGGCGTTGTCTAAACGACAGTATGTGGAACGAAAATGTAGCCGTTCAAGTTGTGGCGTGGCGAATGTTAAGTCGGTTGCGTTCGGCAGGTTGGCCAAAAGAATTGTTAGACATGATGTATTTTGATGACGATACGTTAGCTTGGGCACAAGCCACTGGCGAAGGCGAAGAAGATGAAAACAAAATCGTTCACCGTGATGTAAATGGTGTTATTTTGGTTACTGGAGATTCCGTAGTTTTGATTAAAGATTTGAAAGTAAAAGGTTCTAGCATGGTTGCTAAACAAGGAACATCTGTTAGAAACATTCGATTGGACCACGATAATGCCGAATACATTGAAGGCCGAGTTGACGGACAAACTATTGTGATTATTACGCAATATGTGAAGAAGATTTAGAGAAGCTTTGAGCTAAAAAATCTACTCCTCCACTTTCTTAACTACTTTTCTGGCAACCTCAATTTTGAATTTCTTACCTTTCATTTTTTCTTCACGAATGTTATGAAGTAAGTCTTTGACTTTGTTGAATTTTACAGCAGCAAACGAAATGAAATCTTTAACTTCTATCAACCCTAAATCTCCTTTTTCGAGTTTCCCTTTTTGAGAAAAGAAACCTACAATATCAATTTTATTCAACTTATTTTTCTTTCCACCACTGATGTAAATCGTCTGAAATTCAGGTGGTTTTGGCAAAGTTATAGCATTTTCAATTTTCAATGTTTCCATTCCATAATCGATGTAATCCATCTTTTTCTCGCTTTCGTGAGCGATAATATAAGCCGTTCCAGAAGCCAACATACGAGCGGTTCGTCCGTTTCTGTGCGAAAATTCATCATCTTTTGAAGGCAAATGATAATGAATAACGTGTTTCATTTCTGGAATATCCAATCCACGAGCGGCTAAATCGGTAGTTACCAAATAGCTCACACTTCCGTTTCTGAACTGAATTAGGGCACGTTCGCGTTCGTCCTGATCCATTCCGCCGTGATAATAGGTGGAATAAATCCCTTTTTCGTTCAACGTATCGCTGATGCGTTCGGCAGCGTCCCGATGGTTACAAAAAATCAATGCCGATTGCGATTTTAAAGTACAAATCAAGTTGAACAAACTGCCTATTTTGTCTTTTTCTTTAGAAACCACTAATTTCATAGACAAATTCGTGCGTTCTTCTTCGGCAGGAATATAATCCAAAATCGTTGGATTTATAACTCTTGTATATTTTGGAATTTCAATATCAGAAGTTGCCGAAACCAAAACGCGCTTGTTTAGTTTTGATAATTTCCCAATGATAAATGACATTTGCTCGTGGAAACCCAATTGCAATGATTTGTCAAATTCATCTAAAACCAACGTTTGAATTTTATCTAAACGGAAAGTCCCTCTATCAATATGATCGGCAATTCGTCCAGGAGTTCCAATTAAAACGGCTGGCGGATTACTTAAATTTTTAATTTCTGTATCAATAGAATGGCCGCCGTAGCAAACATTTACTTTATAATCGGTTCCCATTTTTTTCCAAACTTGCTCAATTTGCAAAGCCAATTCTCGTGAAGGAACTAAAATTAAACATTGCACCGAAAGAATTTCATGCTGCAACATTTCAAATATTGGCAACAAGAAAGCCAATGTTTTTCCAGAACCTGTAGGTGATAACAAAAGAATATTGTTGTCGCTCAGAATGGTTTCTTGCGCGGCAATTTGCATTTCGTTAAGGTTTTCAATACCTAAATTCAGCAATATATTGTTAGAATGGTGTTTTTTATTCATTTGGCAAAGGTAAACCCAATTTTGAATTATAAATTATAAGTTATGAATTATAAATTATTTAGGTTTCTTGAAATAATAATTTGATATTTTCGTAGGAGTTTTTCAAAGCTTCTTGAATTTGTGTAGGATTTTTCCACTCTACTTTGTCGATTCCTTCATCGATTTGACCTTCTGGAATGCCGTCAAAATCGGTTTGCATTTCGAACCAATGTGTGATTTTGAGTTTATAAATGCCATTTCGTTTGAAAATATGATAGGTTTTTTGAAGTTTTTTTATGATTTTTAAACCATTTACGCCTGTTTCTTCATCAACTTCTCGCATCGATGTTTGTTCGATGTCCTCGCCTTTTTGGGTTCCGCCTTTTGGCAAATCCCACTTTCCGTTTCTGAAAATGAATAAAACATCGCCATTTTTATTGTAAACCAAACCTCCACCAGCTTTGTTAACTGGGATTTTTGTCTTCAAAACCTTCATTATTTCCTTTTCATCAGGATAATATAGGTAGGCTTTTTGAATTTTATTTTGGAATATTTTGACGATAAGTTGTTTGAAATCAACACTTTCAAGCAAGAACAGTTGGAAATCTGTTTCTTTGAAGATTTCATTTGTTAAAAAAAGTGGTTTATCGTTGACAAAAACTTTATACATTTGTACTATGATTTTTAATAAAGACACAGCCGAAAAAACAGCCGAATTGCTTTTACAAATAAATGCAATTAAATTGAATCCACGAAATCCTTTTACATGGGCTTCGGGATGGAATTCACCTATTTATTGTGATAATAGAATAACACTCTCATTTCCAGCGGTTAGGAATTATATCCGAGATGAATTTTCTAAAAATATTGAAAAACAATTTGGAAAACCAGATGTAATTGCAGGTGTTGCCACTGGCGCAATTGGAATTGGAATCTTAGTTGCGGAAAGTTTGGGACTTCCATTTGTGTATGTTAGACCCGAACCAAAAAAACACGGACGCCTAAATCAGGTGGAAGGATTTTTACATAAAGGACAAAACGTAATAGTTATTGAAGACTTGATAAGTACTGGAAACAGTAGCTTGTTGGCCGTAGAAGCGTTGAAAGAAGCGGGTGCAAATGTGAAAGGAATGGCTGCGATTTTTAGTTATGGATTTGAAATTGCAACTGAAAATTTCAAAAATGCAAATGTCGATTTATATACTTTGAGCAATTACGAAAATTTATTGCCATTGGCAGTTTCAAAAAAATATATCACCGAAGAAGAAGAATTGGCTCTACAAAATTGGAGAAAAAGCCCTTCGACTTGGGGAAAATAACAGAATAATTATTGGGGTTTAATTGCCGTTTAAATGCTATTTAATTCCATAAAACAATAAATAAAATGAACTTAGAGAGTCAAAAAGTTACCGTTGAAAAATCTGCTTCGTATTTATTTGAAGCTTTGTGTGATGTTACAAATTTTGAAAAATTAATGCCCGAAAGCATTGCTAAATTTGAAGTTACAGATGCTGATTCTTTTATTTTTGGATTGAAAGGAATGCCAGAAATTAAATTGAAAATGAAAGAAAAAACAGCTAATTCTAAAATAGTTTTAGGAGCAGCAAGCGATAAATTGCCTTTTACATTGACCGCAACAATTGATAGTCTTTCGGATTCTTCATCGGAAGTTCAGTTGCTTTTTGAAGGTGAATTTAACGCAATGATGGCGATGATGATAAAAGGGCCAATTAGTAAATTTATTGAAACTTTAGCCGACAACATGCATAAATTATAATGCATTTAATACAATAAAGGAGACGCTAATTTTACTTAAAAGTTTCTTTAATTAATACAATATTTGAATTTCTTTAATTCCAAAAGTTTCAACCGCATCATTTTGTAATAAAACAGCCAATTGCCCGAAAGAATTGACATTTTGTATAATTCCCATAAATTTTTCATCTTGAGAATTGGAAAAAGGCATTAGAACACCCTTTTTGAAAAGTTTTTGATTGTATTCTAACCATAAATCGGATGCTAAACCATTTTTCAAAACAGAAACATTTGTTTTTATAGCTTCAATAATTCGAAAGAGCAATTTTTCTTTATCAAATTCGGAACCCATTAAAAACGCTAAAGAAGTTGCTTTTGGAAGTCCCTCAAAATTAATTTGGTTCACATTTAAACCAAATCCAACGATTGAAACAATTTCGCCATTATTCTTTATGGTATTTTCAATTAAAATGCCAGCAATTTTTTTGTTATCTGACAATATGTCGTTTGGCCATTTTATAGTTAAATTTGGAATGGTATAAGTTTCTAAAGTAGAAATGATAGCAAGTGCAACAGCAACATTTAGATCAAAAATTTCAGTATTGTTTTTTAAAATATCTTTTATTAAGACGCTAATAATAAGGTTTTTACCAATTTCAGAATCCCACTTCGCCCCCATTTGACCTTTGCCATTGGTTTGATTTTCAGCAGAAACAACAGTAAAATTTTCAAGCAATTTTTTGCCTGACAGCGCCTTTAGAAAATCATTCGTAGAATCTATGGCATCGAGTTTGATTAATCTCATATCATTAAAATGTGCTACAGAATTTAAACTTGTGTTAAGGTTCAAAATTAAGCACAAAAAATGGTAACTTTGCAAAAAATATAAAATTTTAAATGGCTAAAAATAATAATAGCAATGATGTTTTACTAGCAAACATTATTAAGGGAATTGAAGAAGTAAAAGGAAATGATATTGATATTTTAGATTTGAGAGAAATTGATAATTCAGCTTGTGATTATTTTGTTATATGTAATGGAAATTCTAATACGCAAGTAAATGCAATAGTAAATTCAGTTCAAAAAACGGTTTCAAAAGAAATAAAAGACAAACCTTGGCACGTGGAAGGAATGGAAAATGCAGAATGGGTTTTAATGGATTACGTGAATATTGTAGTTCATGTATTTCACAAAAAC
>Ga0209107_10001452_pt1 | contig 13293 bp, 21 predicted proteins | sample LakErihyJuly2011_2_FD_187460 | JGI IMG/M metagenome (GOLD analysis project Ga0209107, IMG submission 187460) | Freshwater microbial communities from dead zone in Lake Erie, Canada - CCB hypolimnion July 2011 (SPAdes) (version 2) | ecosystem: Environmental > Aquatic > Freshwater > Lentic >... | reverse complement strand
ACCCTCTCTTTTAAATTCCAATTTCATTATTTTATCACTACCGGCCCACCAACCCACGGACTCAGATCCAGAATTTATAATCGAGTCACATATTTCAAACTTATCCACACAACTAAGACCTGGTAACTTGTGATCACCATAGATCTTAAGAATCTGAGGCAATGTTAGTCTCATTCTTTCCATTGTCTCAACAAATCCATGTTCCGAAAATGATTTGTACAATAGATTTTTTAAATTAGATTCTGTAATGATGTATTTCATATAGGGATAAATATTTTAATACTGATAATCTATCTCTTATGTCTTTCGTCAAATGAATTGAGAGTACCTCTTAACCTTTCATTTGATTTTGTTACCAGATCAAGTTCATATTGAAAAAGATCCGTCATACTAGGGTCTTCCCCAGTCTCTACCAATTTTCTTAATTGATCAATTCTTTTTTTACCATCCTTGATTAATCTAATAATTATTTGTTTGTGATACTCATTCATATAGTCCCACTCACCACTTAGTTGTTTTGGGTGGGGATTTATTCCATTCTTATTCATTTCCCGATACTTCCATTCGTGTTCGGAAAAATCATCATCATCATTTTCTCTAATAACTCGTCTAACAATACGTGTTAAATCTGATTCAGTTAATCTTACAATTTTTTTCATGTTAATAAATATTACATAAAATAAAAAACCCCACCGATGAGGTGGGGTTAACGTTTTTTTATCTAGGAAGTGGGGGGAGGTTATCGTAACCACTCTGAGCTTTACCAAAATCAATCGCTCCCTGTAATAGTTCGGTCATTCTCCCATAATCATTAACACCAACCTCAACGGCTGACATACCTTTAACCTCACTTAAATAATTAATTGACTTACCTTGTGGGAATCTAAGTTGTATCATAAGTATTACCTTAGATGGATCATTAGAACCTCTCGTCCCAACAACAAGGGAAAACCCATTTCTTTTTAAGACGTATACCTCAACACCGTCCTTGTTTGTGAGATATTGAAAATTATTTTTCACGGTAAAGAAATCACCAAGTAGTCTGTTGTCTGTTTGGTTAAAATTAAAATTTGATTCATTTACAGATTTTAGATGGGGTGGTAATGTGTCAACATCATCATCTGACACCTCCATATCTTGGTCTGGTGTGGGTTTACCCCAATTATCCCAGTCTTCATCTGACATCATTCCTTGATCTGGTGTGGGTTTGCCCCAATTATTCCAGTCTTCATCTGACATCATTCCTTCGTCACCTTGGTTTTCCAAATCTTTATCATCACTATAATATGGATCGTACATACTTCGGTCTTTATAGTCGTCGTTTTCTTTAATGATATTTTTAATAACATTTATTAATTCGGATTCGGTTAATCTTATAACTTTTTTCATACTATAATTCTTTAAAAATAAATATCCACAATTCCAGGAAATATTCCCAGGACCAATTAATTACTTATTCCTACGACGGTTATCAAATTGGTACCGATCAATAACATAATCTGAATACCGTTCCCATAAGAAGTCACAAACCCAAACCTCATCCACATCATATTTTTCTTCCACAATATTTTCAAAACACTTTGGTCGATAAGTGAAAACTGGGGGACTACTCGAATGATCCAACATAACAGAAACATTACACCCAAATAAATAATAATGATATGGTAATTCATCACCTCTGTGTGTGTTGGATTCCAGATCACTTAAGACATGATTAACAAATACACCATAATCACCGTCATATAAAATTTTAACCAGGTTTTGATACCCCCCAACAGATTTAATAGCTTTACCCACACCAAGTTTATCGACAACTTGTTGTAGTTTATTCTTTAGGGATTCCTGTTGTGATTCTGTAATAATAATTTTCATATAAAAATTATTTTAAAACATACCGTTTCTAAATTTATTCCAAAGTGGGTTAATTTCTTTAAGTGTAATATTTGGGTAATCATTATTAAACCAATTTGTTATATCAGAAAATGTTTTAAAATTTTTTTCATTTAAATCAATATAATAATCAATATATTCCTCCGGTTCAGTTCCACCCAATACTTCATCCTGTATATACGCATCAACAGAAATTGGTAAACCACAATACCCTTCATAAAATGGAGCGGCGTAAACTGCAATAGCATCTTTATAATCTAAATCAATTATATCAATCATAAGGGCTCTAGTATGATTATCGTTATAAAATATAAATTCATAAGACTTATTATTATATTCAAATAAAGTTTTTCCTTTTAAATAACCAATCTTAAAAAAAACGTCTACCAACTCACCAATGATATTACATTTTCCATAATCATCAAACATTTCAATTTCGGAAATACCTTCTGGAAATATTTTATCTAAAGATTCTGGTCCCAATTTAAATTTTTGTATCGTTTTAATATGACCAATTTCTTCAAATAAATCCAACATCATTTTTCGGACCTTACTATTCTGTGATTCGGTAATTAGGATTTTCATATAATGATAAATATACCGGGAAATAAAAACCCCCACCTGAAGGAAGTTTACAGTTTAAAGTCTTGTTTTTCTACTTTAATAGTAGCACCTAGCTCAATAATTCTCATTAGTTCCAAAACAAATCCTTTTGCGTTAGTATCTAAATCGTAAATAAAATTTCCTGGGTCTTCCCCATATTGAATACTCGCAATAACACTTTTTGTGTAGTGTGTGATCGTTACTTGCATTGGTTTCATAATTGTTTTATTTGGTTAATAAGAACAAAGATATATACTATGATTAATATATCCAAAATTTTCCCAAAAATTTTTTTGATGTTTGGGTATTACTTAAAGAGGGGGTCGCGTTTTCTGGGGGAATTAATTAGTAATCATCATTACACCCCTCACTTATGATCAGATCATTAAATTGTTTGTTAATTTCATCACCAAAATTAACGTTAACCCACATATGTAATTCATCTATGGGAATTGAATCCCCCATTTCATCTGAAACCTGCCAACAAACCTCCTTTAAAAATTCTCCAGGGGTGAAATCACAAACATCACTGTAACGATTTATTGTTCTAATTCCCAGATCAACCAGATCTTTAATTTGATTGTGTCTTCTTAAAAGATTATATTTTGATTCACTTAAAATAATTTTCATATAAGAATAAATATTCCCAGGAAATAAAATAACTTCCCATAACTAGTAATTAATGATGGTCTTGGGAAACTAATAAAACCTACCCAGATTAAATGGGGGGATATACAAACCGGATTTTCTGGAAAAATTTTCCCAGAAATTTTTTACGAATACTTTGTTTATGGGATTGAACCCCCTTCTGACCTGACAAAATGTCATATATGGGGGGGATACGGGAGGGGGGACCCCCCATTTAAGGGGGAGGGAGGGATCATACACCCCCCAGGAGACCGGTACAGGACTCAGGTATAATCTGATAACAACTAACACTAAACTCCATAGGATCAAATGGATATCCTTCCAGTTCATTGGTCTCCTGATTAAAGAACCTGGTGTACGATGATGGACTCTTAAGTCTCAACTCCTCCGGATCACCAAAGAACACCTTGACCGTCATGTCGGTGGGTAACTTACTGTAGACAAGGTCCATATACTTCTCGATCCCCACGTTCAACCGGAGATCAAACATACCATACACCTCATCTTCCTCTGCGTTAATCGGAGACCCAGCTATTATTGTATACATGTAATGCCAACAATAGCTTATGAAGTGTTCCAATCTCCCCTGACTATATTCAAACCTCTCAGCCAACGGGTCCAATAGATCATACTGATCCACAAACCTTTTTAAGTTAACGTGGGGGGTAACACCAATCGTCATACTCAGTTCAGGGTTTACTTTAAACTCTAACTTAGAGATCCACGGGTACTTTGTCCGGATCAACTTCTCCAGTAATCTAAATCCTTTTTCTTGTTGGGGGGTAAACATATTAGTCCTTGATATTAATTAAACCTATAATCTCTTTATCACCCCCACCTTCATTGATGGAGTCAACCCACTCTTTAAGATCATCCTCACTATCGAACTCCTTAAAGAATGATTCATATAGATCACCTTCAGGTCCGGTGATCTTCATCGCTACCCCCACTTTTACCTGGTGGTCACTCATCTCACTGATGAGTCTTAGCTGATCCTCTGTTAAAATGTATTTCATTACCATAAATATACGACAAATATTTTAAATAAAAAAATGTATTTTGTTTGGTGGTCTTGTTTTTTTCCGGTATCTTTGTATTGTCAGTGATTCAGTTCGAAGACGGGTTCGGGACACCGTGGGGGTTTCGCAGAGGGTAGACTCCGACCTACCTTAATATATTATTAAGGGTCCCCCCATTTTACTGTGAGAATTATTTGGTTAGTTAAAATATTACCTGTATATTTGTAATATCTTTCATTAAACAATTGAGGTGGGGGGATTTCTACTATTGTCCCCCCATTTTGATTTAAACCTTTTGTAACCATGGAAACCGTAGAGACCTTAATATTTTACTTTAGCGTTGGGTTGTTCCCCTTACTGATTGTGTTGTTGATCCTATCATACCTCATCATTAAGATCTTCCCCCACTCTAAACTTAGTCGGTGGATCAAAGACAACATCATAACTGATGAGGATCTAGAACCTTACGATTAGATCCCCTCCGTTTTAAGTTCTTTGTTTAATGTACGTAGTGAATGTTCCCGGATGGTGAGATTTACTTTCTGAAAGTCCTCACTTGAAAGGGGGGAAGTCTTGTGGATATACTCTATCACATCCCCCATCTCACAGTCGGTCAAAATAAAAAATCTCTGACTTATCGGTTTATTTATCCCCTTCATAGTATGTTCCTGGTATGTACAGGATCCAGAAAATGATTGGTACTCATAAAGTACACTTACGGTATCACCTGATCTGTGAACCTGGGGTTTGAAAATGTCTAGTATCTCATTCATAGTGGGGGTTTTTGTTAATAACTTTTTGTTAAATTTCTTGTTTTTGTCAAAATGTCAGTCTCGTGTCGAACACTACACAATCCTTTTACCACTTTTTACCACCAGTACTATTTCCCCCACCTTAGTGGGATTCCTCCCTGGTAATAGTGTAAGATCAATTTTTCCCCTCTCTAGGTACCTCCAGGACCACTTTTTTTACTATACCTGTTTCCCAGCGAAATTAGTATAGTAATGGTACATTCCCGGGGGACAGTCCTTTAGGACGTTAGAAGAACCCATTTAATGTCTATTTAGTAGTCTACTCATAAGTCCTTCAACATCCGGTAGGATCAATCGGGTCCAACATTTGACCCTTTAATTATACACAAAATATAACACATTGTCAAGAGTGGTAAAATGTGGGGATTATGTTTTATATCATCTCAGTCAGGTTTAACCTGACAATACAGATATGTTTAATCCCCCACTTCTAACCACACCAATATATAATACCACACTGTTCATTAATTTAATCTGTTCATTGACAATGAACATTATCTAAGAGTGAACACCTCATCCATTATACTTTATGTGTTACACAAAATGTGTAATCATTAGGGTCACTTAAAATGGGGGGACAAAGTGGAGTGATTAAAGGACCTCCACTAAAGGGGGGGGGATTATCTAACAACCTTTCTAACAGTTTTAACAAGAGATGATATTTTAAGTATTGTTTGGTTTTGTTCTGGTGTTCTTACCTTTTTAATCATTAAACGATCGTATGATTCCATTTTGGTTGTTAGATTATCATCGTGAATAACCAAGTTAACACAGCCTTCAGGAATTGTTATTATGTTAGGAGTTATCGTATACATCTTTGGGTGTGTTCGGTCATGTATATCATATTTAATATCTTTTTGATATAGACTTAAAAACATTGACATAAATTTATTACTATACCTAAAGGTGTGATATTCCTTTTTACTTTTATAATGTAATTTGGTTGGTTGGAATTGTATAAGTAATATATCTTTATTTGATTTTGTTACCTGATCCTGAATTATCTTAATGTAATCATCACATATAATATCATCACTGTCTTGTCTTGTTTGAAGATTGTACCCATTATCCCGAGAGTATGTCTTAGCTTCGGAACCTGAATTGAAAAATGTAATTGGTTTATTGTAGTGTGATTGGATTATTTTTTGTTGTTTTGGGTTATTATTGATTATTCCCCAGGTGAAGTTCTGGTTTGTTTGTCGTTTTAATGATGGAATTAACGTGTTTACCATCATTTTTAGTCTGGAGTTAAACTTATCCTCATCGGTGTAGTTAAACCTTGTTATAACAATGTGTCTCATATCTCCTATAAATACCAGAAATATTAGATTAAATTGTGAGGTGAATTCCGGAACGACGTGGTAACGAGTGTAGGACTATGAACCGAGTAAATTAATCTAATATTTAATTATTTTCCATTCACCGTTATAATCTTCTACCAAACAAGTGGAGTTCTCACAAAAGTCTCCTGAGTTCATATAATCACTTTCTAATTTGGGTTGGTGAATATGTCCACATACCGCAACATCATATCCCTTCTGTTTTGTTAATCCTTTCGCGTTTGTTTCAAAATCAGACACAAAATTAATAGCTCCCTTAACCGATTGTTTAATGTCATTAGCTAGTGAATGGTATGGTAGATTAAATTTTTTTCTTATGTAGTTATAAAAAGTATTTAACCTGATCACAAGATCATATGACCACCCACCAATAACCGCTAACCATCTAACTTTCATAATTACAAAGTCCAGGACATCACCATGAAAACAATAATAACTTCTACCATCAATACCTGTGTGAACATACTTCCTAACCATTTCCATATTGTTCATCTTAAACGGTACAAATGGTTTTAGGAAATCGTCATGGTTTCCTCGGATATATATTACCTTGGTTCCGTCTTCACTTCTTTTCATAAATCTCCTGAATATCTTTGAACAATCTTTTTTCCATTTACCGTTGGACTTTAACGCCCATCCGTCAATTATATCCCCATTTAGAATTAGTACCTCAGATTCGTTTTCTCCCAGGAATTTTAATATCTTATCCGTTTGTGATTGTCTAGCACCCAGATGTAGATCACTCATTATAATTGTTCTCCACTTTTTCATAATAAAATTGATATATATTGTGCTATTTTATATCCAGCGTATGCCCCAAGTGCCGCAGATCCTGGAAGGATAATAAATTTACCAAGTCTTGTTTGATATTTATCCCTATTTACAATATATGAAATCAACATATAGTAAAATATAAAATTTAAAAATACCATAACGTCAATCTCCTTTGACATAAACACAACTATGGAGTTTCCCATAAATCCCCACATAAAGTTTATAAAAGTCTCTCTGATTAATTCTTTTCCCGTTGTGACGGCACCATAAATGTTTATCTTTTCATCCAATGGATTTTTAATTTCTTTTTTTGTCTTCATTATATTATTTTTTCTACGTATGTTGCTGTTTCACCAGATATAAATTCTTTTTCCAATAGTAATGGTAATGATGTTGGTTTACACCACGCATAAACTAACCATCCGTCAAAATGTTTTTTAACATATTCCCACCTTGTTTCCCATAACATTCTAAACACACCTTTTCTTCTGTGATCGTTACTTACCCAAGCATCAAGGAATTTAATTTTTCTATTGTCTTCTCTTTCCAAATAAATGTGTCCAATTATTTCCCCATTTAACATCGCAACCCAAGTTTCAAGTTTCTGTGCGTTACTTTTTAAGTGTAATATTTTTATATCTTCCATCCTTATTTCCAATATGTGTTGTCGTCATTAAAAAACTGTTTATTATTTCTATTTAAAAATGATTTGATCATCAACCTCATCATATATAACACTCCCTTGTTTTCAAATCTTCTTGGTGGTGTATAAACAACACTTTTACTAATGTAAAATTTATTTGGTTTTATTTGTTTTGAGAACAGGTAATCCTCAGCTACCTTAGCTTCCTCATTAAAACCCCCATAATAATTAAAAACATTTGTTTTAACTAACATAAATCCCCCAAGAGAAAATGGTGTTATTGGTTTTATTAATCTTTGTATTATATCGAAAGTTTTAAAGACATAATTATACTCACCGGTTGTTGTTCTGAACCTGGTGGTTAAGAGATCCATGTTTTTTTCCATTATGATGTGTACCATCTTTGTTAATAGTAATTCATCAGTAATAAAAATGTCAGAGTCAATAAATAAAATGTATGGGGTTCTTACCAGTTTAGCTCCGTTGTTTCTCGCTACCGATGGTAATCCACCTTGTGTTATATGTAATTCAAATAAATCGTTTTGTCTAGATTCAAGTTCATATGTTGTACCATCATCTGAAATGTCCGACACAATAACCTTTGTTCCCTGTATGTTTTTTTGTTGATTTAATAAAGAGAGGGTTTTATCAATTGTTTTATTCTCATTTTTACATGGTATAACAATTGTTAAAAAATCTTTTAAATACATATACTATAAATATAATTTAATCTTTCGTAATTCATTTGGTTAGCTTTATCAAATTATTAAGATTTATCAACCTCCGAATGTTTCTGTAATTCTAACATTGGAGTACCTAATATTAAACACCTTGGATACTTTCTCCCTGAACTTATCCGGGATCTTTCTGTTTATCATATCGATAATTGAACACGGTTCTAAAACAAATACTATGTTATATAAATCACGATCTTCCGTATACATAATATGTACTTGTTTAATGTCTTTTCGGTCGGACATGTAAATCTTTGTGAATTTACGTATTAGATATGATTTATCATGGTTCATATATGTGGTGGGGTTGTAAGATCAACATCAGTTTAATCTGATCGTCCGATAAATTAAATGTATTTTTTATTCTCTGTAACGTTTTTTTATAACCCACTTTATTTCTTGGGGTTTGGGTTATTAAATCAGGATTTGAAAATTGATTCACTTCGTTTGGTCGTTCCGGGTCTGGCAGGTATAGTGAAACATGGATTCTAACGTGATATCTCCCGTCATGACCTATGATTACATCAAACTTTACGAAATCGTCGTAGTGTCTCAGTAAAATGGTCAAAAACTTCGATATTAATTCTTTCTTATTATTCATAATAGTTTTTTATTAGTTGGTCTTCCACAAATTAGGATGGGACACAACAATATTTTAATGTCATCTTTAAACTTGTGTGTTGTGAGTACCTTTCAAATTAGGATAAGACACAACTTACGACAGTGTACCCAATTCTTATTCTCCGTTGTGAGTACCTTTCAAATTAGAATGAGACACAACAACTGGAGTTGGAATCAGTAAAAGTTGGGGTTGTGAGTACCTTTCAAATTAGGATGGGACACAACCAACAAGAAATCACAGACCTATTCAATTCTGTTGTAAGTACCTTTCAAATTAGGATGAGACACAACTGATTTAAATCTTTTAAAAGAAGGACTTTGTTGTGAGTACCTTTCAAATTAGGATGAGACACAACTGAATGGACTGTTAATTCCTTTAGATCCCCGTTGTGAGTACATTTCAAATAAGGTATTACCAAATTTTTATAGGAAACGTATTTGAAAGGTTCTTACCATCAACAATTTAACAAAGTTAATCTTATTAAATCTCCGGTAATTAAATTGGATGTCACACCACCCAGTTTTTTTGTTTCCTATTTTTTTAAATTGTCAAAGAACATTTTTGTTCCTAAGTCTTTAATGTTTAACGCGGCGTTGTAATCTCTGTCAAGTTTTTCTTTACAATTACCACATTTCCAAGTTCGATCACTTAATTTTAATTCATTGTTTATTGTTCCACAGTTGTTACACTTCTTACTAGTTGGAGCGTACCTATCAACCCTAACCGTATAACCACCACTAAATGAACTCTTGTATTCAATCATGGTTCTCAACATTCCAAACCCAGAATCTAATATTTTTCTATTTAGGTTTGATTTTTGTTTAACATTTTTACCTGGTTTATTTTTGGTACCTTTATTTGATTTAGTCATTTCAACCAGATCTAAATCTTCCATGGAAATTAAATCATATTTGTCAACCAGTTGTTTTGATACGTTATGTAAGTGATGTTTTCTACAGTTTGCTATTTTTTCGTGTAACTTTGATATTTGTTTATTTATTTTTTTTTCTTTTTTTGAACCTTTTACACATCTGGACTTATTGATTTGTAATACCTTCAGGTGTTTTAAATGTTTTTCCAAAAATAATGGATTCTCAATTACTTGGTTATCTGAAGTAACTACCAATGATTTCACACCAAGATCAATACCCACAACGTTTTTAACCTCTCTTTGTTTAATTTCAACAAATCTTTCGGTCATGATCGACGCGTAGTACTTATTTCCAATTCTAGATATTGTAACAGTTTTTAATTTTCCAAGAATTGGTCTATGGTAAACCATCTCTATTGGGGTTTTTAATTTTGGTATCTTTAAGTAGTTATCTTCGGTTATGTAACATTTTGTGTTTTCTGGTCCTGTATTACGTGTTGTAAAACTTTTTACTCGATCTTTAGGTGTTTTGTATTTTGGGTAACCTAAATTAGGTTTGTTTGATTCACCATTTTTTATAAACTTACTTGGGTTTTTTTTAAATTCTCTAACATTTTTAAAAAATTTGGTAAATGAATTAGATAAAAATTCCATTTCATAGGAATAAATTAAAGAGTCATAAGCATTTAAGAATGGTGAACTTATTCGTAAATTCTTAATATGTTTAGTAAAATCAAATTTTGATTTACCTGTTTTTACCCCCAGTGAGTATAGTTGTTCTTCACAATCAAGAGTTACGTTATAGACAAATCTACCGACTCTAAAAGCTCCTTCAATATACTCCCGTTGTTTTTCGTCCGGATATATTCGGTATTTAAAACCTTGATTTATCTTTTTCATGATACAAATATATGAACTATATTTTAAAGTGTCAAATTTTTTGTAAAAAAAATCCCCTAGAATTACTAGAGGATCTATTTAATTTTGTTTACCAAACTTCTGTTCCACAGTGTCGTCATAATACTGTTTGAGTATATCATGAAAGGTCTCTACTAGGAATTCTATAAAGTGATCCACCTCTTCCTGTGGTAACTGATCTAGTTCCATATTGTATTTATAAAATGTATAATTAGATAATGTAGACATCACCAGTCCATATTTAAAATCATCAAATCCCCTGGTATCGTAAAATATATAAGGAACACCCTTTGGTAACATTTCCTTAAACTTATCCAGGTCCACTCGTCTTCTTAGGAAGTGAGATTCATTAATAAGTTCCTCCCTTAATATTCTTCTTATGTGTTCTTGTAGTTTCATATTATTAATACCCATCATCAAATGTGTTGGTCACCCCTAAATTAAATACAGAATTTAACCATTCCATTGTGAGTTCTCTTGTTTCTTTATAACTGAGTTCGAATTCTTCTCGTAGAATCTCCCATATTTCTTCATAACTAATCCTACCTTCACCCTTACGGTCTTTAAAGTGTATGAATATAATTTTATCAGGACTATACCCATAACAATCTACACTATTTTCATTAAAAAAACCATCATAAAATTCCGTTTGTGAGAGTGGAATAATTTTTAGATCATCAAATAAATGTAAATAATCCATTGGTGAATTTATATTTAATATTTGGGAGAGGTTTTTGAATCCACCTACCGCTTTTAAAACTAGTTCCACTCCTTTAGATTTGAGTATGTGTAATACCTTATCTTGAAGACTGGTGTTTTTGGACTCTTCCCTCAATATTCTTCTTATGTGTTCTTGTAAATTCATTTTAAGATAAATATTTACTCAGTTGTTGAATTGTGTCATAATTGTTTTTATGTGAGATCCCTATACCACCTTTATTAACCCAAAGTTTAATGTTTTCTGGTGAATCATCAATTAATATTTTATTAGGACCTGAATAAATATGTTTATCAGAACCTTTGGTAACAAAATTAACTTTATCATCGGTTAAACCTAATATATTACTTGTTTGATTTAATTTGTTTTGTTGTTTTTGTTTTTGATTTGTCGTGCCTATTGACGTTAGAATAGAAGGGTTAAACCCTTTAACATAATTCCACAATTCTTTACCAATAAAATTTGTACCTTGAGGATTGTTTGATGTCTCATTTGGATTTAATCTTTTATAATCTTCTCCGTATTTAACCCAAGCATTTGATGTATGTTTACCCCATTTTCCATCAGCACCATACCCACCAAATATTTGATTATCTTTTTTGTTATCTATAACCCATTCTTGGAATCTTTTAATGTCTTTTGGTTTTTCGGTTGTCCCTCTTTGTACCTCATCATTTGATGAAGAAGGAAATAAAACTCCACCCATATCAACATAGATTTGATAGCTTTTATTCTCATTCAACATCATCATTGATTGTATCCTTGATATTTGTTCTTGTAGGTTCATATGATATAAATATATTAGAAGATTGTGTAGTCCACAAGGATATTACCTTCCATGTTTAAATCTTTAATTAAATTATTTGTGTACTTATAAAGAATATCACTTATCTCCTGTTGTATTTCCCACCACATATCATATTCTCTAATTTCATCCCCAGACAAGTCATAGGTTTCACCGTTAAATAAATACACAGAACCGTCTAATACTTCATAAAAGAATAAGTAAGCGTCTCCCATCTTTTCAACATATACCAGTTTAAACCTGAAATCATAACCACCGGAATAATCAATAATTCGATCATCACTGGTTGACACTATATTATTTTGAAAATGATCAGTGATCATTTCATGTGGTTCTAGATGAAATATTTTTGATAGGTTTTTAATTCCACCAACAACCTTTGACGCTATCCCAAATCCCTTTGAATCAATGACCTGTAATAGTCTGTTTTGTAGCTGGGTTTTTTTTGTTTCCTCCCTTAATATTCTTCTTATGGATTCTTGTTGGTTCATATTATTTAATTATCATCGTCAATTGGATCTAGATTATTTTGACGATAAAAACGATCTTCATCATTAACTCTTTGTTGTTCTTTTTGACGAAGTTTTTCTAAATAAATTCTTTCAATCCACCCTGGTTCGTCTTCTTCGTGTTCTTCAATATCTCTATAAGAAAAAAGAGTATTGTTCTTAATATAATCCATCATTTCTTGTGTTTCCACGTCTTCCGGTTTTGTAATTGGTGGAACACATAAATCACCTTTTTTATTATCCGCTTTTTCAACATAATCCAAAGACAAATCATTTCTATTTAGCATCTGTTGGATTTTATCAATATATGTATCTTCAAACCATTCTTCAATAATATACATTAGATAGTTTTCCCTAACTGGTAAAACTTTTTTTACCATATCAACC
>Ga0209107_10001450_pt1 | contig 13295 bp, 16 predicted proteins | sample LakErihyJuly2011_2_FD_187460 | JGI IMG/M metagenome (GOLD analysis project Ga0209107, IMG submission 187460) | Freshwater microbial communities from dead zone in Lake Erie, Canada - CCB hypolimnion July 2011 (SPAdes) (version 2) | ecosystem: Environmental > Aquatic > Freshwater > Lentic >... | reverse complement strand
GTTTCCGTTATCAAACTAGATAAACAATATAAAGACATTGGCGATATGGCAGATGATGAGATAAAGACTTTAGAGTCTTCATTTGACAAAACTATACAGTCTATGCTAAACTAATATAAACAACACAAAAGGAGAAAAACATGAGTGTAATTAAGGGATTAAAAGATATCAACGCCCTACTCGAAAAGCCAAAATATGAAGGTACAGGACAAAAGGTTCGTTGGGTTAAGTTAGCTGACGGACAATCTGCAAAGGTTCGTTTCGTTGAAGAACTTGATCAGGATTCAGCACACTATGCAGAAGCACGTGGCTTATCTGTTGTAGTTGCAGAACACACAAATCCAAAAGACTATAAGCGTAAGGCTGCATGTACACAAGAAGCAGAAGGTCGTTGCTTTGGTTGTGAGATGGCTCGCAAGGAACCAAAGTCAGGCTGGAGAGCAAGACTTCGTTTCTATTGCAACGTGCTAATCAATGACGGTACAGAAGATCCATACGTTGCTGTTTGGTCACAGGGTATTTCAAAGCAATCAGCATTCAATAATATTCGTGAGTACGCACTTGACACAGGTAGTGTTTCAAATCTTGAATGGAAGTTAAAGCGTAATGGTCAGGGAACTGAAACTAATTACACACTTCTTCCATCAAAGCCAGACTCAGAGCCATTCAATTGGGAAAGCCATGAGTTCTTCAACCTAGAAAAGGTTGTTCGTGAAGTTCCATATCCAGAGCAAGAAGCTTTTTACTTTGGGTTTGATACTCCATCTGTTACCAGCACAAATATTGACTGGTAATTGATGTCCTACGTAGGCTTACACGTACACACCCACTACTCGTTATTTGACGGGATCGCTACTCCAGAAGAATATGTTGACCGTGCAGTTGATTTAGGGATGACAGCCATTGCCATCACTGATCATGGTACTTTATCTGGGCATAGGGAACTGCATCGTATTGCAAAAGCGAAGGGTATTAAGCCTATACTTGGCGTAGAAGGCTATATGTGTGCTGATAGATTTGATACAAGAGATAAGTCAGAAAGAAACGGCGATCTTGATTTAGTCTACAACCATATAGTCCTTCTCGCTAAGAACCAAATTGGTTTAGAGAATTTAAATAAGATTAACGAAATTGCATGGACAGAAGGATACTTTAAAAAGCCAAGGTTTGACTTTGAAGTTCTTGAAAAATATTCTAAAGGCATAATTGTTACATCTGCCTGTCCAAGTAGTGTTCTTGTAAAAGCCCTTGAGAATAATGAGTTTGCAATAGCAAAAGATTATATTCAGTGGTTTAAGCGTGTATTTAAAGATGATTATTATATTGAGGTAATGCCACATAACGAAGCCGAAATTAATAAACAGCTAATCGCTTTGGCAGATGAGTTTGGTGTTCAAGTAGTTGTAACTCCAGACTGCCACCACAGTCATACAGATCAAAAAGAAATCCAGGAATTTAAATTACTTCTTAATACTCATGTCAAGATTGACAAAGAGCATACTTTTGAGAAGTCTAAAAAGCATACAAATATGATGGATCGTTTAGATTATCTATATGGACATGATCGTCAAATTACATTTAATAAGTTTGATATCCACCTTCTTTCCTATGAAGAGATGAAGGCTGCTATGGAAGCACAAGGTATTGATCGTCCAGACATTTACGCCAACACAATCTCTGTTGCTGAAAAAGTTGGGGACTATGGAATTCAAGAAGGAATGGATCTACTACCAGTACAATACAAGAATCCAGATAAAGAGTTAAAGACACTTGCACTAGAAGGTTTAGCACAGCGTGGCTTACAAGATAACCAAGAATATCTAGATCGTCTAGATGAAGAGCTAAAAATTATTAAAGATAAAAAGTTTGGCCCTTACTTTCTTGTTGTGCGTAGTATGATTACATGGGCAAAGAAAGAAGGAATTATGGTCGGCCCAGGTCGTGGTTCTTCTGCTGGTTCATTACTTTGTTACACACTTGGAATTACGGACATTGATCCAATTAAGCATGGGCTATTATTCTTTCGTTTTATTAACCCAGACCGAAATGACTTTCCAGATATTGATACAGATATTCAAGATAACCGTCGTGAAGAAGTTAAAGACTATCTTGTGAGACAATACAAACATGTTGCATCTATTGCCACTTTCCTTTCATTTAAGGATAAAGGTGTAGTCCGAGATGTTGCACGAGTATTAAATATTCCCTTAACTGATGTTAACAAGGTTTTAAAGTTAGTTGACACTTGGGATGAATATTGCAGTTCAAAAACAACACGGGAATTCCGTGAGAAATATCCAGAGGTAGAGATATATGGGGAACAACTTCGTGGTCGTATTAGAGGTACTGGCATTCACGCTGCTGGTGTTGTCACTAGTAAAGATCCTATTTTTAGGTTCGCACCAATGGAGACACGTTCTTCTACTGGCAGCGATGAGCGTATTCCTGTTGTTGCGGTTGATATGGAAGAAGCTGAAAGAATTGGCTTAATTAAGATTGATGCTCTTGGCTTAAAGACTTTATCAGTTTTACAAGATGCAATTCAGATTATTAAAGAACGAGATGGCAAGTTGATTGACCCACTTCTAATACCGATGGATGATGCAAATGTTTATCAAATGCTTTCTGACGGGTATACAAAAGGAGTCTTTCAGTGTGAAGCAGCACCATATACAAACCTTCTTATTAAGATGGGTGTAAAGAATCTTGCCGAACTTGCTGCATCTAATGCTTTGGTTCGTCCAGGCGCCATGAATACAATTGGAAAAGACTATATTGAGCGTAAGCATGGTCGTCAAAATATTGGGTATACTCATCAAGTATTAAAAGAATTTACGGAGGAAACCTATGGTTGTATTCTTTACCAAGAACAAGTTATGCAAGCATGCGTATCGCTTGGCGGTATGTCCATGTCGGAAGCAGATAAAGTTAGAAAGATCATTGGAAAGAAAAAAGATGCTAAAGAATTTGACGTATTCAAAGACAAGTTTGTCGAAGGCGCTTCTGCCTATATTAGTCCCAATTCGGCTCGTGATCTATGGCATGACTTTGAAGCGCATGCGGGATACTCGTTCAACAAGTCTCATGCGGTTGCTTACTCTACGCTCTCGTATTGGACGGCATGGTTAAAGTATCATTACCCATTAGAGTTTATGTACTCACTACTAAAAAATGAAAAGGACAAAGATGCTCGCACTGAATACCTTATTGAAGCAAAGAGAATGGGGATTAGCATTAAGCTGCCTCATATTAATGATTCGGATATCGATTTTAAAATTGAAGGAAAGGGTATTCGTTTCGGTTTGTCGGGCATTAAGTTCATATCTGACAAAATCGCCGAGAGGTATATCTCCGCAAGGCCTTTTGATTCGTATGCTCATCTGGAGGAGTTCACGTTTACAAAAGGAAATGGAGTCAATTCTAGAGCACTGCAAGCGCTACGAGTCATTGGCGCTGCAACGTTTAGTGATCAACCAAGAAATGAAAATGAGATAAAAGAAAATCTATATGAGTATTTAAATTTACCAGAGTTTAATATTTCTGTTCCATCTCATTATCATGCTTGGATTACACAAAATGAAGACTATGAAGAAAAAGGTTCTTTTATCCTCATGGGAATGATTAAAAGTATTAAGAGATCAAAGGGTTGGTCAAGAGTAGAACTATTAGATAAAACAGGAAGCGTAGGAATATTTGATGATGAAAACACCACTATTGAAGCTGGCATATCGTATCTCATTTTGGCTAATGATAATAGGATTCTTTCTGCTATCCCTGTCGACCAAATAAAAGGTTCTGACAGTGCTCTTGTAAAGTTTTTAAACTACAAGATGCTTCCATATAAAGATGATGATATGTTTGTGGTATCCTTTAAACCAAGGATTACAAAAACAGGAAAGAAGATGGCTTCGCTTACACTTGCAGACTCTTCAAGAGACTTACACTCTGTAACTGTTTTTCCCACAACATTTGCAAAAGCTTATATGAAACTTGAAGAGGGCAATGTATATAAGTTTAGTTTTGGTAAGACTAAGGATGGAACAGTTATCTTGGAGGATATAAATGCATAATAATGAGTTTGATAATTTAGCAATAGAACTACACAAGAATGCAATAGAAAAAGGATTTTGGCCTGCGCCAGAAGATGTTGATGATATTTTTATTGCAAAGCAACTTATGATGATTGTTTCTGAGGTAACAGAAGTAATGGAAGCAATTCGCAAAGATAAAGGTGAAGAAGAAATTACAAAAGAGTTTGCCGATATCTTAATTCGTACACTTGACCTATATGCTGGAGTTGTTGACGCAGGGTATACCAAGCTTTCGCTTGATCAAGCATTAAGAGAAAAAGTAGATTTTAATAAAACTAGACCAGAGAAACATGGAGTACGATTCTAATGACTGTAACAATAGAAGAAGCAATGGCACAACTCGACCCAAAACTAAGAAAGAAATTGGGCACTGGTGTAGGGATTAACTATGAATATCAACCAACCCCTAGTTATGGTTTAAACCGTGCTCTGGGCGGTGGCCTTCCGTATGGCAGGCAAGTTCTTATCTGGGGGTCAAAGTCCTCTGCAAAGTCCTCTATGTGCCTTCAAATGATTGCTTTAGCCCAAGCAGAAGGAAAGTTATGTGCATGGATTGATTCAGAAATGTCATACTCAGAAGATTGGGCCAGAGCTCTTGGGGTAGATCCAGAAAAACTTATTTATTCACAAGCAAGAACTATCAGTGACATGGTTGATGTAGGTGTAGCATTAATGAATGCTGGCGTTGATTTAATTGTAGTGGATTCCATTACATCAATGCTTCCTGCAATATACTTTGAAAAAGATACTGATGAGATGAAGGCTTTGGAAAATACCAAACAGATTGGAGCAGAATCTCGTGACTTTAGTAACGCATGGAAAATGCTTAACTACGCAAACAATAAGGTTAAGCCAACTTTGCTTGTTCTTATTTCTCAGTCTCGTAACAATATCAATGCTATGTATACTAGCCAGCAGCCTTCTGGTGGTCAGGCTACTAAGTTTTATTCCTCATGTATTGTTAAGCTCTTTTCTTCAGAGTCAGACAATCAAGCAATTAAGGGCAAGATTAAAGTAGGAGATAAATTAATTGAAGAAAAAATTGGTAGAACTATTCGCTGGGAATTGCAATTCTCTAAAACCTCTCCAGGGTTCCAGAATGGTGAGTATGATTTTTATTTTAGAGGTGATGATATTGGTCTTGATACCATTGGTGATTTGGTTACTACCGCAGAACTAAACGGTATTGTAGAACGCACAGGTGCTTGGTACATACTTCCCGACGGATCAAAGGTACAAGGTAAAGAAGCTTTCATTAATCGTGTAAGAGAAGATCTTGATTTACAAAAATCAATCAAGGATAGATTAAGTGCCTAATTATACAGTTTATAATGGTAAGTTTCTTTGCCATACTTGCAAGGCAGAAGTTCCAACATTAAGGCTATACCCAATTACAAAAGAGATTACTTGGATGTGTAAGGAAAAACATCTTAGCAAGGTCTCTCTTGGTAAAAGAAAGAAGAGCGACTTTGACGGAGAAGAGTGAGTCTAAGAGGATAGGTGCTAAGCAGCATAAGAACTCTGGTCGCAATACTCAAAAAGGAGATGCTTCTTGGAAAAACTTTGTGGTAGATTTTAAAGAGGTTGGAAAATCTTTTACTTTAAATAAAGATGTTTGGGCAAAGGCTACCACCGATGCCATGAAGAATGGCAAAGACCCAGCCATCGTTGTCGTGATAGGCGAGGGTAACTCTAAAGTCAGACTTGCTATAATTGAGATGAGCATATTAGAAGATCTAGTGGAGGAATAATGGAACAACAAGTAACAACAATAGACATGGTAAATGGTTTGGTAGAAATTGCTGACTACATGGAAGATGAGGAATTAACAACAGCTTTAACAATGATTGCTAAATTAATTATAAAGCCAGACATTCCAATCAATGTTGCACATATAGAAATTGTAAGGCTTCAAGCTATAGCAGCAAAGATGGCGTTGAAAGCAACATGGATGGCTAATGTAGATAAGTCAGATCGAGGCAAAAAGAATTTATATTATACTGCAGCAGAAGCAATAAATAATTTAGTCTCTGCATTAAAGTACATAACACGATAATCTGCTATACTTATACTAATAGAAACGAGCATAAAAAATGACAAAAAGTTTATTACAGCAGGTTATGGTTAAGCAAGACAAGCCACCAACTCATCCTATCGATGTTGCGGGAATTACTGAAAAGATTCAGTCTGGCTATACTGTAAATCGTATTGACAAGCAAACACAGAAAAAGACTTTTGCTCCATCAACAATTGCCTATGGCCATGGCGAGTGCCCAAGATATTGGTACTTAGCTTTTGACGGACAAATGTTTGAAGATGATGCAACACCATATAGTGCAGCCAACATGACTGCAGGAACTAAGTCTCACGAAAGAATCCAAGAAGCAATGGGCAACGTTCCAGATTTTCTTGTTGATTCAGAATTTAAAATTGTAAACAATGACCCGCCAATTTTTGGTTATGGCGATGTTATTATAAATTGGCAGGGAGAAGAACTCCTTGGTGAAATTAAAACAATGATGAACGAGGGCTTTGAGTACCGCAAAGCTCACATGAAACCAAAGACTGGACACTTAGTTCAGCTTCTTATTTATATGAAGATTCTCAAGAAGGCAAAAGCAGTTCTTATTTATGAAAATAAAAATAATCATGAGTTGCTTATTCTTCCTGTAGAAGTAAATGATTATTATCGTCGGTGGGTAGACCAGACGTTTGAATGGATGAGATCAGTTCGTAAGGCTTGGGTCGATAGAACCCTACCTGAAAAGAATTACCGATCCAATTCAAAGATCTGCAAATCATGTCCAATTAAAAAGGCATGTGCAGAGGCTGGTAAAGGAGACTTTAAACTAAAGTCCTTGGAGCCTATAGATGAAGCATTGTCAATGGTGTGATAAAACTTTTAACACACAAATAAAATATCAGATATACTGCTCTGTAGAATGTAGAACCGAATCTACAAAAGAAAAAATAGCAGCACGATATATTATTGAGCGTCGTCAAACACGAATAGGCAAAGATAGACGGTGCAAAAGTTGTGCAGAGCCTTTGTCTATCTACAATGACGAAAACTTGTGTATTAAATGCAATGTTAATCCCAAAGACGTAATGAAAGCATTGAAAGAAATTAAGGATAACTTGAAATGAAATTAGCAGAAGCTATAGGTTCAAAAGCACCAGAGCGTGTCTGTGCTATTGACGCAAGTACTAATAGCCTTGCTTATGCTACTTTTCATGGAGGGTATCTTAGAGAGTTTGGAAAGATTAATTTTCAAGGCAAAGATATTTATGAAAAAGTTATTGATGCTGGAAGAAAGTCAATTGGACTCTTTGACCACATTGTAAATGTAGATGCAATTGTTATTGAGCATACTGTTTTTATGAATAGTCCTAAGACTGCTGCAGATCTTGCATTGGTTCAAGGTGCCTTGCTTGGTGCTGCAGGACAGTCTGGGATTCGGATTATTGGAAAAGTTTCTCCAATTACTTGGCAAAATTATTTAGGAAACAAAAAGATGTCAAAAGAAGAGCAGGCTTTAATTAGATCTGCTCATCCAGGCAAATCTGTTTCTTGGTACAAGACATATGAAAGAAATCTTAGAAAAGAAAGAACTATTACAATGATTAACACAATCTATGATAAATCTATTACTGATAACGATGTTGCCGATGCTTGTGGCATTGGACATTGGGCAGTAAAAAATTGGGGCAAAGCAATAGGAGCTGATCAATAATGCCAGAGCTAAATGCAAACATTCCACCAATAGAGTGCTATGTGCGTGGAAACTTTTTAAGAGATCAAGAAGATAGTCATGACCAATACTTCCCATGTGTTATCTTTGGAGTCTCAAGTATTAAGGGAAGAAGTCCGTTGTTCCATTTCTTAATGGAAGATGGTGGGCTATGGTGGAGAATGCCAATAAATGCTTTTTGTACAAAGCCAGGAGTTCCAGAAGAGCCTATCTACAATCTTGTGTTATGGAATTCATTTTCTCCACACGTGGCTGTAACTAAATTTCAAAACCTAGTTAACATGAGAATGTCTTATCTTAATAGAGAAAAAGAAAACGTTCCTGGAAAGTATTTGTTTACCCTTGACTGGCACAACCCAGAATCAAACATCTTAGATGATGGCTACTCTGAAAATCCAGGGCAACATAAATGTGGTCATGTAATTCAAAGAGATGATGGAAACTTTGCTATTCAGCCTAACAATAGAGTCAAACTATATGAGCCATCATTTGTAACAAAGCAAAGCTTATTGCTTCATAGACTTGTAGGTACTAATAAGTGGGACGTTGAGAGTTATGATAAGTGGATGCTAGAAGACTCCAATTCTTATGACTATGACATTTTTGAAAAAGATAAAAATGCAAACACCTAATCAACTTAAGGCTGCAGCCCTTATTGAACATTTAATTTTACAAAATGCTCTTGAGATAGATGGATTTGACATTGAGACTGGAGAAACGATATACTCTATTACAGACAACTTAGAGTTTGTCAACCCAGAACTTTATGAAGATTTAAGAGAAGACTTTAATCATCAGATGTTTGAAATGGTTAGACAAGGTCCAACAATTATGAAATGGAAAATTGACGGGAGATTCTTCAATGGCTAAGCTATACACAAGTAACATATGGTTACGTAAACGCTACATCATAGACAAAAAAACTCCTGAAGAGATTGCTACAGAGTGTGGAACAAGCGTTGAAACAATTTATGTTTACCTTGCTAAGTTTGGATTAAGGAAGTCAAAGCGATGAATAAAGCACAAAAAGTTTTTATTGGATTAGTTATAGCCTGCTCTGTTGGGTTAACCTATGCAGCAACAGTTGTTAAGGATATGCCAGATGCCTTTGATTGGGATGATGACGATGAGTGAAAATTTAAGCATTACGGTTGATCAAGTAAATCATCCACGACATTATACAACAGATCCTTCTGGCGTAGAGTGTATTGATATTACTAGACATCGCAATTTTAATATTGGGAATGCTTTTAAATACCTTTGGCGAGCAGGACTTAAAGATGAATCTAAAACTATACAAGATCTAGAAAAAGCTATTTTCTATATCAAAGATGAAATAAATAGACTAGAGGGTAAGTATGTCAACTGAAGAAGATTTAGTCAAGCACTTAGATCAAGTTAATGATGTAGTTGAAGAATACCTAAAAGGCAATGACCCAACTAAAATTTCTAAGGATCTTGCAATTCCACGTACTCGTGTAGTACAACTTATTAATGAGTGGAAGGTTATGGCATCAGCTAACGATGCTATCCGTGCTCGTGCTAAAGAAGCCCTTGCTGCTGCCGATGCTCACTACGGTAAGCTAATCTCAAAGTCTTATGAGGTAATTGATGAAGCATCTATGACTAATAACCTTAGTGCTAAAACTGCTGGTATTAAGTTAGTTATGGACATTGAGTCTAAGCGTATTGATATGTTGCAAAAAGCTGGACTGCTTGAGAATAAAGAACTAGCAGAAGAAATGGTTGAGATTGAAAATAGGCAAATGGTTTTAATGTCAATTCTTAAAGACATTGCCTCAGAACATCCAGAGATTCGTGATGAAATTATGAAGAGACTATCGTCTATTGCTAAAAAAGATGAAGTGATTACGGTAGTACACGATGGCTGATTTTGGTGATTTCCTTGAGGCTCTAAAAAATAATAACTTTGCTGAGACACCAGTCAACGCAAAGACATTTGTTGAAGGTGAAGATTATTTAGGACAGCCTCCGTTATCTCAAACACAGTATGACATTATTGAAGCAATGAGTCAAATCTATAGAAAAGAAGATTTAATTGATTTGATGGGTGAAGAAGAAGGCGCAAGATATTATAAAAAATATACTAAGAATGAAATTATTCTGCAACTTGGTAAGGGATCTGGTAAAGACTTTACCTCAACAGTAGCATGTGCATACATTGTATATAAACTATTATGTTTAAAAGAACCAGCAAGATACTTTGGCAAACCTTCTGGAGATGCTATTGATATTATTAACGTTGCTATTAACGCTCAACAAGCTAAGAACGTTTTCTTTAAAGGTTTTAAAACAAAGATTGAAAAGTCCCCTTGGTTTCAAGGAAAGTATAACCCAAAAGCCGAAAGCATTGAATTTGATCATGCAATAACTGTTTATTCTGGTCACTCAGAAAGAGAATCACACGAAGGTTTAAACCTTATCCTTGCTGTCCTTGATGAGATCTCTGGCTTTGCTAATGATGTAGGTACTGGAAACGATCAAGGAAAGACTGCAGATAACATCTACAAGGCTTTCCGTGCCTCTGTAGACTCTCGTTTCCCTGATCTTGGTAAAGTTGCTTTGCTATCGTTCCCCCGCTATCCAGGAGACTTTATCTCACAAAGATATGATGCTGTAATTTTAGAAAAAGAAGCACTACACAAGACTCATAAGTTTATTATTAACGATGAACTTCCAGAAGATATGGTTGGTAACTCTTTAGAAATTGAGTGGGATGAAGATCAAATTATTTCATATAAATATCCAGGAGTCTTTGCATTAAAGAGACCTACATGGGAAGTAAATCCTACTCGTAAGATTGATGATTTTAAAATTGCTTTTATGACAGACCTTGGAGATGCTATGCAACGCTTTGCTTGCGTTCCAACATATTCTAGTGATTCATTTTTTAAGCAGGTAGAAAAAGTTAGATCCTGTATGACAATTAGAAACCCTATTGATTCATATAAAAGATTTGATGAAACATTTAAGCCAGACCCAACTAAGAAATATTATGTACATGCTGACTTAGCCCAAAAGCATGACAAGTGTGCTGTTGCTATTGCTCATGTTGATAAGTGGGTAAATATTCAGGTAATTAAAGATTATCAACAGGTAGCCCCAGTAGTTGTAGTAGATGCTGTAGTGTATTGGGAACCAAAGGTTGAAGGCCCTGTTAATTTATCTGAAGTAAAATTATGGATTCAGAATTTAAGAAGACAAGGTTTTGATATTGGAATGGTTTCTTTTGACCGTTGGCAATCATTTGATATTCAAAATGAACTTAAGCAAGTTGGAATAAGAACTGAGACTGTCTCTGTTGCTAAGAAGCATTATGAAGATATGGCTATGCTTATTTATGAGGAAAGACTTGCCATGCCAGCAATAGAACTTTTGTTTGAAGAGCTGACTGAGCTAAAAATTATGAAAAATAACAGAGTTGACCACCCACGAAAATCTTCCAAGGACTTGGCAGATGCTGTTTGTGGAGCAATCTTTGGGGCTATCTCTCATACTCCAAAGGATTTAGATCAAGAAATAGAGATACACACGTTCAGGGATAGACCAAAAGTTGACAACCCCTTTGCCAATGTGATAGAATATAAACCTATGCCAAATGATGTAAAAGATTATTTGGATAGATTCAACTTACTATAGAAAAGGAATACAATGAATTCATTTAAGAAAATCTCAATTGCTACCGCTGCAGCCCTAGCAATCGTTGGACTTTCTGTCGCACCTTCTTCGGCAGCACCATTAGCCGTTACGGTTGCAGCAGCAACTAACGCAACGACTTCAGCAGCACCAGCAACAGTAGCAGTTCCATCAAGTAATGTTATTACTTCTGGAAATACTATTGCTCTTGCAGCAACAGCAGATACAGGTACAAATGTTACCTTTACTGCTTCATCAACTGTAAAGTTGGTATCAGCACTTAACACAACAGATGCACCAAAGACAATTGCATCAGGTGTTTCAACACTTACAATTGCTTCTGCTGGATCAGCAGTAACAGCTTATGCTTATACAACTACAACAGCAGTTGGTTCTGTGACCATTACAAATGGCTCATACTCAACAATTGTTTACATCTCTGGTATTGCTGGAGCAGCATACAACCTAGGACTATCAGTTCCTTCTGCAACAGCAGTTGGTACAGTTCCTACAATTGCTCTTACAACAACAGATGTATTTGGAAACTCAGTTTCAGATACAGCAACAGTAACTTTAATTGGCTCAACATTTGCTGATGGTTCTGTTACTAAGTCACTAACTACAGCAACAGCAACAAACACTTCAACTGGAGCAGTTCTTGGAACTGTAACAGCAGCACTAGCAACAGGCGTTGCTGGAGAAGTTACTGTAGTTGCAACAGGTCTTTCAACAGTAACAGCCGTAACTGGTCTTGCTGCCCCAGTAAAGTCTGTAATCACTAAGTTCACAATTTCTGATCTTTCAGGAATCATTGCAACACTTAAGTCAGACCTTGCTGCATCAATTGCAGCATTATCTGCATCAAACGCATCACGTACAGCAGATGCAGCAACGGCTGCAAAGGCTCTAGCAGATGCAAAAGCATTAGCAGATGCAGCAACCGCAGTAGCAAAATCTGCTGCAGACAAAGCTCTAGCAGATGCTAAGGTTGCCTCAGATAAGGCACTTGCAGATGCTAAGGTTGCCTCAGATAAGGCACTTGCAGATGCTAAGGTTGCCTCAGATAAGGCACTAGCTGATGCTGATACAAAGGCTAAGGCTGAAGCAGAGAAGGCAAAAGCTCTTGCTGATGCAGCCCTTGCTAACGCAAAAGCAGAAGCAGTAACAGCTAAGACTGCTGCGGATAAGGCTCTTGCCGATGCCCTAGCAGCAGCTAAGGTTGCTTCAGATAAGGCTCTAGCAGATGCTAAGGCAGTTTCAGATCTCGCATTGGCTAACGCTAAGGCAGCATCCGATGTCGCAGCAGCAGCAGCTAAGGCAACTTACAAGAACGAATACAATAAGTTGGCTACAAAGTGGAACAAGGCTAATCCAAAGGCTAAGGTTGCACTAAAGAAGTAATTAAACTTCATAAGTTAGGGGGTTGGCCAAGTGCCAGCCCTCTTTCTTTTTGTAATAAAATGATATAATAACCCTATTACACATTGTGTAAATAAGGGGGAACTGGAGATTAAAAAATTATTGCGTATATTTTTAGTGCTATCACTAGCCCTCTTCCCCCTAATTGTAGGTATTGATAAAGCCCATGCTGCAGAAGGCTTAACTGCCCAGGTCTATAACGTACTAGGGCAGAATAGCTCTCCCTACATACCCCAGGGAGCCTCTCCAGTCGTCACGACTAATGTACCTAACGTTGACTTCCAGTGGGGTTCTGGTAGTGTATTAGGTGGCCCTTCAGAGGATGTTATCGTACGATTTACTGGGTCAATTAGAAGCGATTCTACTCAAGACATAT
>Ga0209107_10001448_pt1 | contig 13298 bp, 24 predicted proteins | sample LakErihyJuly2011_2_FD_187460 | JGI IMG/M metagenome (GOLD analysis project Ga0209107, IMG submission 187460) | Freshwater microbial communities from dead zone in Lake Erie, Canada - CCB hypolimnion July 2011 (SPAdes) (version 2) | ecosystem: Environmental > Aquatic > Freshwater > Lentic >... | reverse complement strand
GTCAAGCTGCTCAACCGTCATTCTTTGATTCATTTAAAGGGTTTGCTAGAGAGAATCCAATGCTAACGCAAATGGGTTTTTCTACAGCTAAAGATGTTCTTACTCCAGATCAGATTAATCCTGCTCCAATTGTTCCTGTCCAGAGCAGAGGTAAATTAGCTCCTTACGATCCAATGGCATTTATGAATCCTTACCAACAAACTGTTATTAGCGGTCAACCGATTTCACTATTAGGGTGATATATGGCAATACAAGATTTAACTCCGTTCGGTACAGCTCCTAAATTCTATCAAGGATTATTGGGTGAGGAAGAAACTGCTGCGCTACAAAAGAAAGCTCAAATACAGGGCTTGCTAGGTGCTGGTCTTGCATTGGCTAAAGGCATGAGTTCGTATGGCCCTCCACGTTCAGCATTGCAAAACATTTTAGGTTCAGTAGCTGGTGGATTTGAGAGTGCTGGTGGCACTTATCAACAAGGTTTACAAAACTTCCAGACTCAGCAGCAATTACAGCAATTACAGTTACAAAGACAACAAGCAGCTATTCAGGCTCAACAACAACAAGCTAAAAATCTTGTAATCAGAAAAATGCAGATGGGTGAGCCATTAACGCAATCTGATTACGCTATATTGAATCCAGAAGAATACGCTAAGACTCAGTATGCTGCTGATTTGGCTGCTCGTGCTAGAGGTGTTCCTACACAACCTCAGCAACAACCACAACAGCAACCGCAACAACAAGTAGCTGCTCCTCAAGTTCAAAATATCCCTTTATATGGTGATATGGGTGAAGCACCACAAAATGCTATTGTTCCACAAAAAGCTGTAGAAAAAACATTGGAGCCAGTACCAGTTATAGCTAAACCAGACTATTCTCAAAAAATAGAACAAGCTGAGAGAGCATTTCAGTTTTACAATGACATGGGTACTAAAGAAAGTGCTGATTTAGCTACAAAAGCAAAAGACGAGGCTATATATTATAGAAATCTGCAAAGACAAGATCAGGCAGCAGAATCATCTATTGTTGGTTTAAAGAATGTGCATCAAACATTATTACCAAGAGTTAAAGCATTACAAGATAGAGCTGCATCAAATGTATTAACTGCTGATCAAGTTGTTGCTGAACAAAATGATATTTTAAAGGCAGACTCAAAGATACGAGAAGAATTAAGTCAAGATGTATTTAGAAATAAATTAAGACTTGCTGAAGCTCAATCTGGAGTTACTTACGAAACAAAACAACAAAGATTTGAGCGTGCATCAGGACTGCGTAAAGAATATCAGTCTAATCAAATTGTTAAAGATTTTGACCAAGTTAAAGTTGCTTACAATCAGATTAGTGGCGCATTAAAGAATCCGTCTCCTGCTAATGATTTGGCTGCTGCTACTAAGTTTATGAAGTTACTTGATCCTGGTTCTGTTGTGCGTGAGTCTGAACTTGGTTTAGCTATGGCTGCTTCTCCTGCTCTTGAAAGAGTTACTAATTATTACGAAAAATTAAAAACTGGAGAAAAGTTAACTCCTTCTCAACGTGAAGATTTCCGTAAATCTGCTGAACTTTTATATAAAGCATCTGAGAATGTTGTTATACCAAAACAAAATGAATTTAGAGATTTGGCTGCTGAAGCTGGTGTTAATCCTAACTCAGTAGTTATTTCAACTCCAACATCTCCTGCTGCAAGTGAAACTCAACGGGTTCCTTCTGGTGTTATTGTTAGAAAAATTAGGAATTAAAAATGCCAGTTTATGAGATAACTATTCCTGGTTATGGTACTTATCAAGTTGAGTCAACGAATAAGTTAACCAATGAACAGGCTTACCAAGAGGCTTTAAAACAAGCTACTCCTAGAACTACTGGAGAGCAGGTTAAACAAGTTTTAGGTGTTGCTGCTCGTGGTGCGGCTCCTGTTGCTACTGGTGCTGGAGCAGGATTCTTGGCTACTGGTGGAAATCCATTAGGTGCGTTAGCTGGTTCATTAGCTTTACCATTATCGGAATTAGCTACTCAAGGTCTTAACGTAGCACTTCCTAAAAACTATCAAATACCATCGCCAATGTCTGCTGTAGAGAATTTAATGACAAGGGCTGGATTCCCAGTTGCAGAAACATTACCAGAAAGATTGCTGCAAACATCTACTGGTGCTGTTGGCGGTGTTGCTTCTCAAGTTGCTACGTTGCCTAAATTGGCTAAAACAGCAAGTACAGAATTAGGTAGAAATGTAGCTACACAGTTATCACAAGCTCCTGGTAGACAATTAGCTGCTGCTGCTCCTAGTGCTGCTGCTGCACAGTTTGTTGGTGAAGAAACTAAAAATCCATTATTAGGTGCTGCTGCTGGAATGGCAGTTGGTGCGCCTTTTGGAGTAGGAGCTAGAACTAAGTTTGGCCCTACTGCTGAACAGTTAGCTGCTAAAGCAAATGCTGCATATACTAAAGCAGGTGAATCAGGTGTTCAGTTTGACAATAGAATATTTAGAACAAGTATGTCTGGGATTGTTGCTGACTTGCGTAAAGAAGGTTATACGCCTACAGCATATCCAAAGATAGAGGCAATTGCCAAAGAATTGACTAATGGCAGACCTAAAGACTTTATTGAATTACAGGCTTTACGTAAGATTATTCAAGGCGCACAAAATAGTGCAGATGGTACTGAAAGAATGTTAGCTACTAATCTTAAAGATAAGTTTGATGATTATGTATCTAATGCTCCTGCTAGTCACTTTACTGGAACAAATAATAAAGAAGGTTTAGACGCATGGAGAGCAGCAAGAACAGATTATTCTCGTATGAAAAAAGGCGAGATATTTGAAGATATGCTTTTTAAGGCTGAACTAGATAAGAGTAAGTTTACGCAATCTGGTGCTGAAAACTCGATGGCTCAACAATTACGTAATCTTGCTAATAATAAGTCAAAGATGCGTATGTTTACACAAGAAGAACAAAAGGCAATTATTGCCGCATCTAAAGGTGGTAATGCTCAAAATCTATTTAAGTTCTTTGGTAGATTTGCACCTACAGGCCCAGTTAGTAGCATATTTACTGGTGGTATAGCTGCTTATGAGCCTACTATTGGTGTTCCTGTAGCGTTAGGTGCTTTAGCTTCTCGTGCTGCTGCTACACAAATGCGTAGAAATTCTATTGAGAATCTTGGGGACATAATGAGAAGCGGTGGCGCAAAACCTCCTTCTATGATTCCTGTACCAATGATTACTGGCACTCGTGGGTTATTAAGCCCTCAAGTTCCTCTATATTCTGAAAGCGATGGACGATAATGCCAAAAACAAAGATCAGCGAATTTAGCGCAACAGCAAGCTCAAATACTGATATTGACGGTATTAATCTTGCAGAAGGCATGGCTCCAAGCCTTGTCAATAACGCAATTCGTGAATTAATGGCGCAGTTAAAGGATCAGCAGGTAGGTACTTCAGGCGATCCATTTACTGTTACAGGTAACTTAACAGCATCAAACTTACAGACAGATACGACTGTACTAGGGTCAACTTCTACATCGTCAGTAACGATTAGTGCTGCTAGTGTATCGATACCTTCAGCGTTTACGTTAAATGGTACTGGTGCGCTTAAATTACCTTCTGGTACTACTGCACAGCGTCCTACTGGAGCAGTTGGTCAAATTAGATATAATTCTAATTTAACAACCGTAGAAACGTATAATGGAGCTAGTTGGGTTGAGTTTGGTGGTGCTTCTGGTGCTTCTGGTGCTATTTATGAAAGTAATAAACAAATCACAGCAAATTACACAATCTCATCAAATAAGAATGGTATGTCAGCAGGGCCAGTAACATTAGCAGCTAACGTAACAGTAACAGTTCCTGACGGCTCAAGGTGGATTGTTGTTTAGTAAACAAGGATAAACATGGCAAATTTAATTACAGCTGGCAACAGCACAAATAACGGTTTTGCAGTAACTAGTGATAACACTGGTGCGCTAAATATCCTAACTGGAGCTGGTGCTGGTACTGCGGCTATCTCTATTGATTCTAGCCAGAATGTCACTGTAGCTGGTGGTTTAACAACTGTTGGGGCTATTGGTTATGGAACTGGTGCTGGCGGCACAGTTACTCAAGGTACAAGCAGAACTACAGGTGTGACTTTAAATAAGCCAACTGGTGCTATTACGATGTTTACTGCTGCTGGTTCTGCAACTGCTGCAACATTTACGGTGACTAATTCGTTTGTTGCTGCTACTGACACAATTAGCGTAAACCAAAAATCAGGCACTAACTTATATAACTTTATCGTTACTGCTGTTGCTAGTGGTAGTTTTAACATTACTTTTTATACAACTGGCGGAACTGCTAGTGATGCGCCTGTAATTAACTTTAACGTAATCAAGGGCGTAACGGCTTAAGGAGCAATAAATGTCTATTGGTTTAAATGCAAATAATGACGGTACTGGATCAGTCCAGATCGGTGGTTCGGATGCTATCAAGATTGATGCCAACTTAATCTGTACTGGTGAGTTTACTTCTAACATTCAGCCAATTACTGCGTCTGTTGCTACTAATGCTTTAACGATAACGCTTAATCCAACATCGTTAGATTTTCGTAGCGCAACACTAGGTAGCGGAACGGTTAATACTCGCCAAATAACAACTGCTCGTTCTTTGGTTATATCTTCTGGCTCTACATTAGGCACAGTCTCAGGACAGCAATCTCGTATTATTGTATTAGCAATTGATAATGCTGGAACGATTGAGTTAGCTGCTGTTAATATTTCTGGTGGTAATCAACTAGATGAAACAAACCTAATATCTACCACTGCTGAAGGTGGAGCAGGGGCGGCTGATAGTGCAAACGTAATTTACTCAACCACAGCAAGAACATCTGTTCCTTATCGTGTAGTTGGATTTATTCAATCTACGCAAGCTACTGCTGGTACATGGGCAACTGCACCATCAACTATTCAAGGTATGGGTGGTCAGGCTTTAGCTGATATGGGTTCGTTAGGTTATGGTCAAACTTGGCAATCAGTTACTAGAACCTCTGCTACGACTTATTACAACACTACAGGTAAACCAATTATTTTATTTGTTCTTTTTACAACAGGTAACGGTGGAACTGGAACTGTTTCGGTCAATGGTGTTTCGCTTGGGACTATTGTTGGTTACACTGCTGGGTCTGCTCAATCTTGTTGTGTTGTAGTACCACCAAGTGCTTCTTATGTAGTAACAGATTCAGGTGCGCCAACAACACATACAGCAACTGAACTTCGTTAAGGATTAAAAATGCCACATTACAAAGACTTAAATAACGGACTGCATTTTATTGACGATGCGTCATTTGCACATCTACTGCCAGAAGGCTCTGTAGAAATTACAGATGAAGAAGCAGAGACTTTACGTCCAGTTCCTCCAGAGCCAACGTATGCAGAAAAACGTGCTGCTGAATATCCAGATTATCGTGATTATTTAGATGGCATAGTAAAAGGCGATCAAGCTCAAATAGATGCTTACATTGCAGCTTGCCAAGCAGTTAAAGATAAATATCCTAAAGCATAATGACTTCAATTGTTGATGGTACAAATATTACTGACTCTTACGGAAACGTGCGAGATATTCCGCAGTCTGGTAGTGATAAAACTACGTCTTACACATTAGTTACGACAGATATTGGTAGATTTATTGGAGTTGGTAGCGGTGGCAGTGTAACGATTCCAGATGCTACTTTTGCTAATGGTGATGTTGTATCTATATTTAACAATACCACAGGCAACATTACGATCACTTGCACAATTACGACTGCTTATATTGGTGGAGTAAATACTGATAAAGCTACGGTCACATTAGCAACTAGAGGTATTGCAACGATCTTATTTATTAGCGGCACTGTTTGCGTTATTAATGGGAATGTTTCGTGAGTGGAATAATGATGCTGTTGGCGGCTGGCAGCATAAACGCTCCAACAAATATTGATTATTTGGTTGTGGCGGGTGGGGCAGGCGGTGGAACCCAGGGAGGCGGGGGTGGAGCTGGGGGTGCTAGATTTAACGCATCATCTTTTAGCGTTACTGCTGGAACTTCTTACACTGTCACAATTGGTGCTGGTGGTGCTGCAAATGCAAACGGTAATGATTCTGTATTTTCTACGATTACTTCCACAGGTGGAGGCAAAGGTGGTGCTGCTTCTGGCACTACCGCAGGATCGGCAGGTGGTAGCGGTGGTGGTGGATCGGTTCGTGGTGGTTTAGATGCAGGTGGTAATGGTAATACGCCAAGCACAAGCCCATCGCAAGGTAATAATGGTGGTTCAAATGCTGGTAACGTAGCTCGATACGGAGGCGGGGGCGGAGGCGGTGTTGGTGGCGTTGGGGCAACTGGAACTTCATCAGCGGGTGGTAACGGTGGAATTGGCGCTTTTTACGCAATTAATGGCGGCACTTACGCAGGTGGAGGTGGAGGCGGTATTTTTACAGGTGCGCTTCCTGCCACAGTTACCGCAGGTACAGGCGGTTCTGGAATTGGCGGTAATGGATCAATAGGTAATGCAAACGCAACATCTGCTGGTGCAAATACTGGTTCAGGTGGTGGTGGCGCAGGTACAAATGTTGGCACTGTTGGTTCTGGTGGTTCTGGAATTGTTGTTATTTCTTATCCTGATTCCTTTAAAAATTTAACTAGTGTAGCTGCTGGTTTAACTTGTAACGGTAGCGCAGGAAATACTGTGCCAGATACAACGACAAGACCAGGCTATAAAAACTATACATTTACCGCAGGTACAGGCTCAATTTCTTGGTAATTAAATGGCACATTACGCATTTTTAGATTCTAATAATATTGTTACCCAAGTAATTGCCGGAAATGACGGTGATGAATGGGAGCAATTTTATTCGCAGGAAGTCGGTCAAGTTTGCAAACGCACAAGTTACAATACTTATGGTGGCAAACATAAAACTGACGGTGAGCCATTTAGAAAAAATTATGCAGGTATTGGTTATACATACGATGTAGAACGTGACGCTTTCATTCCTCCTAAACCAGATGGAGATTATGCGTTAGATGATGAAACTTGTTTATGGGTAGAGAATAATGTCTGACATCAAACTATCTGACGATCAAATAGAAGCTATTGCAGAACGTGCTGCTGAGGTGGCATTTAAGAAGATTTACGAAGAAGTTGGTAAGTCTGTTGTTAAGAAGATATTCTGGATAGTTGGTGCTGGTGCTTTATTCTTGTTAATGTGGCTAGGTTCTAACGGACAATTACCAAAATGATTGAAGTTGCAGTTGCCTTTGCTGCTGCGGAGGCTGCTGTAGCTGGAGTCAAGAGAGCCATCGCATTAGGTAAAGATATACAAGAGTGTTATCACGACATCTCTACGTTTTTTGAAAAACAAGCCGAAATTAAGTCTGTTGCTGTTGTTGATACGGTAGCCAAGAAGAATCCGAATATAACGCTATCGCAAGCAACCAAACAAGCACTAGACGCTACCTTTGCATCACGTAAGCTGTACAGACTAGAGGTCGAACTACGTGAGATGCTTATCTACAATAACTCAGAAGAAACTGGTCTATACGAGGAGATGTGCGCTCGTAGGGACGCTATCGTAGCTGCTGCTAAAGAAGAAGCTGAAGAAGAAGCTCGTATAGCTAGGGTTAGGTTACGTGAGATCGCTAGGAAGAAGGCTGAGAGGATTCAGTTAATTCAAAACATTATTGCGGCTGTAGTAGGTACTGCTTGCGCTACAGCTATCTTGTATTTTATTTATAGTATGTTTCACTGGAGAGATTAATGATTACTTTATTTTCTACGATAATTTCGTTTTTAACTGGCGGTTTACCTAAGCTATTAGATTTCTTTCAGGATAGACAGGATAAGAAACACGAACTACAGTTAGCTCAGATGCAGTTAGATCAGCAGTTTAAATCTCAGGCAGCAGGGTTTCAGGCTCAGGAACGTATTGAAGAAATCCATACACAGCATTTACAGATTGAGGCTAACGTACAAGAACGTCAGGCTTTGTATGCTCACGATATAGAGATTGGCAAAGGTGCTTCTCAATGGGTAATTAACATGAGAGCTATCGTTCGTCCTGCTATTACCTTTGGTTTATTTGGATTACTCGTATTCGTGGACATCTTTGGCTTCTACTACGCTATTAAGACTGGTGTAGCGTTTGACGCAGCAATGAATATCCTATGGGATGATGAGACTCAGATCATTTGGTCATCAGTCGTAGCATTTTGGTTCGGTACACAGGCGTTTAGTAAAAAATGAAAATGTCACCAAAAGCCAGAGAGGTAATGGCTCATCATGAGGGGGTAAGGAAGAAGCCTTACCTCGATGTTGTTCTACTTTGGACTACTGGTGTCGGACATTTAATTGCGTCTATTGAGCAGCAAAAGATGACGCTAGACCAACGTAAAGAAGCAAAAGCAGCAGGTAAATTACCATGTCCAGCAGAATGGAATAGGACTCTTACAGATGCAGAAGTGGATCAAGTATTGCAGGACGATCTTTCACGTTTTGAGCGAGGCGTACTACGTCTTTGCCCTGCTAATCTTACTCAAGGGCGGTTTGACGCTTTGGTCAGCTTTGCTTTTAACGCAGGGTTAGGAGCATTACAGAAGTCCAGTATCCGTATGCGACATAATCGAGGTGACTTTGATGGTGCAGCAGATGCTTTCATGTTATATCGCTTTGCAGCAGGTAAAGAGTTCAAAGGTCTTGTAAGACGCAGGACACATGAGCGTGATACTTATAGGAGTTAGATATGAAATGGATTGCTTTATTTTTAATTGCTAGTGTTGCAACTGCTGCAAGTTTAGATGATAATGGCAATCTATTGTTATCGAAAGAAGAAGTAAACAATACTCGTGCTTTGTATAACGAACTCAATAGAATAATTCAGTACCAGCAATATCGTATTGAAGAACTAGAAAAGGTTGTGCAAGATGTCGAAAAAAGGAAGTGCCTCTAAGATTCCTGACGATTGTATGCCGATGTGCCGAACTTGTGCCTTCTTTAAGCCGGACAAAGAAGCAAGTTTAGGCGAATGTCACCGATTCCCCCCTACTGTGCTACCTGAAGATAATGGTGGCGTTTCCTTCTCCTTTGCACTAACCGCCTCTGATGAATGGTGTGGTGAGTTCGTGCGTTACGTTTCATGAGGACTTATGAAAGCTACTGATTCTGAATTTATTGCTGCATGGGCTAAATTAGGTAGTGCCGTATCTGTTGCAGATCACTTAGGAATAGATGTTCGTAATGTTCATAAGCGTAGGCGTTCATTAGAAGCTCGTGAAGGAATTAAGCTCGTAGCAGTCGCTAAAAACAGCCCAGACGCTAAAATTCTATATCCTACTAACGGAGTTAGGGCAACCACAGAAATCGACTCTGGGGTCGTTATGGTGGCTTCTGATTGCCATTACTGGCCTGATGTAATATCCACAGCTCACAGGGCTTTTGTAAAACTTGTTAAAGATTTATCTCCTAAAATCGTGGTAATTAATGGGGATGCTTTTGACGGTGCATCAATCTCTCGTCATCCAGCAGGTGGTACGTGGCAATCACTACCTAGCGTAAAACAAGAATTAGAAGCGTGTCAGGATAGGCTAGAGGAAATTCAGAAGGCTGCTACAGGCGCACAATTAAGTTTTTTGTGGGGAAATCACGATCTAAGATTTAATGCTCGTTTACAGTCTCAAGTAGGCGATACATTTAAGGGCGTGATGGGAATGAATCTAGCAGAGCATTTCCCACTGTGGCGATTCTCAATGTCGCTGATGATTAACGGTGACACTATGATTAAACATCGTTATCACAATGGCATCCATGCAATCTACAACAATATCCTAAAGTCTGGCGCAAACATGATTACTGGTCATTTGCATAGTCTTAAAGTTACTCCGTGGACTGACTATAGTGGCACTAGATACGGTGTAGATACAGGCACACTGGCTCAAGTTGATGCTGATGCTTTTACCTATTCAGAAGATGCACCTAAGAACCATCGCTCAGGCTTTGCGGTGTTAACGTTCCATAATGGTAAGTTAATGCCACCTGAGCTATGTGAAGTTATTGATGAGGATGAAGGACTTGTTTACTTTAGAGGACAAGTTATTAAGGTTTAATTACTTACCACAAGCTCTTTTTCTGGCAGCTTCCAGATCAGTCTGAAACCACCACTTAATGCACAGGTTATCTACTTGCCTTGTGTTTAACGAGTGTATTCCATCCTGATAACCACGTTCGTACTGATGCTCTAGTTGCTCTTGTATCGCTAACGTAATGCCTAAAAGCATCAAGCTAACTCCTAGTAAAAACCATATTCTCATAGTAATGCCTTTATATCTTTAATCGACATATTGAATGTTTCATGGATCGCAATAATCATATCTGCGCTAACTGGATATTTTCCTGTACGAATTTTAGATAATGTAGGTGTGCTAAATCCTAGTTTAATTGCTAATTGACGGTCATTTTTAACGTCATAAGTCTTTTGTAAGTAATCAAGCAATTTCATTGTTTTCCTTGTGTAAGTGCAGGGTCACTACCGAGAGTGTTCCGAAGGAGACAGGTAGCCCCTGCTGCTAGTGTTATAAGTCACCTCTAGCTGGACTAAACATTAAAAGGGTACGTCAGATAAATCGTCATCAATAAACTTCTCAGCTTTTGGCTTTGCTTGCTCATCTTTTAGTTTAAACGAGCAGCTCATAAACTTGCCTGACTTGCCTTCTTTTAGCCATGCGGATACCCAGATAGGATTACCTTCTGCATCCTTCCCATCGCCTCTGTAATCGGGGTGTTTATCGCTTTCTTTCTTGTCATTTTTAAATAGGGAAAATGTACCTGCTTTCGCTTCGTATGCCATTATTTAGATTCTCCGTTAGCTTCTTTATCCATTAATTTAATTGTACTGCGACATTTACTGCTTAATTGCGCCCATACTGCCGTTGATGCCGTAACGTCAAAAGTAGTCTGATCTCGCAAATCCCATGCCTCAAAAGCAGCCCATTCGTTCCCTGCATCGAACTGTGCCTGAATATGACTCGATAACTTGTCCACTAAGGCTGCTAAACGAGCGTCTAATGCATCTTTAGCACCATCAGTAGCGGATATAGTCTTTTTCTCTTTTAACGGCTCTGAGGAGTCTATAGCATCATGCTCGCATATTGCCAAAGCCATAACTAAAAGATAGCGAGTAATGTAGGTTATTGATGCGCCTAGATTCTGTACTGGGTGACAACCTTTAAGGACTGCTGATTCCATTGGGCAAGTAAACTTAATTGATTTACCTGTATCCATGTCAACCACAAACATTGTTGCCATTTCTTTATCAAATTCTAAGGAATAGCAAAGACCATAATAGTCAAAAAGAGTGTTGATAGCTGGCAAAAAATCGCCAAGCTCAAAGTATTTATAACCTGCAAATTTGTTATGCCCTGATTTCTTGAGTTCCATACTCTGTAACTGTACACGGCACTCTTGTAACTTAGCGTAAACTTTAAAATCTTCCATTATTTATCTCCTGAATTAAAAACTTGAACATACTACCCATAAAAAAAACAAGACTGCGATTATAACCAACTGATGCTCATCTAGCCATTTAATCATTCCATGTCCTCCATCATGTTTGCCATCTCGTGAACTTCTCTCGATGGTATTCTTAAAGCCTGATAAGCCATCATTAGTACATTTTGCTCATCAGGTGCTAATTCTCTACGTTCAAATTTATCTACCATTAAACGCAGAACATAGGTCATTTCAGCCATAGCCCATTTATCTATCATGGCCACACCCCGCATTTAGATTTGTAATCCATAGCTCGCTCGAATTCAGCAATTCTTTCAGAATCCCACAGATCCATGTCGTTATCAATACGATCACGTTCTATTTGCATATTTTCTTCAGCTTCATAACCCTCTAACTCGTAGCCGACCATATCTTCCAACTCGCTAATAAACATAATGTCAGCATTTGGCAGATCAGGCATTTGCTTGTATATTGTTAAATCCATTTTATTTCTCCCTCGTTGTTTAGTTGATGTACGAATCATAGTTCCATCTGTAAATATGGTCAACAACTATTTATTTATAGAAACACAGAAATCAATAGAAATAATTTATAAGCAGAAATATAAAAAGTATGGCAATCTACAGTTTCATTGGAGGTAAAAATGATGAAATTAGCAGGATTAGCGGGATTAGCATTAGCAGTAGGGTCGTTAGCAGCAGCAAGTGTAGGTGTAGCAGTTACTATTTTATTAATATTATAGGAGACGAAAATGAGAGATCCAGTATGGTTTAAAGAGTTCGAGCGTGAATATAACGAGCGTGAAGATCGCTTAGACGAGATACGTGAAAACACAAAGAAATTCAAGGAACAGATGGCTAAGTCAGAATCTTTGTGGAGAAAACGGAATATTCCAAACAAAGACATGGAATATTCCAAAAAGGACGGTGAAAACCATGAATAAAGAAGAAAAGCAAAGAATTTACGATGCTATGTTAATTAAGGCATGGCGCAAGGACATAACTTGTGATCGTTTGCGGTATTGGTTGCGTCCTTACAATATTTGTATTACTGATCCTGAGTTAATCCGTACTCCTAAATGGCTTCCGATTAGGGTTGCTGTATTTGTTGGCGCAGAACTAAAGCCATTAAGCGATAAGTTATTTGACGGTAATCCTGCTGACGATATTAAAATATTAAATTGGCTAGGTAAAAGTGGATTAAAGTGTCAAAAAACAAATAGAAATATGCACAAGGATTTACTAAACAATGCTTATCAAATTAAAAGAGAGCGCAATGAAAATGCCTACAGAAAAGAAACTTATTTCAAAACAAAATTAGCAAAACCAGAAGAAACAAAAATTAGAGGAATTGGTGTTTTTAGGAGATAAATAGAGTGAGTGATATGTTCCAAGAGCTTCCGAAGGAAGGCACTAAAAGGTGGCGAATCTGCATGAATTTCATCAAGAATCATCCGCTAAGTCCTGAGCAGTTTGTTGAGTCTTACGGAATGATGAATGCTCCTACTTTATCGAATCTCAGGTGCGAGTTTGACGAGTTGGTAAGGGAAGGGTTGCTAAAGGAGTTTAAAGGCTCCTACAGCCCTTCTAGCAAGCTCAAAGAGGGTATCAAGATAGAAGGTGTGGAGTACGTTAAACCACGTGAACCTAAGCCTTTTGAACCAATGAAAGCTAAACATTATTTACCAAAAGTATCACCAAGAGGCCAGAAATTAAGAGAGTTTTGTCATATAGGGTTGTCAAATGGAGCAAAAGAAGAAACAGGAAACGACTTATCAGTTCTCAACGAAGTTATGTCCGGTCTGCA
>Ga0209107_10001447_pt1 | contig 13303 bp, 7 predicted proteins | sample LakErihyJuly2011_2_FD_187460 | JGI IMG/M metagenome (GOLD analysis project Ga0209107, IMG submission 187460) | Freshwater microbial communities from dead zone in Lake Erie, Canada - CCB hypolimnion July 2011 (SPAdes) (version 2) | ecosystem: Environmental > Aquatic > Freshwater > Lentic >... | reverse complement strand
TAATTGGCGATGAATTAAAAACCGCCGATGATGTTATAGATAGTATTAATAAATATAATACTGACGAGCTATTATCAAAAGTAATAGAGTTAGAAGAAAAAAGAAAAACAGTAAATACGCTGGCATCTGCGGAAAACGCAAACGGCAATCTATCTTCTGCGCACTCTTCAACGGTATCCGCGGGCGCCCCTAACATTACTGTAGGAATACCGGGTACTCAGGGTACTCAAGGTACTCAGGGTACTCAAGGTACGCTGGGGATAACTCAACAATCTCCTTCTATCTCTAATACATCATTTCCACCGACACAAACATCTCAGAAGTATTCGCTTGTTAATAATGTTAATGTTGAAAATCTTGAAACTATTGCGTATATTATTGAAAAAATGGAAAGCATTATGAATAACAAAAAGAATATCAATTATAAAACCCTTATAATTAATAGCTATAATAGAGATTGGATTATATATAATAATAGAAATAATTTATCGCTTTCTATAAATATTGATTTAACTAAAAATATTATTGAACCCAAAAAGCTATTGATGCCTAAATATGTAAAAAGCATAACACCGTATATCACTATGACTATAAATGATGGAAAAAAAACACAGAGATTTCAATTTATTTTAAGCGTATCTGCTCCAAATGCGGCTACGACAACAGCTGATGTTGTCGCTACAGGAGGAAACTGGGATACCTGGATAATAATGAATAATGAATTGGAGACAATAAATAATATTGTACTGCTAAATAATAAAGATTGGGTTATATCATTCACAGACTTTTTAAATAATGAATTGGATTTGGGAAGCGACTGTATAAATATCAATAGAATAACAAAAACATTCAATGATAATCAATATAATATTATAACAGAAAAAACAGATATGTTAGGATATAGTGGTTATCATCTTGATTTGATTAACAAATACGACAATATCCTATTAAAAACGAGCGATGACAATGATATCCTATTGAAGGTTTTAGAGATTGACGACAACATCATAACAGTATTATATAAGGACGACAAAGATGACAAAGATGACAAAGACGCGGATACGGAAGGAATTTGGGGTCCGGGAGGGACTATAACAGATATAACTGATGCATATTTACTAAATTGCAAAGCTCAATACAGTATAATATTAGCTTATCATTCGCGTATATACAAGTAGATATGTAATTAGGTAATTACATTAATAATATTAGGGTTCCCGAGAATATAAATATGAGCATAGATATTATATCAAGTCTGTATTGCAATTTTATTTTTTCGTCTTTTGTCAGGTTATTTTCAAATTCACCAGATAATATATTATCAAAATTGAATGTATATATATAATTATATATATATGTGTAATCTAAAATATCTCCTAAATTGTTAATAAAGTTATCTGTTTGTATTATTATGATAACGAGAAGCGAAAATATTATAAATAGCATTATGTGCAATATAATACCTGGCGTATTTATGTGCATATTTAAATAATTAAACACTATTCGCAGCTTATATGAATCAAGATTGACAAATGCCGTAAATAATAATAATATTAAAATGTAAAAGACAGCATATATTAGTATAGCATATCGCAGGGATTTAACAATATTATAATCTATTAAAAACTCAAATAATACCATAATCATCGTGCGAATTGCAAACATTAATGCAAGGAAAACGACCTTGTCCTGAAAAGTAATTTTGAGAACTATCTCAGGATCCAAATCGTATAATATTACCTTATTTTTCAGCTTCTCGCCTTCATTAATATATGTTAGAGGATTCTTGCCCTTCTGATTGCTATAATAAGCCTTTACACCATCGCTATAATCTTTCCATATCTGTTCATATAATGTTTCCTTTTCATTATATTTTTTCCCAGAAGCATTATCTTGACCTACCTCATTATCATCGTCATTATCAAATACTGATTTCAATTCTTTAATAAAATCATATAAATTATTATCTCCATCTTCTTTAATCAATTCAAGCAAGTTTCCATTCAATAGCTTTACTAAATTTTCCTTTTCTTTTTCTTCATCTTCTTTAGTTCCTCCTCCATATAGAGCACCTCCTGGGTAAGGACGATTATTTCTACCCTGTCCTTGAGACTTTGTAATCTCCTTTTTATCGTTGATTTTTTTTGCATTAGAAGTAATATCAATCTTGATATCTCCTAATTCCTTATCTATCCTATCAATTTCCTTATTATAAGCATCTATAATTTCATTATTATTATTAATCTGAGGATTATCATCTATTATATATTTGAGCTGCCCGACCTTTATGATATTTTTAACAAAATCATTGTATTCTGTTGCATAAGGTAGATTTATATCTATACACGCTTTGTATAATTTCCTCAATTCTTCCTTAATAACTTTTAAAGAAGCCGTTAATTGTTTTTTTCTTTCTTCTAAATTTTTACTTTTTTTCTCATTTTCCTTATTCTGATTTTCTAATTCTTCAAGTTCTTTCTTCGTCTCTTCATTCGCTAATTCACTCGCATTATTATTATATATAAGTCTATATTTATCAATCGACTTATTAATTTCTTCCTCTTTTGCTTTCAAAGCATCATCATTTGTTTTCAAAGCTTCATCTTTTTCTTTCAAAACTGTCTCTTTTGTTGTTTTCAAAGCTTTCTCTTTTTTTTTCACATCGTTATCATATGTTTTCAACTCTGTTGTTTCTGTATCATTTTTAAGTAAAAGAGTTATTAAATCTTCTTTAATACCTTTGAAATTGCCATATAACATTTTATAACTACCATATAACGTATCAATCTCTTGCTTTTCTGTATAATAAGCAGCTGATGACTTATTTTCCTTCCTATCCAATTCATTAAATGTTGATTCAACCTTTTTAATCTTTTGTTCAATATTATTGAACTCTTTTTCACGTAATTTAAAATTATTTTCAATATCTTCTTTTTTTTTATCAGTTAATTCTTTTTTTTTTGCTTCATCATCACTACTGTCGCTAACATTATCCTTTTCTATATCTTCTTGGCTTTTAATAACTTTTTTAATTGTTTCCTTTAATTTATTTTCGTCCTTTATAAATTTACCATATTCTTTTGCCAAATTTATATATATATCTTTTAGATTTTTTAAATATTCTTTCCCGGGATTTCCTGTATTCTTGTTTTCTTCATTAGCCTGCTTTTGTATCCTCTTATCCCCTTGATTCATACTAACATTGCCTGCATTTCCTTTCTGATATGCGCCGCCCTTTTTTCCGCCTTGGGATGACGAAGGGGATGGTAGCGTTCCCAGTGCTTTACTCTTTATAAGATTTAAGGATTTTATAATATTTAAATATCTATCACTTTCTTTAACAGTCATGTTTTTAATTTCTTCTATAAAACGATTAAAAGCATTAAATGGAATATTTCCTGATACATTATAACTATTTTTTATAGATTTTTCTGTTGGTTTGTTTACAATATTATTATCAGTCATTAACTTATTTAATATATTCTTATCAATATCTTCAAATGTTTGTTTTCTATCTTGCAAGTTTTGATTTATTGCTTCAAATAACTTTCCAAGTGCAGCTTTAGATTCCTCGGTCATATTAGGGAGTGCTCCACCCCTTTTTGCTTGTTTTCCGCCCTTCTTTAAATTATTAAATATTTGAGCTCTTTTATTAATTTCACAAAGTATTTCATTAAATAAATTATTAGTATCGTCTTTAGATATTAGACATATATCCTTCGGAGTATATTTTTGGTCGGGTTTTAACTCTATAACCTCTTTAATGGGTTTTTTAACAATCTTTTTGTTTCTCCCTATTTTAATCTCATATATTATAGCGAGTTTATCATAAATATTATCTATTAAATCATATTTTACATCATCATCTCTGCTAATAATATCACCCTTTAATTTTTCTACCTTTTTAGTAAAATCTTTATAAAAATCTAAAATTACTAAATCATCCAGATCTGCGTAATTATTTTTCTTAAATATACTATTTAACTTATTTAAATCGTCATATATTTGCGATTTTTCTTGAAAATCATAATCAGTATAATTATCTACCAATGATGGCCTAAAATAGACTGGTAATTCGCTTGTACAACTTATTTCTATAATTGGTATGTATCCTAAGTTTATTGAACTATCTCTATAATTTTTTCTCAATTTATATTGTTCTTTTTTCACTTCTTCTAATACTTTTTCTGCTTGTGCTAATGCTTTTTCTGCGTTTGTTAATGCTGTTTTTTTTGCTACTGCTTCTGCTGTTTTTGCTGCTGCATCTGCTGTTTTTGCTGCTGCTTCTGCTGTTTTTTTTGCTGCTGCTGCTGCTGCTTCTGCTGTTTTTGCTTCTGCTGCTGTTTTATTTGCATATACTGCTGCTGTTTTTTTTGTCTCTACTGCTTTTTTTTTTGCCTCTACTGCTGCTGCTACTGCTTTTTTTTCTTCTTCTGTTAATTCTTCATTAGACAAATCTATTAAATCATCGTCATCATTTTGTCTATATTTTTGTAGTAATTTTCTTAAATTTTGAATAGCTTTATAATCATCTTTCTCACGATATTCATCGTCTCCGAAAATGATTTTATATTTTGCAGAATTTTCACCAGATGCTGTTGCCGTAGCAGGAGCATTAGCAGGAGGAGAAGCAGCACCAGCAGGAGGAGAAGCAGCACCAGCAGGATTAGCAGTAGCAGTAGCAGGATTAGCAGGAGTAGCAGCAGGAGCAGGAATAACAGCAGGAGCAGGAGCAGCAGCATTAGCAGGATCACAAACTGTAGGAGTTTGTTGGTTGTATTCGTATATTTCATTACAAGGAACATGTATTTTAGTCCATTTTAGGTAATCGTATCTGTATTTATTTTTGAATTCAAGCTCAAAGTATTTTATCAAATCTGTTATCAAATCAACTCCAATTTTTGTATTATCCGATAGAGTTACATATTTTGAATTATAATCATTTTTATTTAAACTATTTAATGCATCAACTCTTTTGTCTGGCATAATTTAATAAACTCTATTATAATTAATAGATATAACTTTTTATTAAAACTTTGTCGCTATTATACTTGTTAATACCCAAATAAATATAGTAAATAATGATAGTGATTTTGAAAGTTTTTTTCGTTCTTCGTATGATATAATATTCTTGTCCTTGTCTTTGGTTTCCTCTTCAATATAGGTGCTCTTCTTTATATTTAAAATTATAGGCACTATTAATAGCACGCATATTATACAAGAATGTACTAATAATCTCGTTATTCCGTTTGTTCCCATATAGAAATAATAAAATACCGAGCGAATACTATTCATAAAATTATCAAAGTTCATATAATCTACCTTCGTCGTATTATCAATATTTACAAATAATACTATAAACCAAAATATAGCAAGGTATATAACGGCATAATAAAAAAATCCTTCTTCAAAACTCTTAATTATATTAATATCAACTGACCATTGAATAAGTATTAGCGATAAATATCTAATAAAAAAAGTTGTTATTATAAATACGAGCCTATCTTCTATAGTCAATTCTAAATAATTAAAAGTATTCTCAGGGTCATTCTCAAACTCTATTATCTTTTTCTTAATATTCTTATCAAGAGCTTTCAACTCTTCATTTTCATTATCTGTTGGCTCACTCTTTATTTTTTTCTTATATAGTTCATCTTCTCCCACGTCGCGTTCATCATAATAATTATCAATTTGTTTATTAAAATCAGTTATTTTATCACCTGTTTCTTTTTCTGGATCTTGATTCCTTTCGTTAATGTTCTTATTAAGCTTTGATATATTAGGCATATCATAATCTTTTTTAAAGACATCTCTCATCTTTGATTCCTTATAATCATTTAATATGCTACCGCCTCGGCTGCCTCTGTGGCGATGACTGTCGCCTTTGGCTCTGGCTCTGCCTTTGCCTTTGCCTCCGACTGTTGTCTTATCGTTATTATCTAGTTTGTTGTTATAATAAATTAGTTCAGATAATAATTTTTTTTCCATAAGATTTAAATCTTTTATGGCATTCAGTTTAGTATATACTTTCTTAATAATCTTAGGGTTTTTGTTGTATATTTTTAAAAGCTCAGTATAGAATCTATATCGTGAATTATAGTTCTGTTTCAAATCTATATCTTGAATCAACATATCTGCGGGTGATATATCATATGCATCTTCATCGTCCTCTTTATCAGGGTCATATGTGTTATTATTGAATATATTAGCAAACTTAATTTTTTTATCCATTATTAATTAAAAATAATACTTCCTTATAGGTATTATAGATAAAAATAATAATAATAAAAAATAATGATTATAATTATTATAATTATTACTTTTGTAACTATAGCAGGAATGAGCGATTACGAATTATGAACTATATAAAACATCTTAAATATTATAGCAAATAGCAGTAAGACAAATAGTACAAAAGCTAATATATAATTAAATACTGAGTAATAATAATAATATAATATATACATAAAACCCAATATTACTATGGTCCATAATATTATTAGTATTATAATAAAAGGCATCGTATGTAAATTATTATATAGAGAGTGTTTGCTCTTAAAAGCCTTAATCAGTTTATCTAATTTTTCTGATAAATCTTTTTTATAGTTGTCAGTAGTTACTCCGAATACTTCTTTATATTCGTCATTCTTAAATTTGTTGTTTTTAGATATTCTATTGAAGTTTTGCGATAAATTTTTATAATTGAATGGTATATATGAAGCAGGCATATTATCACACGGAAATATCCCAAATAAATATAAAAACTTAAAATCATCTTTTGGGCTATATGATTTATCTACAAATATATTAGACAGCAATCTATATCTATATTCTTCGTCTATATTTTCTTCCTTGGAATGCAACATATAATTATAAGGTTGCCGAAATTCATTTAATATATCAATATCTGCCATTATTATAAATGCGCCCTCTTTATTTAATGTATTAAAATATTTTATTATTATCCAATCCTATATAATAAATAATGCCTAATATAATTAAATTTACCATATAATTTGTGGCAAAGTCATAAGTTACGCACTGATTGGCTTTGTGTAAGATAGATACATGATTATTGTGCGCTTCAGAAATCTTATTTATAATATTTTTATTTACACCACCGACCGATTCTTGATTCATAACAACATCTCTATTATCTACTTGATAACAAATAGTCTTAACTACATTCTCTAAATAATTATCACTAATATTAGACACATTTATGTTATAGTTATTTATAATATATGTATAAACATACTCAACTGCGTTATTTTTGGATGTGCTTGCGTCTGTGTCTGGCCTTTCAAGTTCAGCTATTACTTCTTTAGTAAGTTTAATTTTAACAGCCTCATTACTTTTAAGTGCATTTTTTGCTTCCGGTGTAAGTGCTGTTATATGCGGGACAGTAAATGTTTCAGCAGTAGCAGGTTTTAGATCTGTTATTTCTGTAACAGTATATTTGGAATATTTAAAAGTGGCTTCTGCCAATACAAAGCTCATTTTTTCAAAACTTTTTGTATTAGATATTAAGGAAATTAATTTTCTATTTTTATATTTGTGTAAATAATCTTCACCTTTATTATATCCTACATCCTTTGCATCTTGAAAAATTTTTTTATCAATATTTTCTGTTTGCAGCGTTGGCGGCGTTGGCGGCGTTGGCTGTGTTGGCTGTGTTAGCTGCGTTGGCGGCGTTGACTGCGTTGACTGCGTTGATAATGCATCGCTTAATATGTAATTATATTGGAATAGCGATATGATATTCATATAATTATTAATAATTTCTATTATTTTTTTCTTTTTTTCTTCAAAATTTTCAATTTTTATAGGTATTGACAACGGTGTATCTTTAAAATTTGAGCCACCTATAGTTATAGTAGTTGTGGGAGCGTTGGGAGTATAAGTATAGTCAAATACTGATTTTTTAAATCTAAACTTATGAGATATAATGTTTCCCATCATCTTATCTTTCTCAAAATAAAAGTTATTAATAAAATATTGAGAAGATGCAATTTTATAATTACCCTTATTTTTGCCAAATAATTCTAAACATATCAATATAATATTTACTATTTTATTAGAAATCTTAGCGTTATCGGCCAGAGGAGCAACATTTTCATCATATTTAAATTTTTCAGTAAATTTTTTATGGTTAAATGTTTTTTTAACTATATCAGCTATAGTATATACTGGTGGTACTACTGGTGGTACTACTGGTGGTACTACTGCTGGTACTACTGCTGGTACTACTGGTGGTACTACTGGTGGTACTACTGCTGGTACTACTGCTGGTACTACTGGTGGTACTACTGGTGGTACTACTGCTGGTACTATGTCAGTTTTTATATGCGAATTGATATTATCGTATAATTTTTTAAGATTTTTGTCAGCACCTGTGTTTATTTCAGCAAAATTTTCTTCAAACTCTTTGTTTATTATTGTAAATTGTTCTTCATAATATTTTTTAAACTCATTATAATCTATTGTTTCTTCTTTGCTATATTCAATTTTAGTGATATCATCTATATTTTTGTAATTTATGCTATTGTATTTTATATCATCATAGTTAACTTCGCTATATAAGAAAGATGCCATAACATTTGTTATTATATATAAGTCGTAATAATTTTTATCGTATTTCTTATTATTATTGGTATGAAGTTTAATAAACGGTATTATAAGATTATTCATATCATTTAAATCTCTTTTGTATGAACTGTCAAATAGGCCATATATTACATTCAAATTGTAATTTGTATTAAAACTCATAAATATAAAAATATATATTACAAATATAATCAATATTATTAAAGGAATTAATACATCATATGCGAATGTCTTTGCACCTGAATATGAGGGCACACCATCTTTTTCTACAGCCGGCTTTATATATATAAATATTATTAATACGATAGCTATAACTATTATTACAATAATAAAGTATATTAGAGTTTTTATATTTTTAATAATATAGCCTCCTAATTTATATTCTTCATCATTGGCATTATTATCATTGTTTGAAATATTAAAATATTTTTCGTAAAATTTATTTGCAGAGCCATATGATATATCAACAGAGAAGTTTTCCTTAATCTCTGTACTATTACTCAAAATATCGTAATCCTTACCAAAAAACTGTTTTATTTTTTTATTAGAATTTTTAATAAAAGAGGAATATTTTTGTATTTCTTCAGTTAATCCATCTTTTAATGCATCCTTATTTGCAATAATTTTATTAACATTCTTTTTTTTTTCAAAATAGTCTATTAAATTTAATAAAAGGATATGCTGTATATACTCAAAATCTTTCGTTTCTTTATCTTTCGTTTCTTTATCTTTCGTTTCTTTATCTTTCGTTTCTTTCTCTTTCGTTTCCAAGTATTCTATTTCATTAACCGAAAAAAATATTAGAATATCAAGTAATATATCACATTTTTCATTAAAAGTTTTTTCATCATTAATGGGCGGTGTTTTAATTAATAAATCCAAAATTTTGTTTAAATTATCTTTTGTTAAATGCCCGATTCTTATTTTCTTTATCATATAATAGGCATTAAATTTATCACTCCCATTATACTCTTCTATTATTGGTGTATTATTATCGCTTAATTTATGTATATCCTCTTTATAAAAATTATAATTTGTATTATAATTTTCTTCATATTTATATGTTTTTTGTTCTATTTTTTTAGACGGGTATAAGGGAGATATATATTTAAAATAATAATTAACTTTTAATTTATCAATATTATTATCTTCTGCATTATCTCCATCATCTTTATAACTTATATTATCATAAAATACAACTTTAATTTTTTCAGAATTTTTAGGAGTAGATTCGCTAACAGTAATCCCATATTTACTATCACCTATTATATCGAGACTATTTGTTGCTGTGGTTGATGTTAAATTATCTGTATAACATCTTTGTAATAATTTTTCTTTTGTTAGATCTTTGTATTGATTTTTTACAGAATTATAATTTTTTGTTATAATATCCCTATTGTTATCCAATTTAGGATATTTATTATCAGTGAAGGACAGCAATATATTCATAATATTAAATAATAAATATGTCATCAATATTGTAATTATCAGATAGCCCATACACATATTTTTATGGTTATTTGCGGTTGCTTTAATCAAATCTTTTTGTTGAGAATCCTCACTAATTTTAATGTTAGTAATACAATAGAAAAAACCATATATAAAAGATAGTATTAGAATTATAGATATAATAGAATTATGTATATTTTGTATATTTAATGAGTTATTCTTTTCAACATCATCATTATTTATATTAAAATAATTTCTATATCCCTGCGTTTCTGTCGGGGCATATCTTGCTGCGAGAATAACTATTATTAGTATTAATATTGAAAGCGCTAAAATATATGGCATATATCCAATAATTTTAATAATTACAGAATCTTTAATGTTTTCATCGCCCGTCAATCTGTTTTTATTATTATGAGGAAGGTATAAATTATTATATTTAATAAAGTTATAAAATGTATTAATATAGAATATTATGATTATTAGCAATATCATAAAATAGTACGTTTTAGTATTATAGAAATCATTAGGCAAGAGAAGTTTATAGCTATTCTTCGCTATATTAAATCTCCCCGTCTCGGCTTCGCAATAAATATCATTACAATGCTTCTTAATGTTAATGTCCGCGACATCTTTAATATAGTTTATTTGAAAAAAAGATGCCGATATATTTTTTAATTCATTTATAAAAATTATTATCATCATAATAAAAACGATAAATATAATGATACGCATTTTAATAAGTATAAAGAAAAAAAGAAAATGAATCTATTCAAGCTTTTTTTTAACAATATAGCCCGATATAAATACTACGAATATTAAAATAGTTATTACGGCAATTGTTGTAAAGTTTGATTTAGAAGCTTGCGAAAGCATATAGACAGGAAAGAATAGTATTATAAAATATACAATCGTAAATCGCGTTACATCTTCTATCTCTTCATTGCATTTGTCTATTGTCTTTTTATTATTATAATATCTGAAGTTATCTATATTTTCCAAAGTTATTTTGTATCCATTATTATTGTCCAAATTGCCGCCGCCATTATCAATGATTTTTTTATGTAAATTGGTGAGTTCGTCTATCAAATCTTTTGTAAATATAATATCGGCAACAGAAGATATATCGTCCCCGCTGTATTTTTTAATAATAGTCATAAATTTTGAATTAAACGGGGGTTCCGTTTTATTTTCTTTTATCAATATATCCAATTCTTTCAAAAGCATAATATATTCGTATGCTTTTGTATCGGCATATATCTCAGTTATCTTTTTAAGAATTAGTGAAAAAAATATTGTTATTACGATGACGTGTAAAAATATATAAGCAGATGAATGAAAAAAGTATTCGTATTTTAAATTATTATCCCTGTTTTTAATATTATATACGATATGTGATATAAAAAATATCCACATTACGATAAATAAAGGCAGCCCGCTATGCAAATAATCATTATATACCTTCATAATATTGAACTCTATAAGATTGAACTCGCCATTAACAATACTTGATATCAATATTGAAATATTGAACTCGTGATTAACAGTACTTAAATCACGATTGATATTTATAATATCTTTGTCTTCGCCATCTTCCTTGGTCTCCTTGTAATCTTTAAAGTTCTTCTGAATTACATTAAAATCAAATAGATGATTACACATATTCCACATATAAGTATTTTTTATAGTCATATCAGAATCATATACATTTTTCTTAGAATTGCATATATTGTTATAATTATTTATATTATTATTTAAATCCTTTGCATAATTTAAGTAAATTAGGGGGAGAAAGCTTATTATTGATAATATTAATATTAGTAACGATATTAATATTAACTCAATATTTTCAATCATTTATATTCTAATATATATTATTATATTATATATTTCCTACAAACCTCTTCTAATTTCATTGCTTTCATATACTGCGGGGGTATTATCATCAATCTTTTTTAGCATATTAATTTTGTCATTATAAGAGTTATCTGCAAAGGGATTTTTGCCATCACTTAAATTATTCGCATACTTGCTTGCTGTTTCAACCAAATTTTTTACAGATTGATTATCACCCTTATAACCATTATTCTCTATATTATAAACATTATCTGGATTAGCTATAATATCTCTCAGGATTTCAAACGACATCGTAGGAATATTCATTATATTATTATATTATTATATTATTATAATATTATTTTACCAGGATATATCCTAACCCACCTCCTTGATAATATATCAAGAAAAACAAAAATCTAAATACTTCCTTATCAAAATATCATAAAAATGTGTCAAAAATTATAAAAATTGATTGTCATTTATAAAATGATTATTACCATAAACCACGATGTCTGCCAAAACTCTCTCAGTTATTTACAAGGAAAAGATTGCTGAAATTCCCGATGCTATTGATGATGCAAAGGAAGTTGCTAATTATCACAAGGAAGCTCTCAAATATGCCGTTGAAGAAATGAAGGGCAATGTTAAGGGCAAGGCAAAGGGTAAAAGCAAAAAGACGGCTTCCGAAAAGGACGAGAATGGCGAAGACAAGGTCAAGAAACCTCCTACAGAATATCAGGTGTTTGTTAAGGAATATCAACAAGTCATCAAGGAAAAGTTTCCGGATTTGCCGAGCAATCAAAGATTCGGTAAGATTGCCGAAGAATGGAAGAAGCGCAAGGAAGAAAAAGCTGGTGCAGCTCCAGCGCCAGCTCCAGCCGTTGTAAATAATTTTATGAAGGTGGAAGAAGTATCTCCGCCATCAACTGACAACGAAGAAGAGCCTAAGGAAAAGTCCAAGCTTACACCCAAGGAAAAGCAAAAGTCCAAGGAACAATCCAAGTCTCCTAGCGAAGAACCCGATGAAGAAGCTGTAGAAGAGCCTCAGATGCCCTTGAAGAAAAACAAGAAAACTCTTCCGCCCATCAAAATCCCCGGTAAGTAAGATTTAAATCTTTGCAGAGATGGCTGTGATGGCCTGTGATAGTGATGTGTGTATTAGTAAGTTAGTAGCAATTAAATGATGATAATAATAAGTATTATATGTTATATATTTTTTGCTTTGCTTATTATGAATATGCAATATATCAAATAAAAGATTTATTAGCAAAGAAAAAATAGGCTTGTGGGTGCGGGGATAACCTATATGTTTTTTATAATTGTGTAGAATGTCGCGAATCCGTCGGCTATATTAACATTATTATTATAATTGGACATTCTGATATCAAAGTGGCTCCAGTTTTTCCTA
>Ga0209107_10001445_pt1 | contig 13309 bp, 13 predicted proteins | sample LakErihyJuly2011_2_FD_187460 | JGI IMG/M metagenome (GOLD analysis project Ga0209107, IMG submission 187460) | Freshwater microbial communities from dead zone in Lake Erie, Canada - CCB hypolimnion July 2011 (SPAdes) (version 2) | ecosystem: Environmental > Aquatic > Freshwater > Lentic >... | reverse complement strand
CTCCAGCAGCTTCGATTTGATTGCGCATACTGGTTGTTATCAGCTGATCTACATCACGCCCTTCATCATTAAAAACTTCCCAATGAGTTTTGCTGACTGCTTTGTTGACTCCTACATATACACCGCCCATTTTTCGATTCAGTGTTTCGATGCCAAACAGTTCATAGTCTTCTGTATCCAGAGTAAATCGTGGTGCATTGAGCCAACACATCAGTTGACTGGGTCTTCGCCACGCGGGTGCTTGTATGACCTTGCGCATGCTGAGCACAAGACTTTCGTATTCATGGCACAACAAGTTGAGTTGACGTATGTGCCAGCGTGTAGTGGTATCGGCTTTTTTCCAATAATCACTCATATGTCCTGAGTGCCCTTGTAGGTCTTCAAAGTAACGATGCAACCAATTCATACTTTCATGGTCAACGTCCAAGTTGTCTTGTATGGTGCCTTCCACAGTGAACTGATCGTCAATGGTATAACCCAGATTGGCTGTGTTGATTGCTGCAATGCTGGCATTGATTTGCCCCACAATATATTCAGCATTTCGTTCGCTTTCGGTCCAACCCAACCAGCAGTAGTTTTTTTCCAAATGCAAATCACTGCGTATGATGTTGTTCAAGGCGGCAAGCCATTTACGACTGAGACTGTTGTCTGTGACATCAATGTACAGTGTGAGCGTGTCTGCACCACGCAGGTCTATTTCAATTTGATCAAGCAATGTTGTTCCACCATTCTAGCACCGCGGGTCGATCAGCCAGTATTTCAGCCATGGTAATCTTCTGTGTGCGTATGCTTTCTAATTTTAACACACGTTCCCGTCCACTTGCAAGACCTTGACGGTAAGAGTCTGGCCATTGTTCTTCAAATGTTGGGCGTGTTTTTAACTGTGTCAACATGTCACGCAACGCACCATCCACTTGTGGCAAAAGTTCATCAATCCAAGGTTCTAATAGTGTTCTGGGTAGGGCCAATGGGCTCATCACAATGTTAGGCGAGAATGAAAAAATCACTTTAGCCAGGACTTCGACTCCGTATTCTTGGGCAAGTTGTCTAATACGTGTAACTTCGAACATTCCGGGCAGAGTGAGCGTAAAGTCAATTCGTACTTGACGTCTGTTACGTTGGATCTCAACTGCTTGACCAAAATGCTCAAGCCACTGATCATAGTCAAGACCTGTTCTAATGTATTCGCCAATTGCGCCTGTACCGTCAAGACTTGCACATATCTGCCAATCGCGCAGCCCACTGAGAATATCGCGATATAAATTGACACCTCGATAATCCACTCTGGATAGATTTGTATTGTATCTAGCATATACTCTTGGTCCGTCCCCTAATTCAACTATGCGTTTCATGTAACGCCAATGTTGTTCGTACATCAATGGCTCGCCACCCACCCAGTATACTTCTTCAACACGATGCTGTTCCACAGCATCGGCAAACTCTGCCTCAATCTGGCTGTCTTGAAAAGCCGTAATAGCCGATCTCACTTCAGGACGCATCCAGTTGTTGTTGAGATCCGCCCACTCAATCATGTTGTGTTGTCGTTGTTCGCTTTCCCATGAACTGCTCAACATGTCACCGCATGTTCTACATTTGAAATTGCACAGGTTACTGAATCTATAATCCCAACTCACAGGCTGCATGGTGGTGCGGCCAGCGGTGTCAGTGGTTTCCCAAATGTCAGGGTACTTATGCTTGAACAACTGCCAAAAATATGTGCGGTAAACGTCGGTGTTCAACAGTTTGTCATTGCATACTTCACACTCGGGCAGTGTTTCACCTGCCATCATACGGCTGCGCACACTCATCATGTGTGGTGAGTTCCAGTGCTCATCTAGTGTGATGGGAATATATTTGTTGCTGCCAGACTTGGTGTCTATGTACTGACGAAAGTTTTGTGCAGGTTCACGTGACGCACAACACATGCGCCGTTCTGTCAACGGGCTCAAATAGGTATGCACCCAAGGTGCCATGCACAATGTGTCTGGTTTATTTTGAGACATATTCAAACACTGGATTAATTATTTCGTCCACGACAAATTGATGAATTATTTCACGATTAAAAAAATGATTACGATTGTGTTCGATCTTTTGCAATGTTAGTTGATCCAATGGCGCCATGTCGTATTGTACAACATTCTCTACAATTTGGGCAATTCGCCGCTTGGTTGATTGTGTTGTGTCATAGTCTTCTGACCATAAATTTTCAAAAGTTTCAAATCCCAAAGAGTGTAAATGCTGTAATGTGCCTGGTTCGCCTAGCACTACAAAAGGATGTTGCATGGCCACAGGTTTCCAAGTTTTTTCAGTAATAAATGGTACTCTATTAACTGGTGGTTCCGCCAACGATTCTGCTACTATACTAACGCAACACTGATCAAACCAGTCAGCATTGAGATACCTTTGCCAATGTATATTTGGTGGTGGTACATCTGCATGATTTAGTTGTTTACCTTGTTCAATATAGCTCCAAACACACTGATCGAGTTGTGTTTCTAATTTTTTAATCAACTGAGTACGATATTTTTTTTTACGATTCATCAACAACAATGCTTTGTACGATGACTTACGTTGTGGTCTATATTGATCATATCCTGCCGACAACCAATTTAATGCGTCGTCATAACGAAAAAAGTTAGGACTTTGCAACACCATTGCGGTCGCAGGCACAGGCTTGTGTGCCAATATACGATCATCGCTTGTGGGTATCCAAAAATCAGACATTATTTCTGGTACCTCTGTTGTATTGTCAATGATCATTTTGAATCCTTCGTTCACAAATGATTGCCACCACGGATTGGTGTTGAATTGAGGCACCACCAACACAGTATCAGCTGGACTATAATGCACACCTGGTTCATAGCATATTACATCAAAGTATTGATTTACTACTTTGGTTACATTACTTGATGGTGCAGTTAAGTTGGTGAACTCGGTGATATGGTGTAATAACTTAATTTTTTGTGTAGTCATAGTCAATCAAGTCAGCAAATTCTGGTTCAACCTCACGTAAATTTTGTTGTCGTTTTCGATCCAGGTCTGTAATCTTCATGCGCAACATAAACCCATCTGTGCTTGCACCTGTATTCATAAAATCAATGATACGATCAAATTCGTCACGATATTGTGGCGGCACATCTGCTGAACGCAAATGTTCTGTGATTGCAGCCTTGGCCGTGTCAGGCAGAGTGGCAATACTGAAGTACCATGCATCATGCATCATGTTCCAGTACACAAAGATAAAACTTTCTTTATTTCGGTCAATCCATTGGGCTACTTGGTCTAGATAACGTACATTGAATACGTTTACTGTGGTACAGATTTGAAGCACTATATTTTTATGATATTCTTTGAGATCTCTGAAACGATCCAAATTTGCGCAGACTTCTTGCCAATTGGCATTGCTACGTTGATATTCAAATCTTTCACCTATGTCATCAATGCTGAATGCAATTTCTACAGTTTTAAAATGTTTCCAAATTGCTTCGCCACGGTCAGGCCATTGTGTGCCATTGGTGTTGTAGTGTATTTCCACTTGATGTGCAATGCCACGATCAACAATGCCTTGCAACATGTCGAAGTGCTCATCAATCATGAATGGTTCGCCACCAGTGAATTCAATGTAGCGAATGTCTGTGAGCACACTGTCGATCTGTTGCCAGAACTGCTGATTCTCTCTAGGCCATGCTCCTGCACGTAGCATTTGATATGCATGGCTGCTCTTTTGTTCTTCGCGTGGTAGTTGATTTATTTCTTCTGTGGCAAACTGACTTGAACTCCAAGAGCCGCATATACGACATTTCAAATTGCAAATGTTGCCCAGTTTTAAATCTAAAAACATCAAGGGCTTGGCGTCTGCTGTCCACTCGGTGTCCTGAATTGAATGTTTGAGTCTATTTAACGTGTGCATGCGTTTGCTGACTCGACCACCACGCTCTTCATTCCAACACTTGCGACAAGTTTGTGGCTTTTGCCCCGCAAGAAACTGCTCACGTAGTCGACGCATGTGATCACTGTTTTGTATGTCAGCAAAGTTGGCTGTACTCAATTCAAACTTGTTGCCGTCATTGTCTACAATTTCGTCATCAGCAAGACAACATGGTCGAACTGTGCCAATGGGACTGGCTTCAATACTGACCCAAGGTAACACGCAGAATTTATCGTGTGGTATGTTCATTTCAATGCTGCCAATTCTGGAATTATGTCCATGATGTTTTCTTTTCTAATATTATCTAGCTCGTGTGTTTTGCGCCAAAATGTATCAATCAGTTGTGTGTTGTCTGTGGCCATCATGAACTTGATGGCGCTCTCAAATCCCACTGTGGCGCGGCTCAATGGGTCTTGACCTCCAAGCCAGGCAATATGATCAGTAAACTTTGTTGCCAGCTGCGATTTGTATTCTGCTGTGGCAATGTCTATTCTGTAATATAATGGATCTTGCAAAATATTTACATTCAAATCCTGAGCTTTGATAAGTCCTTTTTTTACCAAGTCTTGATGAAAGTCTGGCAGGTGCCATGCATTCATAATGCTCAATGTAGGTGAAATATAAAAGTCCACTCCGGGGCATACTGCCAACATTTCTCGGCGGTTGTTTTCTACCACTGCCCAGTCTGTGCCCTTGCGTATGTATTCCCCTCTTGGACCTGAATCATCAAGACTGGCGCCCACTGCCACTGAATCAAACTGTTTCCAATATTCAAATACACTTTGGCCCTTGAGTTCGGTATGTGTAAAATTTGTGTTGTAAATCAATCGCACATCAAAACGTTTTCTTCGGACCAACTCCTCCAAGATGCGGTAGTGTTCTTCCATCAGCAAGGGTTCGCCACCAGCAAAGTATATTTGCTCTACGTAATCCAGGTGTGGTTCCAGTTGTTCCCACATGTCAGTTTCGGTTCGACCTGCATAGTTCAGCACGGTGTTGCGATCTTTCCAGTCATCACCTGCTAATTTGGCTTGGTCCTGATACCATTGACTACTGAATATGTGCCCGCAACTGCGACATTTTAAATTGCATAGATTGCTGAAACGAATATCCCAGTAGGTCATTTCAAAAGGATTTGTATCCAACTTTTTGATCTGATGACCGTGATGTTTGTTCGCGCTCTTGCGCCCACTAAAAAATCCATTGGCTTCTTGTTCATAGCAACGACCGCATGCTGGATTTGGTGTTTCGCTCAGCATGTCTTCACGCAATTGTTGCATGGGTGCATCTTGCCAAATTTCTTCTAGTGTATTTTTCCTACAATCGCCTACAGGGTATTTCATTTCTGCATGACAACAAGGATATGCTTCTCCAGTGGGGTAGGCATGCAAATGTATCCAAGGATATATGCAAAATGTTTTTGATTCGGCTAACAAGAATTGTTCACGTTCTGAGAGGTCCGTTGGGCGTACCAAATCAGTGCTATTATATTTGTATTGAGTCATACCATTCTACTAGGTTGAGAAATGCTCTTGCGAACACTTTGTTTCTACGTTGATCGTATTGTGTGTAAAACTGTTTAAAATCATTCAACAGTTTGGGCATTTCAAATGCTTCTGAGTGAGGAGTTTTTACCACATCCAAATAATCAATTAGGCGTTGCACATGATTGACTTCGTGTTCATGCAAACAAGGATTTTTGCAATTATGAAATAACCATGCTTCCAACTGCAAGCGATAACCAGTACGTATGTGATCAGGCAATACTAGCGCACTTTGGAAACTGGGGAAGCGCAAGATGTTTAGCGTAAAGTTCAGTTGATCACGGCCATAGCGTTGTTTCAGTGTCAACATCATGTCAAGGTGATCCACAAGACTGTCCAGGCACAAGGCATTGATGGTGCACATCACATGCACAGCACTGACAAACCGGCCTTCCAACAAAAACAACACATTGTTCAGCCATTGATCATAATCCAGGCCATCTCTAATATATTCTGCTTGCGCACATGTGGCTTCCATTGAGGTATACAGATCTACCTTGGGCAATGTGGCAACAGCCACAGCAAATTCTTTCATCTTGTCCAGGTCAATGCCAAGATTTGAATTGATTGCTAACCGGGTGTTACTGCGCCCTTGATTGGCTTTGAACCACTCAATCAGTTTCCAGGTGTAGCCTGACATTAGTGGCTCACCTCCGGTTATTCGGAGTTCTTGCAGTGTTCTGTGGAGGTCGCTTTCCCACCAGTCAAAGAAGGCGTCCACGTAAGGATTAGTCTCACCGAATTTATAAAGTTGAGCACTATCATGAGTGTGAGTAAAGTGGTTCCTACCATCGCTAACCAGCCCGTTGTAGGCACCATGCTTGCGTATATCATTGACCCAAGTGGAACTAAAAGCAGGATTACAATAAGAACAAGCAAATTGACAAGTGCGATCGAAACTGATTTCCAGTGTTCTAAGATTGACATCATGTTCGATGGGAGTTTTAACAGCTTCATTCAAGGCCTCTATGGCAAATATCTTTGATTTGTACACACGGTCACTCACAGCGTCGGTGTGCATGTCTTCAATCTTCCAGCAGTACTCGCAGCCTGCGGGACGTTCGCCAGCCAACATCTTGCGTCGGTCATCCTTCTTCTGATCGGTATTGTGCAGCAACTTAGGGTTGAGCTGAACTTTTTCACGGTCCACTAAATGAGCTGGCGGGTGATGGCAACTTGTGGTCTGCCCACTTCCTAACCAAATGGTAGCATTGTACCATTTTGCCGCACAAAAACTACTGGACACAGGGTCCAACACTTGCTGTTTAAATTCTAAATCGTTCATTGATGTATTGAGTTAACCGGTCAGGAAGTTCTGCACGTTCACGAGCATTGTGCTCACGAAGATGTTGGTAGTTGTATTTACAAATGTCTTCAGCTGACTTTAAGAAACTGGCAGCACCATTATAACATATATCAGCAACAACGTCAACTATTCTATTGGCGCGATCTGTAGGGTCATCTATCATGTCAAATGTTTCATCAATTAGATGCCCGAATGTTTGAAACCCTGCACTATGTAAATCTCTATAATACCCTGTATTGGCGGCCACCACAAATGGATGGCACATGATCATGGGTTTCCAAATTTTTTCTGTACGAAACGTGTAAGGATAATCGAATATGGTTTCTGTTACTACACTGAAACAGGTGTCTACATATGCTTGAGGATTAACAATGGCATCGCCCCAGGTATTGCCAAACAGGTGATGCTTGACAAATCCGCCAGGAATATTATCCATGTTGGGCACTGCACGGGCAATTTCGTATTCAGGAGGCAACAATCTAACGGGTTCATCCAGTTGAGTTTTTAATGCACTGGTCCACGTCATCTCCACATGATCGCCAAGATTGGTCCATAGCGCACGATCTAATAATCCTTGTTCACGCATGGCATCTATTAGATACTTGCGGTGTGGACGTAGCCGTCCACTCAAAAACAAAAAATCATAGGGCTTGTGTTGCGTTTGCACATTATGGGCGGCAGCATCGAGATTCTCCATGTACTCTACAATGTTGCTAAAGTAACCGTCTGTTCGGCAGTAGTTCCAGCCTGGTTCTAGGTCACCAGATGTCAGTAGCCCAATACGGCCATCACGTACATAGTCTGCTATTAGCAGTCGACGCAGTTGTAGCAGTATTGTTTCACTGCCTTCGGCAGGATTGGAAAATACAATATGTCCAGGATGCCGCGTGGCCCAGTCAGTTATGGCCACCCAGTTTTCTTTGAGCACCACTCTACCCACAATGTATATGGCCTCAGGATCTAGTTCTGCAGGCCACTGCCAAAAACTGTCATCGGCATAGGGTTTGAGCAAGTCCCACACTTCGGCCCACTCATCCACAATGATTTTATGATTGCCGAGCATGGTATGCACACTCCTCCCACCATGATCGCATTTCTGGAAATGTTTTCAAAAAGTCTGTGTCACGACGACGATCATGTTCGCTGAAGAAACGATAGAAGTCTGCTTTGGCTACAGAGTGATCTGATAACTGTACTGACCGCATCCAGGCAATGTCACGATCCAGTCTGTGCAGTTCGTAGTCTTTGAATCCTTTGAACGGTTCCGCCTCAGTTTCAATTTGACGTATCATCCAGGCCCACAACCATTCTAGTTTCTCAGCATAACTTTCAGGAAGTATTTGTAGGCTTTGCCAAGCAGGCTCACGCAACACCGGCGTATCAAACCACACACGTTGGTATGTGTCGCTGTATACCTTGCGCAAGCCTAGTATGCCAGCAAACAGTTTGTCTAGGCTGGTCACACTCAAATTGTTCATAGTGATGATAAATGTAAGACTGCTGTAGTTAGGCACTTCTGTTAAGAATTGGTTCACTCGGTCCCACAACAGGTCAAAGTCTAATCCATGTCGCATGTATTCTGCTTGAGATCCCCAGCCATCCAAACTCACATACTGCATGAAGTGTTCAATGCGGCCATCACATATTTGTTTTACATAATTTAAATATTTCTGCCATGACTTCTCATCTACTGAGAAGTTACTGGTCACATTCAAATGCAGTTTGGGACTGGGGTTGGCCAACACATAGTCAAACACACGATATGTGTTCTTGTCTAATAAAGGCTCGCCGCCAGTCATTCTAAAGTGTTCTAAGTGCGGATACAGTTCAGGCCACCAGGTCCAGAAGGCGTCAATATAAGGATTGGACTCTCGAACTGGAATTGGTCTACGTTGTCCCATAAAGTGCTCAGGAGCATTGTGTGGACGACTAGTAGGGTAAGCACCCAGCCGCGTAATTTCGTCAGACCATGAGCTTGAAAACTGAGGACTACAATAGCTACACTTAAGATTACAAGCGTGATTAAAATTAACTTCAACATAACTGGGGATAACATCTTCCGCTCCTGTGCTGTTCTTTATACTTTCAAAATCCACTGCGGCCCATGGCTCACCTGAGCGATAATGCCGGTCACTCAACTTGCCTTCATTTTCCATGTTCCAACAGTAAGAACATTCTGCAGGTTTCTCTCCTGCCAACATCATCACTCGTTGAGCCTTTTTGTGATCAGTATTGTGTAGCGCACTGGGATTGGCCGCAATGGCCTCGGGATCTATAGCATGCAGGGGAGGATGATAACATGAGTTGTTCATACCTGTGGTAAGATGCAGGCTGACCTGCTTCCACTTGGCCAAGCAAAGTGCAGGACCCAGTTGTTCCTTCATCTGCTCGGCAGAGTTTAAAAATTTACTCTTGTTGCCAACCAATTCATCACCTTTGTTTTGCATCATTGTTTAATTTTGTTTTTTACATCAAAAGAAAATTTAATTTTATAATTTCTATTAGAAACAATTTTGTTGAGTACTTCCACACATTCCTGATATTGCGCATGTTCCTTGTGTAACACATCATGTTGTCGAAATGTTCCATTTTTGATTGTCCATGCATCAGGGTTTAAAATATCATCAGTATTCCAAGTGCCCCAATTGTCGAGACCGTGAATTAACCCATTAAAATTATAATGATTGCATACGTCAACAAAATTTTGTAAATCATTGAAATTATTCTGTTGAACGGCAAAGTTTAAATTCACTAATTTATTTTTGTTAATAGATGTTAAATATTCAAAATTTTCCAATAGCACCGCCCAACTGCCGCCACGCCTTACATTTTCATACACTAACTGACTGCCAGCATCAACACTGATTGAGAATTCTGATATGCTTTCAAGAATATCAGTATCAGCTAGTTGTTTTTTTATCAACAAACCGTTGGTAAACAATTTAAAAGTTTGATTATTTTTTGGTTTGTATTTTTTTATCAGTGGACGAATAATTGTACTGGCCAATGGGTCACCATTGCCAGAAAGCACAATGTGTACGGGATGATCAAATGATTCCAACCATGACAATATGCGCTCAACATCTTGAATCTTTTTGTCTACTACCGGTCCAGATAAATGCATTATTGGTTCCCTGCGACAACTAGGGCAATGTAAATTACAACTTTCATCTATATTGATAGATACTTCATATCTTGTTTGTTTTATATTACCATGTTTTATACCGCAATGTTCTACTGCACACCAGGTAAATTTTTTAGCATCAATATCTTGTTGCAATATTTTTGCAACAGGGCTGTTCCATACATCTTCAAGTGATGCAAAATCCTGCACCTGCCCCACGGGAATTGGTAGCCAGCCATCACAACCACATATCAAACAATTTGAATTAAAATCAACCACCACAGTGTGATATGGCACGTTGCAACTGTGCAGAATTGGCGTTGATAATAGCCGTCCTCTGGGTCGAGCATTTAATGAATGTTTGTATCCTGTAGGCAATGTAAAATACGACATTACCAGCCTTCTTGTTGACGGATAATATCAATCTCTCTCACCATGATGCCACGATTGTGCCAGTTTGATTGGTAATGTTGTTTGAAGAATTTACTTTGTTCGCCTTTGTTAGTCATTAGTAACCCTCCATACGTTGTCAAAAATTTCGCTTTGATATAAATTTATTTCTTTTTTCATGAGTAGAGAAAACTCATCGTTATCAGTGTCAATGTTAATAATTTGTGTTGCACCAGAAAAATCCACAGGGTATTTTTGATAATACTGTTGATGCCATATGATGATTTCGTATGCCGAATTGACTTTACCAATGATATTTTTTGTTATTTGTGTTAATACTCCAGGAGAATCGTCCAGGCTCATGTCAATCACTTTGGTGTAATCATTTTTTACTTCTTGTAAAATATCCAATGGCAGCGTATCAATTTGATCTTCGCTGTCTAATGTAGGCCATAATGGATCTTTGATAGCATGATAATGACTGAGTCTAGACACGGTAACTGCTATGTTTTTGTCAACAAAGCGTTGGTGTCCGTGTAATGCCCATTCTCTTTGCAAACTTGCTTGCAATCCTGAATTGATAAACACAATCGGCACGCCAGGAAACACTTGCTGGATTCTTTGGCTATTCATGCAATGAGTCAACGTGTACTGTGAAGCTGGACGTACAGTGTCGGCCATTAGATATCGATGTTCATACCTTTGCTCTGCATTGGCTAGATCATAACTTCTATGTGTTTGTGCCCAGTCGTTGCTCAACAGCTTTTGTAGATATCTGTTGCCGCCTGCTCCTGGGTAGAATGCAATAATCATAATTGTGTTATTGTTATATAAAAAACATCAATGTCCAGCAATCTGTCTGTTATTGTCAATCCTTTTGATGCCAAGGGTAAATTTAACTGGTCAATGATCTGATTGTATGAAAATTTTAATCTGTGAAACAGCAAAGTGGTAATTGGAATTGTTACTATGATACGCCCATTTTGTTTTAGTATAGGAACAAGTTTGCCAATAACCCTGGCACAATCATCTACCGTCTGGTATTTGAACTCAGACAGTCCTGCCAGGATTATATTGTTATACTGAACAGAGTCTGAGATATCATTGTACGAATCAACAAAACTTATATCTTGTAACTGTAATTTATTCCATATTACCTGTGAGTTGGTCAATTCAACTATTTTATCAATGCAAATCTCTTTTGCCAGCGTGTATGGAAAACTGTCAATTGATATAGTGTTGCCGTGGGTAATGTTGTTTTTTATAAAAGGCACCATGCCAGGCGAGATTTTTCTAAATCTCAACAAAGGATGCAGTGCTTTGTACACCCTCCACGCAAATAATTTTTGTTTTACACGCATAATTTTTTTTCATAATACACGTTTGTGGTCGGGTGTACAAAATTAAAATATTTCCCATTGTCGTGTTCGATGTAAGACTGCTTGATTTTTAAAAAGTTCAATGGCAGCACAGATAAACTGACTATGTCTATTAGGTCCTGATCGTAATTGTCTGTCAGATCGTTCCAGGATTGGTCGGTGGTTATTAAATATTTGTTAATTGCTATGTAAACCCAATCTGGGTTGGCATTTTGTATTTTTTTGTTAATTGATAACAATATGTCTTCTAGCTTGTTATCAAGTTGATTTACAAACACTGCTAGTAATCCGTTGTTGTTGACTGGTTCAATTTTGCAAGTTGGCAACTGTGACTGAAAGTATTCAACATCATCTTCACCGTCTAACTCCAACACAGTAATGCCGTATTGATTTACAAAATCAACAAGACATTCGTCCTGCAGGATTTTGCAACCAAGTTCCTGCAATTGTTGAGTCCGCCAACTCATGCCTTACCAGCCTTCTTGTTTTCTAATCACGTCAATTTCACGTGTCATAACACCTTGATTGTGCCAGCCGCTACGATAGTGATGTTTGAAGAATTTACTTTGTTCGCCTTCAAATATGGCCATGGGCAAGTCCAATTGTGAGTGTAGGTCATCTGCCACACGCCCGCCCAAGATTCTTGGATCCGAATCTTTTACACTGTCCCAAATTTCAGCCAATGCATCAAAATCCTGCACCAGTCGATGATCCCAGTTTGTGAGCATGGTCATATAGGTGCCTTGTCTGGCACCAGCCATGGCCCACTGACCGTTGTTGACATCAGCACCAATGTTGTGCCAAATGGTCAGGTGGTCCAAGTTGCGTTGGTGTACTTGTTGTTGGAATTCTTCTACTGTGGGTCGTGCGCCTTTGTTCAGGCACATCTTTACACCTTCACGGAAGCCGGCACGCCATGCTTGGAATGCTGAACCATTGGGGTATGTGGTTGAGTAACAGTCGTACATGGGCCAGTACATGGGATCAAAACAAAATTCTACTTCAGTTTCTACACGGCCATCTGTGGCTTCATGTGTGCGCATGTTGAACACAAACTCACGTGTCCATGAACTTACTCCGCCATTGCCGTACATCAGGCCATTGATGTGATTTCGTGCTCGCCAACGAAACACTGCCTGTTCCCAGTCAGGTGTGGTAAATGTCAGTGTTTGGTTAAAGAACACAGCATCAGGAATGTTGTCACCATCAATGAGTACAAAACGCTCAGTGGTGCTGGCACTGGCTGCGGCCTTATGGGCAGCGTCTGATCCTTTGATGCCATCTACTCGCGTGGCCCAGGGTACCATGTTTTTAATCCGGACCCAAAACTCTTCTTTTTCGGGTTCGTCATAGCTCAGGTATACACAGTCTAAGTCTGCAATGTCAATTTGATTCATATGTTCGTTTACTCCAGCGGGTATGAGGTTGAGTCTCGGCAACAACCACAGCCACATTGTCAGGATGACAAAGTGTGCCACAGTTGCTAGGAATCAATTTTGTTGTGGTTTTCCAAGTTACTTCTACTAGTTTGCCATTGCGTACACGCACGTTGGAAGCATTGCGGTGGTAGTCTTCTTGGCTTATCTCAATGTATGTACCTGGTTCATCTGTCATGCTATAGAATAGTGGAAGACCTTG